>ENA-OPSJ01002607-OPSJ01002607.1-human-gut-metagenome-genome-assembly--contig:-NODE-2607-length-11353-cov-2.382546_pt1 | contig 11353 bp, 7 predicted proteins | sample MGYA00241801_ERZ501893 | MGnify/ENA primary metagenome ERZ501893 (study PRJEB25962, sample SAMEA2042219) | human gut metagenome | biome: human gut; feature: human-associated habitat; material: faeces...
TGTTTCTGTACATAATCCATACCTTTCTGCAATGCATCTGTAAATCCTTGAATTACAGATGTATTCTTCTCGATATAACTTTTCTTTGCTGAAAATGCAGTATAAGGTACATAGCCGCTGTCTGTACCGAGAGAAGCAACTACATATCCCTTTTCCTCTTTTTCCAAATTTGTAGCTCCTGGTTCGAACTCAACTGTAAAATCAGCATTTCCTTCTGCAAATGCTGCTGCTGTAGAGCCAAAATCAATGCTCTGATCTATAATCAGATCTTTCGAAGGATCAATTCCATTTTGCCTTAAAATATACTCAAATACCATTTCTGGCATGCCACCTTTTCGTCCACCAAGTACTTTTTTATCTTTCAAATCAGTCCAATGAAAGTCGGGGATTTCTTCTCTTGCTACCAGAAAATTTCCTGCACGTTGTGTAAGTTGTGCAAAGTTCACGACATAATCATTGGCTCCTTCATTGTAAGCATAAATTGAAGCTTCAGACCCCATAAATCCAATATCGGCGGTTCCGGATATGACTGCGGTCATGGTCTTATCAGCCCCAAATCCTGTGATCAGGTCGAGATTAATCCCTTCTTCTTCAAAATAACCTTTTTCAATAGCAACATACATAGGTGCATAAAAGATAGAATGAGCTACTTCATTAAGTGTTACTGGCGTAAGTTTTTCTTCTTTGTTTGTTTTATCAGTGTTTATAATGGCTGAAGCATGTTTTGTCTCTTTTGTCTGGGAACAGCCAAAGAGAGCTGTCATCGACAATGCAAGAAGTAAAAGAAGTACAGAAATACGTTTTATCATACAGTCCTCCGTTAATAATTTTTTATGTTATATAGTATATTCAGTGTTGTAAAACAGGTGCTGCTTTAATGAAGTGTATTTATAAATTGTAACAGAATCTTAAACAGTAGTTTGTTTGGCAAATGGTGGGGGCATAATAGAGAAACATATAATTGACATTATAAAACATATGGCGTATTCTGAATGAAATGGGGAGTATTTGTATGCTCCCCCCCACAGAATACAATTCAGAGTCACAGAAAGAACTTTGAAAGCATTCTTGAATAGAAGAAACAGGAGAAAGACTATGAAGAAAATCGGATTTATCGGTGTTGGAATCATGGGAAAGTCCATGGTCAAAAATCTTATGAAAGCGGGATTTGAACTACATATATATGCAAGAACAAAGAGTAAAGTGAATGATGTGATAGAGGAAGGTGCTATCTTTCATGAGACGATTGGAGAATGTGTAAGAGCAAGTGAAGCTGTGATTACGATGGTAGGATTTCCTCAGGATGTGGAAGAAGTTTATTTTGACAAAGGAAATATTATGGATCAGGCAGAGAAAGGAATGTATCTGATTGATATGACAACGACCAGTCCGATGATTTCCAAGAAAATATATGAAGAAGGTAAAAAGAAAGGAGTTCATGTTGTAGATGCACCGGTGACCGGAGGTGATACAGGAGCAAAGGCAGGAACACTTTCTATTCTGGTCGGTGGCAACAAGGAAGATTATGAGGCTTGTATGCCGTTATTTGAAGCTATGGGAACGAATATCAATTATCAGGGAGAAGCTGGATGTGGACAGCATGCCAAGATGGTGAATCAGATCTGCATTGCAGGGTGCGTGCAGGGGCTCGCTGAAGGCCTTGCCTTCGGCATGAATGCCGGACTCGACATGGATAAGCTCATTTCTGCGCTGTCGGGGGGCGCCGCCTCGTCGTGGCAGATGGTCAACCGCAGCAAAACCATGGTCGAAGGCAAGTTCGACTTTGGCTTTGCGATCGACTGGATGAGGAAGGATCTTGGCATTGCGCTCAATGAAGCGGAGAGGAACGGCTCGAAGCTCGACATTGCGCGCCAGGTTCTCAGTTTCTATGACGAGCTGAGCGCAAGGGGCGACGGAAGGCTCGACACCTCGAGCCTCATTCTGCGTCTTCCCCGCAAAGCGTAAGAAAACAAACGCCGCGCTAAAATTCATACTTTCATCTTCAACCGGCGCCCATAGGTCGGCGTCGGTTTTTTCTCTCTTTCCCAGGATTCAAGAAACGCGATGAGCGACAACACGGAAGCCCAGACCGGGCGTGCAACCAACTTCATTCGCAACATCATCGAAGAGGATCTGGCTGAAGGCGCCAATCAGCCGCGCTATTGGTGCGGCTATCCGGCTCCCTATTCCGAGGAGCTCGAGAAGGGCCAGCCCGATACGGCGAAAATCCGCACGCGTTTCCCGCCGGAGCCGAACGGCTACCTTCACATCGGCCACGCGAAGAGCATCTGCCTCAACTTCGGCCTTGCCCGCGATTACGGCGGCCGCTGCCACATGCGCTTCGACGACACCAATCCCGTGAAGGAGGATCAGGAGTACGTCGACGGCATTCTCGACAGCGTTCGCTGGCTTGGCTTCTCCTGGGAGCACGGGAGCGAGAAGAACCTCTATTTCGCGAGCTCGTACTTTGAGTACATGTACGCCTTTGCCGAACACCTCATCAAGACGGGCTATGCCTATGTCGACGAGCAGACGGCGGACGAAATGCGCGACAACCGTGGCACGCTCAAGGAACCGGGAAAGAACTCTCCCTACCGCGATCGTTCGGTTGAGGAGAATCTGCGCATCTTCCGCGAAATGAGGGACGGCAAGCACGCCGAAGGCTCGATGGTTCTGCGCGCCCGCATCGACATGGCAAGCCCCAACATCAACCTGCGCGATCCGGCGATCTACCGCATCCGCTTTGCCGAACACCATTCGACGGGCAACAAGTGGTGCGTCTATCCGATGTACACCTTTGCGCACCCGATCGAGGATTCGCTCGAAAACATCACCCACTCGATCTGCACGCTCGAATTCGAAGATCAGCGTGCGTTCTACGACTGGGCGCTTGAGCGCGTGGTTCCGGTGCTCCGCACTCCCCAGTATGAGGAAGCGCAGAAGCTCGTTGCCGCGATGGCGAAGGGCGAGGATGCGAGAGCCATGGCTTTCGTCGCGGCCGCTTATGCGGCGCGAGAGAAGCTTGGGCAGAGCGCTCCGGAAGCGGAACTTGCGAAGCTTTTTGAAGGCTGGAAGGAAGGTGTTCCCGCCGACCTCTCGGATGCGTCCGTGAAGCGCTTCTTTGAAGTGCTGACTAAGCATCCGGAAAACTTCACGCCGCTCCTTCAGGCAGCGCTCTCGGCGACGGTGAGAAAGAACTTCTTCCTCCTCTCGCACCAGTACGAATTCAATCGCCTGAACCTCACCTATGTTGTGGTGAGCAAGCGCAAGCTCATTCAGCTCGTGACGGAACATTACGTCGACGGCTGGGATGATCCCCGCATGCCCACGATCGTGGGTCTGCGCCGTCGCGGCTTCACGCCGGAAAGCCTGCAGACCTTTGCGGAACGCTGCGGCGTCTCCCGCGTCGCAGGCGGCTGGATCGACTATTCCGTGCTCGAGCAGTGCCTGCGCGAGGACCTCGAGGCCCGTGCGGAGCGCCGCATGACGGTGCTTCATCCTCTGAAGCTCATCATCGACAACTATCCTGAAGGCCAGTCCGAAACGCTGATCGCGGAAAATCATCCTCAGAAGCCCGAAATGGGAACGCGCGAAATCACGTTCTCGCGCGAGCTCTGGATTGAGGAGAGCGATTTTGCGGAAGTGCCGCCCAAGGGCTTCCGCCGCCTCACGATCCCGGCTGACGGTTCTCCCGCCAAGCCCGTGCGTCTGCGCTACGGCTACGTCATCGTTCCGACCTCGTTTGAGAAGGATGCTTCCGGGAAGGTTATCGCCGTACATGCAAACTATCTTCCTGAAACGCGTTCGGGCACCGAAGGGTCGATGAGCGTGAAGACGAAGGCCACCATTCACTGGCTTGACGCTCAGACGGCGAAGGCTGCGGAAGTGCGCGTCTACGACCGGCTCTTCTGCGAACCCAATCCGGAAGCGGGCGAAGGCAGCTTCCTCGACCGTCTCACTCCCAATTCGAAGACGATTCTTCAGTCATTTGTGGAGCCCTGCACGGCTCTTGCGAAGCCTGACGAAAAGTTCCAGTTCGAGCGCAGCGGCTATTTTGTTGCCGACCGCAAGGATCATTCGCCGGAACACCCTGTTTTCAACCTTTCCGTCGGACTTCGCGACTCCTGGGGGAAATAAGGCGTTTTGCCTAATCCAAGAGAAGTCTCTCCAATGGGAGAGGCTTCTCTGAAATTCCGAAAATTTCCTGTGATATGATGAGCCGTCGCCGGGAGATAGGATAAAACCCTCCCAGGTTCATTTCTGCCGATCGGGCGCAGGCGAAGGGACAAATGATTTCCCTTTCTCTCGGCGCCCTATGGCCCAAAGCGCATTTCATTTGAAAGGTACTGCATATCATGAAGAAGATTATTGTTGCCGCTGCTGCTGCTCTTCTCGCCGTCGGCGCCCAGGCTGCCACCTACAAGGATGGCTCCTACACGGGTGAAGGCAAGGGCCGTGAGTCCGTCATCACCGTTCAGGTTGATGTCAAGGGCGGCAAGATTGCCGACGTCAAGGTTGTGAAGCACGGCGAAACCGAAATGATCATCGCTGCTCCGATCGAACAGATGATCCCGGAAATCGTCAAGAAGAACGGCGTTGAAGGTGTTGACTCCGTCGGCGGCGCCACGCTCTCCTCCGAGGGCATCAAGGCTGCCGTTAAGGATGCTCTCTCGAAGGCCCAGTAATCTCGGGATTGAGCTGAGACGCTCTTAAAGCGCCTCATCAGTCATAAGGGGGACCGCTCAAAGCGCCATCCCCCTTTTTTATTGCTCTCTGGAAGAACCGCCGCACTTTGCGGGAAACCATGCTTCGTCATTCTCTTTTCTTTGTCCACGGAACTAAGCTTCGAAAGCTCGCCGTTTCCCTGGCCGCTGCCGCGGCAATCGGCTTCTCCTTCCCTTCGGAAAGCATTCTTGCGGCGCCCGCCGCCGCATCTCAGGAAGCTCAGGCACCGGAATACGAGCTCGACACGACGACCCTTCATATGGGAACGGTGGTGAGCGCGAAGCTTCTTGGGAAAACGCCTGAAGCCGTGAAGCACTATGCCGAACTCGTGGAGTCGGAAGTAAAGCGCTATGACGACATGATGAGCGTTCATAAGGAAACGCCCCTCAACGAAGTCAACCGCCGTGCGGGGGAAGCCGTGCCGGTGATGCCCGAAATTGCGGAAATGTCGAGGATGGCGCTCAAGATTGCGGATGAAACCGGGAGCGCCTTTGAGCCCATGATCGGTCCGCTCGTCAACCTCTGGAAGATCGGTTTCGGCGGAAATGAAGTGCCTTCGGACGAAGCGATCAAAAAGGCTATTGAACTCGTCGACCACCGCAAGGTCCGCGTCTGGGAAGAAAACGGGCAATGGTTCATGCAGATCGGCAAGGGCCAGAACGTCGATATGGGCGCCATTGCCAAGGGCTACATCGGCCAGAAGCTTGCTGAAAAGCTTGTGGAGGCGGGGGCCACGCACGGGCTCCTCGATCTCGGCGGCAATGTCGTTGCCATCGGTGAAAAATTCCCCGGGCAGCCCTGGCGCATCGGGCTCCAGAGCCCGGACAAGGAGCGCGGCAGCTATTTCGCCGTTATTTCTGCCGCGAACGAGAGCGTCATTACGTCGGGCGCTTATGAACGCAACTTCGAAAAGAACGGCCGTCGTTACGGCCATATTCTGAGTCCGGTAACGGGGCGCCCGGTGACGACGGACATCGCTTCCGTCACGATTGTGGACAGCCACGGAGCCCGCGCCGATGCCCTCTGCACGGCGCTCTTTGCAATGGGCTGGGATAAGGCGGAAGCCTTCCTCAGAGCCCATCCGGAAGTGCATGCGGTGCTCCTCAAAGAGAATCTTGAGGATGCGCTCGTTTCGGAGGCTCTGCGCAATAAAATTCAGCCATACGATTCGAACCTCAGAATGCACTTTGTCGAGCAGAAAGGAAGCTGATTCCTTTCCTTGCACGCGAGGCGCCGATACCGGCGCACATGACGGCGCTTTGGGTTCTGAACCTCAGGCGCCGTTTTTGCATCCGTAATTTCAAGCATCCTCATGACCGATCCTCGCTTCATCCACCTCAGGTTCCATTCCGAATATTCAATTACAGACGGCATCGTTCGCGTGGATCCCATGATCCATGCAGTGGAAAAGAGCGGAGGCGTGGCCATCGGCATCTGCGATCTGATGAATATTTTCGGCGGCCTTCGTTTTTATACGCATGCGCTCGCCGCCGGCATCAAGCCGATTCTCGGATGCGACCTGAGGGTCATGAATCCGAAGGACCTGAAGAAGCCTTATCGGCTCGGCGTCTACTGCATGAATCATGAGGGCTACCATTCCCTCTGCGTGCTCCTCACGAAAGCGTTCCTCACGAAGAACGACGCGGCCCGAGGACTGATTGACCCCGCCTGGTTTGATAACGGCGGCGGAAAGGGCTTGATTTGCCTCTCCGGCGCCTCGCAGGGAGAACTCGGCCAGCTTCTTCTCTCGAAGCGCTGGGCGCTCGCAGAAGAGGCGCTCGAGCGCTATAAGGCATGGTTCCCAGACTGCTTCTATGTCGAACTACAGCGTGCCGGAAGGCCGTCCGACGAGCTCGCAACCGCGCGTCTCGCGAACTTTGCCGCCGAACACCGCATTCCTGTCGTCGCGACCCACCCGATTCAGTTCCTCAACAAGGAAGACTTTGAAGCGCACGAAGTGCGCTGCTCCATTGCGGAGGGCTATACGCTCCAGGATCCGCGAAGGAGCAGAAACTTTACGGAAGAGCAGTACTTTAAGAGCGAAGACGAAATGTGCGAGCTCTTCAAGGACATTCCGGCTGCGCTCGTCAACTCCGTTGAAATCGCAAAGCGCTGCAATTTGGACGGCGTCCTTTCCAAGCCTCAGCTCCCGCTTTTTCCGACGCCCGACGGCATGTCGCTTGACGATTACATCGACAAGCTCTCCAAGGAAGGCCTTCAGAAGCGCCTTGAGTTCCTTTATCCGGACCCCAAGGTTCTGGAAGAGAAGCGCCCGGCATACGACAAGCGTCTCGAATACGAACTCGGCATCATCAAGGGCATGAAGTTCCCGGGGTACTTCCTTATCGTTCAGGACTTCATCAACTGGTCAAAGCGCAACGGCGTTCCGGTGGGGCCGGGGCGAGGCTCAGGCGCAGGCTCGCTTGTTGCGTATTCCCTTGGCATTACGGATCTGGATCCGCTTCATTTTGACCTCCTTTTTGAACGCTTCCTCAATCCGGAACGCGTGTCCATGCCTGACTTTGACGTGGACTTCTGCCAGTACAACCGCGACCGCACGATTGAGTATGTGAAGCGCGCGTACGGCGCAGATGCGGTGAGCCAGATCGCAACGTTCGGAACCTTGGGCGCCAAGGCGGTGGTGCGAGACGTCGGTCGCGCACTGGACGTTCCTTACATGAAAACGGACGCGCTCTCGAAGTTGATTCCGATGCAGCCCGGCAGGAACATCACGCTTGATGAAGCGATTGCTGAAGTGCCGGAATTCAAGGATGCGATCGAAAACGACGACGAATATAAGGAAATCATTCGAATCGCGAAGCCCCTTGAAGGCCTCACGCGAAACCTTGGCATGCATGCCGGCGGCGTATTGATTGCACCGGGGAAGCTCACGGACTTCTGTCCGCTCTACAACTCCGACGGGCGCCCAGAAAATACGATCAGCCAGTTCGATAAGAAGGACGTGGAAAATGTCGGCCTCGTGAAGTTCGACTTCCTGGGCCTTACCACGCTTTCCATCCTGGCAAAAGCGGTTGAGTTCATTGACAAGCTCTATCCGGAACAGCATTTCGAACTGGAACGTATTCCGGTGGATGACGTTGAAACCTATGAGCTCTTCCAGCAGGGCAATACTGCTGCCGTATTCCAGTTTGAATCGGAAGGCATGCGTACGCTCCTCAAGCAAGCCAAGCCCGATCGCCTTGAAGACCTGGTGGCCTTAAATGCGCTTTATCGACCGGGTCCGATGGATCTGATTCCGTCCTTCATCGATCGAAAGTTTGGTCGAGAGAAAGTGGAATACCTTGACCAGCGCATGGAGCCGGTGCTCAAGGAAACCTACGGCATCATGGTTTATCAGGAACAGGTGATGCGAGTCGCCCAGGTGGTGGGCGGCTACTCGCTTGGCGGCGCAGACCTTCTGCGCCGAGCCATGGGTAAAAAGAACGTCGAGGAAATGAAGCGTCAGCGCGCCGTCTTCGTGAAGGGCGCTGCTGAACGCAGCGTCAAGGAATCGGTTGCGACTGAAATCTTCGACTTGATGGAAAAGTTCGCGGGCTACGGCTTCAATAAATCCCACGCAGCTGCTTATTCCTATGTCGCCTATCAGACCGCCTATCTTAAGGTCCACCACACCTCATCCTTCTATGCAGCCAACCTCTGCATGGTGATGGATGACGGCGACAAGATGAACGCGCTTGTCACCGACGCTAAAAATAACGGCATTAATTTCCTGATTGCCGATATCAACCAGAGCGACTGGTTCTTCTCGGTTCCTAACGAAGCGCAGATCCGCTTTGGCCTTGGCGCTATTAAAGGCATCAACCGATCGGTGGTAGAAAGCATTATTCGAAGCCGTAAGGAGGAAGGACCGTACACAGACATCTTCAACTTCGCTAAGCGCGTACCTGAGATTAATCAGAAGATTTTTGAGAGTCTGATCAAGGCAGGGGCATTTGATTCCATCGACCGCAGGAGAAATGTCCTGCTCGCCAATGTAAGTGACGCTATTCAGTACTCGAGGGGGCTTCAGGATCATCTAGGACAAGAGGCCTTATTTGGAGAGGAAGTAGCCACACCTCTACTGAAGGAAGATTCTACGTTAGAGTCCAAAGACCTTGAGTGGGAAAAAAACGTGTATGGCTTTTGGGTAAGTGGGCATCCGTACGAACAGTATAAAAATCTGTTTAAAGATATTTTAGGAAATATAAGGTTATTAGATATAGTTCCTGGTAAGGATAATATTTTTGTTGGAGGATTGGTGCTAGATGTACGACAAGTTATAGGCAAGAAGGGGATATTTGGTATTGTTAAAATTGATGATGGTACGAATACTATAGATGTTCTTATTTATTCTGAGATTTGGGAAAGAAAGAAGATAAAAATAAATTGTGGGTCCTTCTTGGCTGTTCGTGGAAAAGTAAAATTTGATGATTATACAAAACAGCTATCTATTATCGCGGGAGATGTATGTGATGCTAATGATTTAATTGGAGATAGTTCTTCAATCGTAATTGTGATGACCGATAAAATGTCTTCATTATCCCTTAAGATGATAAAGGAAATTTGCCAGCAAGGTCTAAGTGACGCTCCTCGTACTTATATAAGATATAAAAGCCTGGATTGTAATTGTTTGGGTGATGTTATGGTCGGAAATTACTCGTATAATTTTTCTGCGCTAGCGAATTTTGCCAAAAAATATATAATCAATATTGTTAAATAACCAACTATTAAAAATCGTAATTACATACCATGATGAATGAAAAACATATTGTGTTATTTAGTATCTGGTCCATTCTTAATAATAAAGGAGGAATTGCGAAAGTATTTTGTTCAATAGCAAATGAATTATTAAGCAGAGGATATAAGGTTAGCGCTATTTGTTTTGATGAAAATAATGGTATTGGTGAACCTGGCTTTTATCTCAATCCAAAGATACATTTTTATATTTGTAAGGATCGGACTCCAATATATTGTTTGCCGCCGATCAGAGATATTCTATGCTTTGATATGAAAAGGGATGTTAGGCACCAAAAACGCGGGCTTCAATTTATGACTTGGCAGTCAAAAAAACTAGAGCCTCTAATTTCTCAATTAGAATCTGTCGATTTATTTCTGACATTTCAACCTGAAGCTACTTACATCTTAAAAGAACTTATGCACATAAGTAAGCCTATAGTAAGTATGTTGCATAGTTTCCCATTGGTTTATACGGATAGACCTATATTTGACATATTGAAGCCTGCAATGGAGCAGTCTAACGCGGTTCAGGTATTAATGCCTGAATATGTTAATATAGCTAAATTAAGATTACAAAATGTTCCTATCGTTTATATTCCTAACGTTGTTCCTCAATATAAAGAACATGCAGAACTAGAATCGAAAACTATTATATGCGTGGCAAGAATTGATCCTGAAAAGAATCCTGAATTATTATTGGATGCTTTTAATTTAATAAAAGATAGGTTCCCAGATTGGAAGGTGGAATGGTGGGGACAAAGAGGACGTTATCATTGCGTACATAAACTAGAACAAAAAATAAAGGCATATGGATTGACTGATCGCTTCATACTTTGTGGCACGACCAAAAATGTTAAAGAAAAGTTACTAAAGGCATCTATTTTTGCATTTCCGTCAAGTTTTGAAGGGTTTAGTTTAGCCTTAACAGAAGCAATGTCTTTGGGCCTTCCTGTAATTGGAATGAATGATTGCCCGTCGGTAAATAAGATTATTGAGAACGATTCTAATGGAATATTGGTTAATAGAGATGCTAATGATTTTGCTTCTGCGCTGAATGAGTTAATGAGTAGTAAGAAAAAAAGAATGCATTTAGGTGCAAAAGCTAAAATAGATATGAGTTTTTTTTCTGCAGAAAAAGTTTATGCCAAATGGATAGCTTTATTTGATTCTATTTTAAGGAAGGTCTGAGCAAGTGTTGATTTTTATGGCTGAAACTGGAAAATCCGGACCAAAAGTATAAATTTGGCTGTTTACAGTCTAAAAGTCGGCGCAATATTATGTTTTATAATGAAATTTCTGCAATATAGGCACCATTAGACCTTTAATCTTCTCAGGAAACAACCGACAGTGAAGAGATTGCAGAGCGCCAGCATCGTATTGATGCGATGAGTGTTCTTCGCAATGCCGCGATAGCGGGTCTTGCTGTACGACATTTGAAGCTTCACTCGCGCAAATACATGCTCAACCTTGCATCGGACGCTAGACTTCAAATATTCGATCGCACTATGTCTTCAGCCGGGCGCTCTTTCAAAATGCCTGGACGGAGGTTGATCCGGTACTCACGCTGCTCAGCTTCCTTATCCGTCTGGAATTTTTCGCGCTTTTCCATCCCGACATAGCCGGCATCGCCGTAGACCTGCTCCGTCTCCGACGGGACTTGGCTGATGTCATGCTCGTTGGCGGGGCCGTAGACCGCATTCGTGACGATGCCGATGAGGTCGTCGGTGGCGACGTGCATCTTCATGCCGAAATGCCTCGTATTTCTCTTTATGTCGCTCGACATTTCCGAATCCCGCTTGTGATCGCGATTATTTGTTAAGCTCGGGGCTTCAATGAAGGGGACTTCCATAAAATAAATGCCTGTAAATTCTGAAAATTTCAGAGTTTACAG
>ENA-OPSJ01002611-OPSJ01002611.1-human-gut-metagenome-genome-assembly--contig:-NODE-2611-length-11340-cov-1.703766_pt1 | contig 11340 bp, 9 predicted proteins | sample MGYA00241801_ERZ501893 | MGnify/ENA primary metagenome ERZ501893 (study PRJEB25962, sample SAMEA2042219) | human gut metagenome | biome: human gut; feature: human-associated habitat; material: faeces...
GCGGGTATCTTTGCCGGCGGCACCGGCCTCGCGGCGGAAGCAGGGAGAAAAGCCGGCATAAAGAATCGGCAGTTCGTTTTCGGGAATGATTTCGTCGGCTCTGAGCGAGTTCAAAATCAGTTCGGCCGTTCCCGACAAATAAAGGTCGTCTTCGGGCATGTAATAAATTTCATCACGGGCAAACGGCAGATATCCCTGTCCGTAAAGCGGCTTTTCCTTGGACAGCGAAGGCACGGTAATTACGCGGAAGCCGTTTTCCGCCAGCTTGTCCATTACCAGCAGATGAATCGCCAGTTCCAGCCGCGCCAGCTCTCCGGTAATGGCATAGGTGCGGGAACCGCAGACTTTGGTGATCCGTTCCATTTCGCTCCAGCCGTTTAATTCCATCAGTTCGACATGGTCGCGGGGCGTGAAGTCAAACTTTGTCGGCTCGCCCACGCGGCGGCGAACCACGTTTTCGCTGTCGTCGGCGCCGACCGGGCTTTCCGGGCTCGGCAGGTTGGGCATGCGCCACATGATATCGTCAAACTTTTTCTGTTCAACCGCCAGTTTTTCCAGTTCAACCTTCAGTTCTTCGCCGAGGGCTTTGCTTTTGGCGATGATTGCCGGACGTTCTTCCGCGGAAGCGGATTTGATCGAATTGCTCAGCCGGTTCTTTTCTTCGGCCAACGCCTGAGAAGAGGTTTTCAGCTTGTTGATGTCCAAATGCAGGGCGATCAGGGCGGGAATGTCGACGGACAAACCTTTTTTGGCAATGCCTTCTTCCACCAGTTTCTGATTTTCGATAATGAATTTTATATCCAGCATTTCACATGTCCTTAGTTTTTTGATTGATTTATAAACGCGGACAGAGTATCAATTTTACAAATAAATACAATAAAAATTTTAAGAGGACCGACAAAAAATGTTTGAAGACAAAAAAGTTTTAACCGGTGTGAAGCCGACCGGAACACCGCATCTCGGCAACTATCTCGGCGCCATCAAACCGGCCATCCGGCTGGGACATCAGGCGCTTGACGCCGGCGGAAAGCATTACATGTTCATTGCCGATTATCATGCCATCAACGCGGAGAAAGACCCGGCGGTCTTAAACCAGAAACTCAAAGAGATCGCCTGCATCTACCTGGCAGCCGGCCTCGACCCTTCCCGTTCGGTTTTCTATCGTCAGTCGGACATTGCGGAAATTCCGGAAATCACCACCATCCTGTATGCCTATACGCCAAAAGGCTTTATGAACAAGGCGCACGCCTACAAAGCCGCGGTCGACCGCAACCGCGAAGCCGGCAAACCAGATGACGACGGCATCAACATGGGACTCTACACCTACCCCACGCTGATGGCCGCCGACATCCTTGCTTATGACACTGATATCGTGCCGGTCGGCAAGGATCAGGTGCAGCACGTGGAAATCGCCCGCGACATCGCCGGCGCCATCAATGCCCATTACAACAAACAATTGTTGGTGCTGCCGGAATATTCGATCGACGAAAACGTGGCGGTCGTTCCCGGCATCGACGGCCGCAAGATGAGCAAATCCTACGGTAACGTAATCCCGTTGTTTGAAGACGACAAGGCAATCAAGAAAGCCGTTTTTTCAATCAAAACCGACTCCCGGCCGATGGAAGAACCCAAAAACCCGGATGAAATTCTGGTTTATGAAATTTACAAATCCATCGCTTCCCCCGAACAACTGCGGGAAATGGGCGACGGCCTGCGGCAGGGCAGACTCGGCTACGGCCACATCAAAAACATGCTGCTTGACGCCGTTGTCAGCGAGATAAGAGACGCCCGGGAAAAATACAACTACTATATGGCTCACTACGATGAGGTGGAAGGCATGCTGGAAGAAGGCGCCGCCAAAGCGCGACCGGTCGCCCGCGCCACCCTCAAACGCCTCAAAGACGCCGTTTTCGGCAGATAACCGGAAAAATTCCGCCAACGGAAAAGCTCCCGCAAAATCTGCGGGAGCTTTTCCTTACGCCGGCATTCAACGGATAAAATTGGTACGGATTTTCTCTTCCGGTTCCGGCCGGGAAAGACCGGACTTCCGGCCGACTTCAATCGATTTTAACAGCCATGACATCTCGTGCCCCAAAATGCGCATGATCTGCACGCCTTCCTTATCCTGCCAGACTTCTTCCGGCTTGTTGCCGTGCACCATGTTCCAGTAACAGCTGCTGACAACCGGCATACGGCTGATCATGAAATATTTGTTGATGACATCAAGGTTGGCGGTGGTGCCCGCCCGGCGGGCGGAAACGACGGCGGCACCGGGTTTGCCGGCAAAAACGGACGAACCGGCATAAAACACCCGGTCAAGAACCGACAGGATCCGGCCGCTTGAATGCGCATAAAACGTCGGCGAACCAAAAACGAAACCGTCGGCCTGCTCCGCTTTCTCCAAAATGCGGTTGACAATGTCGTCGTCAAACACGCAACGGTTGTTCAGCTTCCGGCAGGCGCCGCAGCCGATGCAGTCCTGCACGGCGCGGTTGCCGAGCCAGACGGTTTCGCTTTCGACGCCGTCTTCCGCCAACGCGCCGGAAACGATTTTCAAAGCCGTGTCGGTGCAGCCGTGTTCGTTGGGGCTGCCGTTTATCATCAATACCTTCATTTTTTTCTCCGTTTGCATTTTCCGACCGTACTTTTATTTATTCCGCCGGACGGATTTTTCAATTGCCCGGTATGATAAACCGTTTATAATGCCGCCGTCAACAGGAGGAGAGCAGAAAATGGAAACGACGGAAAAAATACTGAAACTGGCGGCCGAAAACCGGCAACAGGCCTTTCGTGTCATTGAGCAAAGCAACGTCATCGGCTGCTGGCAAAGCGTCGGCGCCAGAATCAACCTGATCGGTTCGCTCAAAACCGGCCTGTTGATGAAACACCGGGACATAGATTTTCATGTTTACACACCGCGACTCAATGTGGCCGAAAGCTTTCGGGCAATGACGCGGCTGGCGGAAAATCCGCGAATCGTCAAAACGGAATACGTCAACCTGACAGCAGAAGAAGACGCCTGTCTGGAATGGCACGCATGGTATCAAAGTGATGACGGAAACACCTGGCAGATTGACATGATCCATATGGCGGAGGGCTGCCGCTGGGACGGTTACTTTGAAAAATTTGCCGACCGGATCAATGCCGCCGCCGGCGCCGAAGAAAGAAAAACCATCCTGCGGCTGAAATACGAAACGCCGGACGACGCAAAGATTGCCGGCATAGAATATTATATGGCGGTTCTTCGCGACGGGATCGAAAACTACGATGATTTTGTCAGATGGCGGCAACAGCAAAAAACGGACGGCATCATTGAGTGGATGCCGGAAGCGGCAAAATAATCCCCCGCCCGAAATTTTGGTTTGCTTTTTACCCGCCGCTTATATAACATTTGATGTGTCAGAAATGACACTTTACAAAAACTAACAAAAAGGACTACAAATATGAAAAAATTAGCTCTCGTCGTCGTACTGCTGGCCTTGTCCGCCTGCACCGGCACCCGCGGAACCATCGGCAGCCAAAGAGTCTGCACCAACGATTACCTGCTTGGCGTCATCTCCCTTTCCGAGCTGGTCAGCCCCTGCGGCAAATAAATTCGCCCGCTTTTAACAAAAATGTCCTTCCGTTAAAGAAGGACATTTTTGTTTTGCCGAAAAAAACGCCGCCGATTCTTTCAAAATATAAGACACTTCTAATTTGTTATTTTTTGTAATATCATTTAATAGTAGACTAAATATCTAAAACTTTTCGCCTTTTCGGTTTGCGGCAACCTTTTTGTCAATTTTCGATTTACTTTTGCGTAATATATTCTATAATGAAAACAGAATACCAAATTATTAAGCCATATGAGAAATTATTTTTCAGTTTTAGCTGTAGCCATGTGCTTTTCAGCTATGAGTGTATCCGCGCAAAGCGCAAGTGAGAACAATTATTGGGCAGACGATGCAATCAAAGCGAGCGCTATTGTCTATGCCGGAGCAAACGTTCTGGAACCCGCACCAATCTATGGTGCCGCGATCGGACTTAACTGTTACTTTCTGAGGGCAGAGTTTGAAATCGGCGGCAGCTGGATTGATCCGGGGGCTTCTTTCTCGCGCAAACAAATGCTGTACTTCAGCCCGTCTTTCGGTCTGGCTCATACTTTCCAAAAGAAATATGAGGTTTACCTCATGAGTTCCTGGATAAATTGGGGCAGTACGGTGTTGGAAGGGGCAGACAACAACCATTGCGGGCATGACGTCTTTGAAAAAGACCTGTTCCACTGGCGTCTCAAAGCCGGAACCAACATTGCGATCAGCAAAAGACTGTTCGTCAATGTAGATGTCAGCTATATGTTCCCCAAATCCAATACGGGGGGGGGGTATATATATTATGACAATCTTTCTGTTCGCGCGGGTATCGGTTATCGTTTCTGATAAAACGTCCCGCCGACGGATACAAAAAAAGGATGCTGCTTAATGCCGCATCCTTTTTTTATTTTGCCTCACCTGACAGAAATGTATTTTTTCAGGCTTTTTCTAAACGGTCAGACCATGATTTTTTATTATGACAGAATCCCATGCAATTTATAAATTTTATAAAAATGACCGCCATTGTCAGGTTATCGGCGTCGGGCAAACCTTCCGAAAACTTGGAAAACACGTTCACTTATAATGTTTCATACGCCCCGTTGATTTCTCCGAAGGGCAAATTTGGGCGAAAACCGGCCAAAATGCATGAAGAAATAAAAAGCAGGAATCCGCAATTTGAAAAAATTAAATAAAAAACGGTATTCAAAAAACTACGATTATGCCAAGTGAGTTTTATGAAAAACGTTTAATTCAAAACCGCTGCCGGCTGACGTCCCCGGCCGGCGTCGAAAGTCAGCACCGGCAGGCGCACGCTTTCGGCAATTTTGGCTGCGCCTTTCAAGATTTTGCAGCTGCCGTAGAAAACCGCATGAGCGGCCTTGAGCGGCGCGGTGGCGCTGAATTCGAAATATTCGCCCGGCTCCAGCTCGGGAATTTCACCGCTGAAACCGTCCGAATCGTCGCAGAAACTGCGGCCGCTGTCATCGGTAATGTTCCAGTTTTTGCCAAGCAGGGTAATTTTTTCGTCGGAATTGTTTTCAATGCAGAAATAGTAGCCCCAGAGGAACTCCTCTCCGGCGCGGTAAGAAGAATCGACCAGTTCGGAAGCGGCGGTAATTACAACGTCGCCTTCTTCCATCACGATCATGTCATCCGTATCCGTCATCTGCTTAACCTTTTATTAATCTTTCTTAACCAAAGGTTATTAGGAGTCTGAATTTTTTGCAATCGGGGAATCCGATTGTTCACAAAGTTATGCACATTTTAAACGCAGCTTTCCGCTTTCCGCCAAAAAAACACAAAAAAAAGCGGCTCCGGCCGCTGCCGGAACCGCCGTACGGACATACTTTCCGTTTTATCGGCCGTTTTGCGCGGCGGAATCGGAACGACGGACGTCAAAAGCCGGCGACGGAGTCGCTCTGCCTTCGATTTCCAGATCGGGATTAACAAAATTCATCGTGCCTTTTTCGTAAAAATAAAAATCGCGGCGAATTCGCGCCCGGTCTTTTACCGACAGTTCGTTCCATTCCTTTTCGCTGATATTGTACGGATAAGTTTCTTTCGGAGCCAGGCTGCAGGCCGACAGCAAAGCAAAAGCCCCGAGCAACAGTAATTTTTTCATTGACAGTCTCCATAAAAAATCCGGCATCTTTTTCGTTTTTTCTTGTAGCACCGGCCGGTTAAAATGCGGTTAAAAATCGCTGCCGCACCCCGTTTCATGTTTCCCGTCCCGCGTTTTTCGTCAGCCGCATCTTCCCCCGGCCTTATCTCCCCGCAAACGAGAGTCCCCGACCCGGGGCGCGTCATTTTAAGCGGCGGCAAAAGCGCTTATGCGGCGGCGGAAGATATGAAAGACGAAAATTTTGCCCGGAACGTCAATCGTTTTTTTGCCCGCGCGACGGTAGTGGAAAAACTGGAGCCTGCCGCGTTTGACGACGGCATTTGCAAGGTGGCGGTGTTTGCCGAAAATGCTTCGGAAACGCTGACTTATCCTGCCTTGCGGCATTTTTCCGCCCGGGCGAACGTGGTTCTTTCCGGTCCCGACTGGGTGGATATCATGGATTTGAGCGTCAGCAAAGGCAACGCGCTTTCCTTTATTCAGGAAAAACTCGGCATTGCCAAGGAAGAAACGATGACCTTCGGCGATTATCTGAACGACGTTTCTCTGCTTGAAAACAGCGCCTGTTCTTATGCGATGAAGAACGCTCATCCCGACCTGAAAAAGATTGCCGCGGCCATTGCGCCCGGTAATGACGAAGGCGGCGTGATGAAAGTGCTGGAACAGGCTTTTTTTTGACGGATTTTTAAGAAAGGCTAAAAACCGGCGTGTGCCGGTTTTTTTATATGCGGAAAGGTGCCGACAGGAACGGGAAATGCCCGAAAATTATCAAAATATCAGAGGATTGCAATATTTTTTGAGAAACTAAAAGCCGTATCAAAAAAAGGATCGTTATTTTGATACAGGACAATGGTATATCTTTTGTTTTAACAATGCAACAAAATTCCGATTTTTATCAAACAGTTAGTTTCCTTTTTCAAAATTGCGGATACGCTTAATTAAAACGATCGTTTTGCTTCGGCAGAACGGGAGGAACAGCTTTTTGAAAGAAAGGGAAAAGGTCAGAATGTTAAAACCTAAGACTATATTTTCATTTGCGCTTTTGGCGGGAACATTTTTAACGTTTCCGTCAGCGGCAAAAGACATCACGGAATGGACGGAAGGAATAGAGAACGGCCGCGGGGAAACTATTGACAACATCAAGATAAACGTAGACGGAGAATATTCCCTGATTTACAACCGGGGACAAATCGGCAATATCGAAAGCGCGTTTACGAACAACTATGAAGTCATTAGAAACTATGGCGAGATAGGCACCGTTCGTTCGGTTTTTAAGAACAACGAGAACAGCCTTGAAAACTATGGTTTGATAGAACAAGTTGCCGGCAGTGTTTTCGAGAACAACATCAACAGCTATGGCGGCGGAGCGATCGCTTCGACAGGCGGCGGTTATATCGGCAAGATTGTTGACAGCACGTTTACCGGCAACACCGTTTATGAACCGGGTCCGATGGAAATAGGCGAACAGGAAAGGTATGACGTCGGTCGAGGCGGCGCGCTTTATCTTGAGAATCCGTTTATTCCGCAGCCGGAAAGCCTCAAGGCCGACGACCTGTCGGTAACCCATATTGTCAACAGCACTTTCAAGGGCAATCACGCGGCAGCCGGCGGAGCAATTTTCTCCAGCCAATGGCTTGACATTGAGAACAGCGTGTTTGACGGCAACTATAATCAGACACAGGACGAATACGGTGCCGGCGGCGCAATCGCTTTCCGGACGGAAGAACAACAGGGCCAGCCCGCTAATATGGATGAAAGACCGACACCGGAAGAACCGTTTTATGCCGGAGAACACAACATCAGCAACAGCCGGTTTGAGAACAACCGCTCGAGCGGCTTCGGCGGCGCGATTGCCGGCATGGTTAACGAGTATACCAACCAGACTTACGGCATCAATGTTAAAGGCAGCACCTTCATCAACAACAGTGCCAAAGACGGCGGTGCAGTCTATATGATGTCCGGCATGTCCGAAAACGATCGACGGAACGTGGAAGATGCCGTTTGGAATATGCCCGAAGTCAACAAAGTGACGATAAAATACGGCGATCAGGAAAAAACACTTTTCTATCTGAAAAATAACCAGCCAGGGCGCTACAACGTAAACAACATGACGGCGGCTGAATTTGACCAATATGTCAGGGAAGGCGGCAAATTTTACGTACACAACATAGTCGAAACATACGTCGACGCCGAAAACTATCAGGATGCGCTGGATTATTATCGGGGAGAGATCCAACCCGGTTACGGGATCAGCGATTTTGAACAATATAAAGACGCCTTATATCAGGCCGACATTGAGCATATGCTGGCTCCGTCCTTAAAAGTCGTCAACTCCAGCTTTATCAACAACAAAGCTTCGGGCAAAGGCGGCGCCGTTTACGGCAGCGACGTCAGGATTGTTGCCGATAACGGCGAAAGCCGTTTTTCCGGCAACACTGCCGGCGGCAAGTCCAACGCCGTTTATGTTGACGGTATCATTCACTTGGAAGTGCCTGGAGAGTCTGTAGAGACTGCCAGCATGTATGAGCAGCCGGCACCGTCTTATGATGTTTCGGTGTCGGCGGAAAATCCGATTAAAGGTCAGTTGACGTTGGAATCGGTCAACCGCGGTCAGATTATCTTTGACGACGGCATTGACGGCGAGAACTACAACATTGACGTTTTTGGTGACGGCACCGGTTATGTCAAATTCAACAATGCGGTTGAGAACGTCAACCGCTTTGCCATGAACGGCGGCGCCGTCGTTCATCTCGGCTTAAACGGACGCATTTACGCGCAGGACTTCGTCAGCGGCTCCTCTTCCGTATATGCGCGTGCCGGCGCGCAAAAGCCCCTGTTGACCGTTGACGTGATGGTCGACCGGGAAAACAACACCGTTCACAGCGGCGCCATCCATGTGAACGGAGACGTTGCCGGAGAAACCAACGTACTGGTCAACGCTTTGAACCCCGACGTGCTTGACAACAAAAAAGACGCCGTCGTGCCTTTCCTTTTTGCCCCCAACGACAATGAGGAAACTTCCGCCGTCTTCAATGTTTCCCGCGTGATCGGCAGCCCCTACATGTGGCATGCCGGCAAGAACGTCGCCGGAACGCCGGAAAGCGGCAACGTCTGGTACCTGTCGCTGACCGATACCCTTAACCCCGAGTTCGGCAAAACCGACCCCGAAGTTGCGCCGGAAGTGACGGCCTATATCAGTCTGCCTTCGGCCGGTCTGGAACAGGTTCGCGGCCTGCGCGACACGCTGGAACAAAAGACGGCTTTCTGTAAAGAAGGCGCTTGCGCCCGCGACGCAAAAGCCGACCGTCAGCTGTGGGTTGACAGCGGTTACCTGAGCTCGACGGTTGACAAACCGGCCGAATTTGACGCCGACATCTGGGGCGTCACCGCCGGCGGCGATCTGCAATATGACGCTAACAACCGTCTGGGCGTGTTTGCGGCTTATCGTCAGGGCGACTATGACGTCAGCGGCAAGGGAAGCAAATATCGTTCGACCGTCGGTTCGGAACTTGACATCGACAGCTGGCTCGGCGGTTTATACTATCGCTTTGAGCAAAACGACTGGTACGCGTTCGCGACGGTTTACGGCGGTCTCCAGAAAGCGGACCTCAAAACCGACGACGGTATCGTCAACACCGACAGCGACGGGACGTTGTGGAGCGTCGGCGCGGAAGGCGGCCGGAGATACGGCCTGAGCGAAGCGCTGACGCTGGAACCGAGCTTCGGGGTCTTTTACACGCAGTCGGAGTTTGACGATATTCGCGACAGCGCGGGCAAGACGGCGTCGTTTGACAGCCTGAAACAGCTTGAAATCGAAACGGCGGTTAAACTGGAATACCGTCTGTGCCAGAACGATCTGACGTCGGTCGTTTATATCAAGCCGGGACTGATCCAGACGATCACGGACGGAGACGAAGTGCTGATCAGCGGGTTGGGCAAGACGGAAGCTTATCACGACCAGCTTTTGGGCCGGATTGAACTCGGCGCGCGCTTCGGTGTCACGGAGAGCCTTTCCGGTTACGGTTGGGCAAACTATACGTTCGGTTCAAGCTACGGTGCCGCCGCCGTCGGCATCGGCTTAAACTATGCGTTCTGACCGCAGACGTTTGCCGCCGGTTTGAACTACGCTTTTCGGAAAACGTGAAAGCGCAATCTCCCGAGAAAAAACTCCCGGATAACTCCGGGAGTTTTTTAAGCGGCAAACCAGTCAACTGCAAACCCTCCCCGTAAATGGTCAGTACCCCGGAAAGCGGAGGGAAAAAGAAAATCCCCTTTGAAAAAAATTCAAAGAGGATTTTTTGTATCGGGAAAACTACCAGCCGGGTTTGCGGAGTTCTTTTGTTTTTAACCGGCAAAATGAAAACAACTATAAAAAAACTGAAACCTTATGAAAACAACCTTAAAAAAAACCCCGAAACTTTACGTTCCGGGGTCAAATTGTAAATGTTTGTCAAAAGGACTTTTCACGCATACTTCCTTCCGCACCGCGAAAAGAAGCTTTCCAAGAGAGCTGCAGGCCGTTTTTCTTTTCTTCCGCGAAGACAATCATCACTTCAGGGAAAGAGAAGTATTAGCCGTCTTACTGCCGTTGTTTACGGCGTAGGAGATCGTAATCCGGTTACCGGTAATTTTGTAACTCTGAGCGCCCGGCGTCGGCGTTACGTCTTCGCCAATACCCAAAGTTACCGCATTCTTTTCCATAACCGTATGATCCCAGGCAGAACTTTTGCCGGCATAGATCCAACGACCGCTGACAACCGTAACTTTTGCCGGCTGCCATTTGTTTGCACCCCAAACGCCGCTGTATGCGCCGGAAATACAAGTTTCGACGCCGTTCTTTGCCGCTACGGATTCATCAAAAGCATAACACAGGTTCATGTCCACTTTGCCGTTCGGTGCCATGACCACGCCGTTTTCATAAGTGAAAACGATCATGTCCATAAACTTGGCGCCGACACTTTGCTGAACGCGCGTATACTTTGCAGACTTGGGACTTCCCAGCCAGCTCGGCGTATCACGGTCTTCGCTTACGAAAACCCGCAATTCTGCCTCGCCCGCCGCACTTGCCGGATAGCCGTTGAACATGGCGCTCATGGTATGAACATAGTTCTTGCGGTCATAGATCCTGCCGTTTTCGGTCAGCCGGCTCATATCGCTCAGCTTAAATCCGTTGTCGGCAAGGTTCTCATATTCGGCATAGGGCATGTTGTGAGTCAGCGGAGAATAAATCGCCTTTTGGTAAGACAACGTAAACACCCGGTTGAACTTGTCGTTGGCAACCGTATAGGTGCGCTGGTATGTCATCACCTTAAAGTCGCCGACGGTTTGCGTTCCCGTCAGTTTTTCACCGCCTGTCGACGGAGCGGAAGCAATCAGATTGAAGTTTTCCAAAACCTTGGTGATTTTGGCCGGCGCCGTGATCGAGTTCTTCAGGTTCACCGATTTGGTATACACCTTTTCGCCCGATACGGACCAGATTTCCTTAATCTTGATCCAGCTCTTGGTGGTAGAGGCATCGATATAGTCTTTGCCGTCTTCCACGATCGTACGCTCTTTCAGTTCGTCATTGACTTCTACCCACAATTCGGCTTCGCCGACGGCGCTCACATCACGAGCCCCGAGTCCGCCCAGATGGCCGCCGCCACGCGGCTC
>ENA-OPSJ01002618-OPSJ01002618.1-human-gut-metagenome-genome-assembly--contig:-NODE-2618-length-11315-cov-1.914476_pt1 | contig 11315 bp, 7 predicted proteins | sample MGYA00241801_ERZ501893 | MGnify/ENA primary metagenome ERZ501893 (study PRJEB25962, sample SAMEA2042219) | human gut metagenome | biome: human gut; feature: human-associated habitat; material: faeces...
GGACAAATTCATGATCCATATCGTATTGATTATTTAAAACGCCATATTGAAGAACTTAAAAAAGCATGTGATGATGGTTGTCGTGTACTTGCTTATTGTACATGGTCTTATACAGATTTATTAAGCTGGTTAAATGGTTATCAAAAACGTTATGGTTTTGTTTATGTAGATCGTGAAGAAGATGAAAATTCAGGTACATTAAACAGATATAAAAAAGATTCATATTATTGGTATAAAAAAGTTATTGAAACAAATGGAGAAGAACTATAGGAAACATCGTTTCCTATTTTCTTTAGGGGGTTAAGATGTATAATTTTGCAAGTGACTATTTAGAAGGGGCACATCCTAAAGTGATGGAAGCCTTGAATCAAACAAACTTTGTACAAACAGTAGGCTACGGGGAAGATGAATACTGTCAAAAAGCAAAAGATAAAATCAAAAAGATATTAAACAATGAAAACGTGGATATTCACTTTTTAGTAGGTGGAACCCAAACAAATATGATTATGATTTCTTCTGCTTTAAAAGATTATCAAGCAGTTATTGCGGTTGATAGTGGGCATATTAATGTGCATGAAACAGGAGCTGTTGAATTTACCGGACATAAAGTTTTAACGAAACCACATCAAGAGGGTAAAATCAATTGTGCAATGATTGAAGAAATTGTAAGTGGGCATACAGATGAACATATGGTACAACCTAAAATGGTTTATATTTCACAAACAACGGAATATGGAACATATTACACATTGGATGAATTAAAAGAAATTTATCAATGTTGCCAAAAACATCACCTTTATCTATTTATTGATGGAGCCAGACTTGGTAGTGCACTTGTTTTAAATGGAGCACCAACCTTACAAGAAATGGCTATGTATAGTGATGCTTTCTATATTGGTGGTACCAAGATGGGAGCTTTATTTGGCGAATGTTTAGTAATTATCAATGATGAACTTAAAACTGATTTTAGATATCATATTAAACAAAAAGGGGCTATGCTTGCTAAAGGAAGATTGTTAGGTGTTCAATTTGATGCTTTATTTGAAGGTGATCTTTATTTAGAAATTGGAAAACATGAAAATGAATGTGCTAATATTTTAAAAGAAGGTTTAAAGAAAAATGGTTACTCAATGTATATTGAAAGTCCATCAAATCAATTATTTCCAATCATTGATCATGAAACGTTGCAAAAAATTCATCAAAAATATATCACAACACCAATGTTTGAAGTCGATGAAAATCATTCCTGTATTCGCCTTGTTACATCATGGGCAACCTCTAAAGAAGTATGTTATGAATTTGTGAAAGATTTAGAAAAGTAAAGAACGTATTTTATTGTAAATACACGTATAAAGTAGTAAAATAATTCTAGGATTTAATCCTAGATTTCAAGAAATGGAGATTAAAAAAGATGAATAAAACTGAATTAGTAGAAGCAATTGCTTCAAGTACAGAATTAACAAAAACTGATGTAGATAAAGTAGTTACAGCATTAGTAGACGTTGTAACAGATGCTCTTGCTAAAGGAGATAAAGTTTCATTAAAAGGATTTGGAAACTTCGAAGTACGTACTCGTAGTGAAAGAACTGGTAGAAACCCAAGAACTGGTGAAACAATGACAATCGCTGCAAGTAAAGCTCCTGCTTTCAAAGCAAGCTCAGCATTAAAAAAAGCTGTAAATAAATAATTCAATTATAATAGAAAAACCGATGATTTTATTCATCGGTTTTTGCATCTTGGATTGTAATGTTTAATTGGTAGTTATCTTTAATTTCTGGAATAGCCTGTAGGTATGTGGTTAAGGTTTGTTCAGCTTTTGTTTTAGACTTTTCTAAAATACCATTAGAAATAGCTTCTTTTTCATTTTTTTTCTTTTCTTTAGTTGCAAAAGATTTATAATCGTTAATACTTATCTGATTAAAAATATTTGATGATTCATCATATACTTCAATAGAGTTTTCATCAATTTCATGACTTAAAATCTTTGTAGCAGGTAAAGTAATATTTAAATTATTTTGATCTATATCTACTTTAGCTTCATCTAAATTAATTCCTGCTTTAATTGTACCATCATATGTAACAATAAAATTCTTTTGAGTAAGAGGAATATCCCAACCATTGAAAGAAAGTTTATTAGAAAATTTACCAACCTTACTATAATCATAAGAATAAACCGCAAGTTCATTAATTTCAGTTAATTGATTTCTAATTGTTGTTGAAGTAATCTTATCATTTTCTTTACCATCCGCAAATTTCATGCCAGCAAAGAAAATAGCTACAATACATAAAAGAATTGCGATAATTCCACCAATTGCCTTTTTTGATTTTCCAAGTGTATCTAATACTTTCATATCATCACCCGACATCATTATATCATAAATAACAAAAAAGGCTCTATTTACAGAACCTTAAATGTTTATTATTTTACGATTTTACCGTAAACTTCTCTACCACAAGCAGCTGCATTGCTTTCATCTGTATCAATGTGCATTGCTGTAGCATATGAAGCGCTTACACGACAAACAACATCACCAAAAATCAAAGAACGTCCTTCAGTATTGATTTCAACTTTAACGATTTCTTTATCTTTAACACCAAATTTTTCAGCATCTTCAGGTGTTAAGTGAATATGTCTTTTTGCAGCAATCACGCCACAAGGAATTTCAACTTCTCCTGCAGGACCAACTAATTTACATCCAGCAGTTCCTTCGATATCTCCTGATTCTCTAATTAAGGCTTGAACCCCAATGCTTCTTGCATCTGTTAAAGAAACTTCTACTTGAGTTTCTTTTCTAGTAGGTCCTAAAACAGACATATTTAATTCTCCTTTAGGTCCAATTACTTTTACTCTTTCAACACAAGCGAATTGACCAGGTTGAGATAAATCTTTTTTATTTGTTAATTGATGACCTTCACCAAATAAAGTTGCTAAATCTTTATCACTTAAGTGAATATGTCTAGCAGAAGTTTCGACAATAAACATATCTTCCATATTTTTCTCCTCTTTCCATATATTAATACTACATTTATTCTACTCTTTTTATCATTTAATGCCAATAAATAAAAAAAAAATAAAAAAATTTTTTCTCACTTTTGTAATAAATTTATTAATTTGCTAAAAAAAGATTATCAAATCATTGATAAAACATTAAAAAATGTATACAATCTAGCTATTTTTTAGGAAAATCATAAAAAAAACGCCAATCTTTACACATATTACTAAATGTGCTATTCTAACTATACTAAAAAAGGAGGGAACCTTTATGAACAAAGAAAATCGAGGTTTATATGATCAGTCATTTGAACATGATAACTGCGGAATAGGGGCCGTTGTTAACATCAAAGGATTAAAAACTTATAAAACAGTGGATGATGCTTTAAAAATTGTTGAACAATTAGAACATCGTGCAGGAAAGGATGCCGCTGGAGAAACAGGAGATGGTGTTGGAATTCTGACACAAATTCCTGATGATTATTTCCAAAAAGTTATTAAAGAATTTCAATTACCTAAAAAAGGAAATTATGGGGTTGGTATGTTCTTTATGCCACAAGACGAAAAAATTCGTTTACGTGTGAAAAAGATGTTTGAAACAATTGTAAAAAAAGAAGGACTCATTTTTTTAGGATGGCGTGAAGTACCTACAGTACCTAAAGTATTAGGGAAGAAAGCACTTGATGCAATGCCATTTATTGTCCAAGCTTTTGTAGAAAAATCAAGTGATGTAGAAGCAGGATTAGATTTTGATCGAAAACTTTATCAAGTAAGAAGAATCTTTGAACAAAGTCAATTTGAAGATACGTATGTTTGTTCACTTTCAAGTCGTACAATTGTTTATAAAGGAATGTTCTTAGTTCAACAATTAAGACTATTCTTTAAAGATTTACAAAACAAAGATTATAAAAGTGCGATTGCTTTAGTTCACTCACGTTTCTCTACGAATACAATGCCATCATGGAGAAGAGCACATCCAAATAGATTTATTGTTCACAATGGTGAAATCAATACAATTAAAGGAAATGCCAATAATATGTTATGCCGTGAAGAAAACATGGCAACAGATGCGGTCGATACTACAAAAGTTTATCCAGTAGTAGACGTTAATGGTTCCGATTCAGCAATGTTAGATAATACTTTAGAATTCTTAGTTATGTCAGGGATGGAATTGCCACGTGCTGTCATGATGTGTATTCCAGAACCTTATGAAAATGATAAAAGTATGTCACAAACAAAGAAAGACTTCTATGAATATAATGCGACATTAATGGAACCTTGGGATGGACCAGCTTCAATCTTATTTAGCGATGGAGATATCATGGGGGCTATCTTAGATAGAAATGGTTTAAGACCATCACGCTATTATATTACTAAAGATCATTATCTTGTCTTATCTTCAGAAGTAGGTTCATTAGATATTCCCGCAAGTGATATCGTCTTAAAAGAAAGATTAAGACCAGGAAAAATGTTACTTGTCGATACAGTCAAAGGCGAACTTATTGAAGATGATGTTTTAAAAGAAACATATGCTATAAAACAACCTTATGGAGAATGGTTGGAAAGCAATTTAATTAATTTAAAAGATATGCGTATTCCTAGTGTGCGTGTAGAAAGATATGAAGGGGAAGAACTTACAAAACTTCAAAAAATTCATGGCTATAGTTATGAAGATACAAACTATATTAAAAACTTAGCACTTACAGGAAATGAAAATATTGTCGCAATGGGAAATGATACACCAATTGCTGCTTTATCAACAAAACATCCACCATTATTCAATTACTTTAAACAATTATTTGCCCAAGTAACCAATCCACCAATCGATGCGATTCGTGAAGAAATCATTACTTCTACAAGTATTTGTATTGGTCGTGATGGAAATATGTTGGAAGATAAACCAGAAAACTGTCACTTATTAAAAATCAATCATCCTATTTTAAGTAATACCGATATTTTAAAAATCAAAAACTTGAAAAAAGAAGGCTTTAAAGTAGGTGAAGTTAATATTACATATATTAAAAATACTTCATTAGAAAAAGCAATTGATCGTGTTTTTGTAGAAGTAGATAAACGTTATCATGAAGGATGTAATATTGTTATCTTATCTGATAGAACAGTCGATGATAACCACTTACCAATTCCATCATTACTTGCTGTTGGAGCTGTTAACTCATATTTAGTAAGAACAAAAAAACGTAATAGTTTAGCTTTAATTCTTGAATCAGCTGAACCAAGAGAAGTACATCATTATGCGACATTACTTGGATATGGTGTTTCAGCTATCAATGGGTATTTAGCACAAGATACAATCTTTGATTTAATTGATCAAGGTTTATTAGATAAAGATTATTATGCAGCCGTTGATGATTATAATAGTGGTATTTTACATGGTATTGTTAAAATTGCTTCTAAAATGGGTATTAGTACAATTCAATCTTATCGTGGATCTCAAAACTTTGAAGCAATTGGATTATCAAGTGATTTAATCAATAAATACTTCCCAAAAACAGTAAGTCGTATTGAAGGAAAAACAATTAAAGATATTGAAAAAGACGTCGAATATAGACATGATCAAGTATATGATCCACTTGGATTAGATGTAGACATTTCATTAAACAGCGCCGGTGATCATAAAGAAAGATCAGGAAAAGAAGAACATCTTTATAATCCAGTAACAATTCATAAATTACAACAAGCTACACGTTTAGGTGATTATCAATTATTTAAAGAATATTCAAAAATGATTGATGAAGAAGGATCTCATTTAAATTTAAGAGGTCTTATGAAATTTAAAAAGACAAAATCTATTCCAATTGATGAAGTAGAACCTGTTGAATCAATTGTTAAAAGATTTAAAACAGGAGCAATGTCTTATGGATCAATTTCAAAAGAAGCACATGAAACAATGGCGATTGCAATGAATAGATTACATGGTAAGTCTAACAGTGGTGAAGGTGGAGAAGATCCAGAAAGATTTGAAACACTTTCTAATGGTGATAGTAAATGTTCTGCCATTAAACAAGTGGCTTCAGGACGTTTTGGTGTTACGAGTGAATACTTATGTAGTGCTAATGAAATTCAAATCAAAATGGCACAAGGGGCAAAACCAGGAGAAGGTGGACACTTACCAGGTGGTAAAGTTTATCCATGGATTGCTAAAACAAGACATTCAACACCAGGAGTAAGTTTAATTTCACCACCACCACATCATGATATTTATTCAATTGAAGATTTAGCGCAATTAATTTATGACTTAAAAAATGCGAATAAAGATGCACGTATTTCAGTCAAACTTGTATCTGAAGCAGGGGTTGGTACTGTTGCAGCTGGTGTTGCTAAAGCCGGTGCGGGTGTTATCCTTATTTCAGGATATGATGGAGGAACCGGAGCTGCTCCTAAAAACTCTGTTTACAATGCTGGACTTCCTTGGGAACTTGGTTTAGCTGAAGCTCATCAAACCTTGATTATGAATGATTTAAGAAGTCGTGTTGTTATTGAAACTGATGGTAAATTAATGACAGGTAGAGATCTTGCAATTGCGACATTACTTGGGGCAGAAGAATTTGGTTTTGCGACAGCACCGCTTGTTACGATGGGATGTGTTATGATGAGAGTTTGTAACTTAGATACATGTCCAGTAGGGGTTGCTACACAAAATCCTATTTTAAGAAAACGTTTTAAAGGTAAACCTGAATATGTGGAAAACTTTATGCGTTTTGTTGCTCAAGAATTAAGAGAATACATGGCTCAACTTGGTTTTAAAACAGTTGATGAAATGGTTGGTCATAGTGATTTATTAGAAGCAAGAGATGATATTGAAAATATTGATTTATCAAGAATCTTAAATAATCCATATACTTCTAGTAAACATAGTCATCATGAAAAAAATAATGAATATGATTTCAAACTTAATGAAGTAAAAGATACAACAGTACTTTATAAACAATTAAAAGATGCATTAGATAAACATCAAAATAAAGAAATTGATGTCCGTGTGACAAATATTGATCGTTCATTTGGTACACTCTTTGGATCTGAAATCACAAAGAAATATGGAACTTCTTTAGAAGAAGATACTTTTAAAGTTAATTGTTATGGAGCTGGAGGTCAATCATTTGGTGCCTTCATTCCTCAAGGTTTAACATTACATCTTTATGGAGATAGTAATGATTACTTTGGAAAAGGATTATCAGGTGGTAAATTGATTGTTGTTCCACCAAAAGATTCTACAATTACACCAGAAGATAATATTATCATTGGTAACGTTGCTTTATACGGGGCAACTTCGGGTGAAGTTTATATTAATGGGGTTGCAGGTGAAAGATTTGCTGTACGTAACTCAGGAGCTCATGCCGTTGTTGAAGGTATTGGAGATCACGGTCTTGAATATATGACAGGTGGTATGGTTGTTGTTCTAGGAAAAACAGGACGTAACTTTGCAGCTGGTATGTCTGGAGGTATTGCCTATGTTTATGATCCAGATAATACATTCTATGAACATGTCAATAAAGAACTCGTAGAATATAAAAATGTGAAATCACGTTATGATGAAGATCAATTAAGAGAAATGATTCAAAAGCATTACAAATACACAAATTCAAATGTAGCAAAGAAAATCTTAGATGATTTTGGTAATGAGGTTGCTCACTTTAAAAAAGTTGTTCCTCATGATTATAAACGTATGATGTCACTTATTAGTTCATTTGAACAACAAGGACTTACAAACGAACAAGCAAAAGTAGAAGCATTTAATGCTTTTAAGAAAGGAATGTAGATTATGGGAAAGCCAACAGGATTTTTAGAAATAGAAAGACAAGTATCAACAGAAGTTGAACCATTAAAACGTATTAAAAACTTTAATGAATTTCATAAACCATTATCTCGTGATGAACAATCATGCCAAGGGGCTCGATGCATGGATTGTGGAGTTCCTTTCTGTCAAAATGGAAAAGTCATTCAAGGAATGGTATCAGGTTGTCCACTTAACAACTTGATTCCTGAATGGAATGACTTGATCTTCCATAAAAATTATAAAGCAGCCCTTAAAAGACTTCTAAAAACAAATAATTTTCCAGAATTTACCTCACGTGTTTGTCCTGCTTTATGTGAAGCAGCCTGTACATGTGGTTTAAATGGAAACTCTGTTACTGTAAGAGAAAATGAAAATGCCATCATTGAAACAGCCTATGCTTCTAATTGGATGCAACCACAACCACCAAAACATCGTATTGATAAAAAGATTGCGGTTATTGGTTCAGGGCCTTCAGGACTTGCAGCAGCGGATCAATTAAATAAAAGAGGTTATCAAGTAACTGTTTTTGAAAGAGAAGATCGTATTGGTGGATTATTAATGTATGGTATTCCAAATATGAAACTTGAAAAACATATTATTGATCGTCGTATTGAATTAATGGAAGAAGAAGGTGTTGTTTTCAAAACAAAAGCAGGTATTGAAACAAAAAAACAAGTTCAAGAACTTTACAAAGAATTTGATCGTGTTGTTTTAGCTTGTGGAAGTAAAAAAGCAAGAGATATACAAGTACCTGGTAGAGATGCTAAAGGAATTTACTTTGCTGTAGATTATCTTACAAGAATTACAAAATCATTACTTAATAGCCAATTAGAAGATAAGGATTTTGTTGAAACAAAAGATAAAAATGTTCTTGTTATTGGTGGTGGAGATACAGGAAATGACTGTGTTGGTTCAGCCATCCGTTTAGGATGTAAATCAGTTATTCAATTAGAAATGATGCCAGAACCACCCCATGAACGTTTAGATTCAAATCCATGGCCAGAATGGCCTCGTGTTAAAAAGACAGATTATGGACAAAATGAGGCCATTGCTGTTTTTGGAAATGATCCACGTCTTTATCAAACAACAGTTAAAGAATTTATCAAAGATGATAAAGGAAATATCAAACAAGCTATTATTGTTTCACTTGAATCAAAACAAGTTGAAGGTCGCAGACAAATGGTTCCTGTCAAAGGAAGCGAAAAAACACTTGATGTTGATGTTGTTTTAATCGCAGCAGGTTTCATTGGGTGCGAAGACCATGTTGCTAAAGCATTTGATGTAAAACTTACACCACGAGGAAATGTGGCTGATGAAGATTACCAAACAAATCAAAATCAACTTTATGTTGCTGGTGATATGCGTCGAGGACAATCTCTTGTTGTTTGGGCAATAAGAGAAGGACGTGAAGTTGCACGTGCTGTTGATGAAGATTTAATGGGATATTCTAATTTATAGAATATCAAAATAGACTCACAATCATTTTTAGAAAGCCTTGAGGAAACTCAAGGCTTTCTTTTGTAAATAGAATTTACAAGGCATTCATTTTATAAGGATAATTTTGTGAATATTCTTTTAAATGAAATGAGGAAGTTTCTCGCTTAGAATTCTTATGATATAATGTTAAAAAAGAAGACGGAGGTAATATATGGCTTTACAAAAAGACTTTTTATGGGGTGGAGCGTTAGCTGCTCACCAATTTGAGGGAGGAGTATTAAATACTTCTAAAGGATATTCTGTAGCGGATGTTATGACAGCAGGAGCACATGGAGTACCTAGAGAAATCACAGATGGTGTAGTAGAAGGTAAATACTATCCTAACCATGTTGGTATTGATTTCTATGGACATTATAAAGAAGATATTGCTATGTTTGCGGATATGGGATTTAAATGTTTTAGAACTTCTATTGCTTGGACAAGAATTTTCCCATTAGGGGATGAAGAAGAACCTAATGAAGAAGGATTACAATTCTATGATGATGTTTTTGATGAATTATTAAAATATGGTATTGAACCTGTTATTACATTATCACACTTTGAATTACCTTGGGCATTAGCTAAAGAATATGGTGGATTTAGAAATCGTAAAGCAATTGATATGTTCGTTAAATTTGCAAAAGTATGTTTTGAAAGATATCAACATAAAGTTAAATATTGGATGACTTTCAATGAAATCAATAACCAAGCTGATGTGACACAACATAACTTAATTCAAGAAGGTGCGGTTTTACTTAAAGAAGGCGACGATGCAGAATACTTAATGTATTTATCAGCACATCATGAATTAGTAGCTTCAGCGTTAGCTGTAAAAGCTGCACATGAAATCAATCCTGATTTACAAGTAGGATGTATGATTGGGATGAATGGTGTTTATCCAGCTTCACCAAAACCAGAAGATGTGATGAATGCTTTAGGTGCAATGCATCAAAAATATTGGTATGTAGAAGTACATGCAAGGGGACATTATCCTCGTCATATCTTAAAGAAATTTGAAAGAAAAGGATATGATTTCATTACTGAAGAAGATAAGAAAATCTTAGCTGAAGGTAAGGTGGATTATATTGGATTCTCTTACTACATGTCATTTGCGACTCAATATCAAGGACGCAATGAAAAAACATTTGATTATGTACCTGAAGATTTCGTAAGAAATACATACTTAAAAGCATCAGATTGGGGATGGCAAATTGATCCACTTGGATTACGTTGGTGCTTAAACTGGTTTAATGACCGTTTTGAACTTCCAATGATGATCGTTGAAAATGGATTTGGTGCTTATGATAAAAAAGAAGCTGATGGTACAGTTGATGATCAATATCGTATTGATTACTTAAAAGAACATATTCAAGCAATGAGAGATGCTGTTGATTATGATGGTGTTGATTTACTTGGATATACAATGTGGTCTCCAATTGATATCGTTTCAGCTTCAACTGGTGAATATGATAAACGTTATGGATTCATCTATGTTGACTATAATAATAAACATGAAGGTGATTTCTCTAGAAGTAAAAAGAAATCATTTGATTGGTACAAACACGTTATTGAAACAAATGGACAAGAACTTTAAGAATGAGGTTTTCCTCATTCTTTTTTTATGGTATAATTACTGTAATGGAGGGAAAGAATAGTATGAAAAAAATAATGAAAGTTTTATGTGTATTTGCTCTTGTTTTCCTTGCTGGATGTAGTTCAACAAATTCACAAGATGAACAAAAACAAGTCGTCACTGATTTCTTTACTTATGTAAGTAAATGTGACATTAAAAATCTTAAAAAGATTACAAGTAGTTCTGTTTTAAATGATATGGAACTCGAAAAAATGGAAAAAGAATTAAGTCAGTACACGGAAGAAGAATATGGGAAAGTTTTCGTTGAAGAAACTGATAAATTCAAAAAAGCAATCTTTAAAGATTTATTTACTGATATCGAGATCAAAGATGTAAAAGAAGATGGAGATAAGGTTAAAGTAACTGTTACTGGTAAAGAAAAAGATTATTCAAAAATTGATTTTGATTCAAATGAATTA
>ENA-OPSJ01002626-OPSJ01002626.1-human-gut-metagenome-genome-assembly--contig:-NODE-2626-length-11276-cov-1.918011_pt1 | contig 11276 bp, 9 predicted proteins | sample MGYA00241801_ERZ501893 | MGnify/ENA primary metagenome ERZ501893 (study PRJEB25962, sample SAMEA2042219) | human gut metagenome | biome: human gut; feature: human-associated habitat; material: faeces...
AGAGGCTTTTTTCTTACCTGTACCGCCGACAATACCCATTACTCGTCCGTCGTAGCCCATTACAACCATTGCACCCTGCACGGTTTCGTCTGGCATACGCTTATAGTTTTCATATACATCTTCCATTGAATCCTGAACATCAAAATCAACTGCTGTATAAATCTTCAAGCCGCCGCCGTAAACAAGGTCATGAGCTTTTCTGCTTGTATATCCCATTTTTTGTAAATCTTCCTGAACAGTGGTTATTACATAATCTGTGTAATAATCGGTTATGCTGTTAGATTTTGATTTACTGCTGTCATCTTTAATTTGTGAGCCTTTATAGTTCTTACTGTTTGTAAATACCATTTCATAAGCTTTAGCTTGCTGATATTCATCTTCCGTAAGATACTTAAGGTCATTATCCTTCATAGCAAAAAGCACATCTATCTGGCGTTTTCTGTTATTTTCAGGTTCGTTAAGCGGGTCATACTTACTCGGATACTGGGTAATAGCAGCAATACAAGCAGCTTCAGCCGCATTTAAATCCGATACTTCTTTACCGAAATAAACTTCCGCCGCAGTTTTAACACCATAGCAACCGTTTGAAAGATAAATTGTATTAAGATACGCTTCAAGTATTTGGTCTTTACTAAAGTTTCGTTCAAGGTTTAATGCTTTTAATATCTCATTAAATTTTCGAACATAGGTAACTTTATTATCATCAGTAAGGTTTTTGATAAGCTGCTGTGTTATGGTTGAACCACCTTGGTCGTTATTCTTTAAAAATACGCCGATAGTTCTAATCCAGTCAACACCGTGGTGCTTATAAAAACGCTTATCTTCAATTGAAACAAATGCTTCGGGAATATATTTGCTCATATCATCGAGATTAACCCAAATACGATTTTCCTCACCGTGAAGCCTTGTTATTTCAACAACATCATCACCGTCATATCCGTAAATAAACGATGTTTGGTTTTGGCCTACTTTAGCCTCAGTAGTAAGGTCAAACACAGGGTCACCGTAAACAACACTGTATCCGTAAATAGACATAACAGAAAAGCAAACTAATCCGACAACGCCTATAACCATAAGTGCGCCCAAAGCGACACGACCTATATTTGAAAGCACTTTCTGACCGGGAGTTTTGTTTTGTTTAGCTTTTTTCTTTTTAAGCTTTTTTTGATTTGTTTTTTCATAAAGATAATAAAGATTCTTATGACTTACTACATTGATCTTTTGTTCAACCATATCTTTTACTTTAACAGTATCAATAATTTCTCCTTTATTATAAAGTTTAACTTGTTGATACTTGGAAAAACCAAAATTCAATAATCCCTTCATATCTTCATTCCGTGTTTGGGGCTTATCTTCATTCATGACAACACCAATTAATCTTAAATCCTTTTTCTTACACGTTGTGACAATACAATAACCCGCTTCTTTGGTAAAACCTGTTTTTAAACCATCCACTCCTGGATATTGTTTCAAAAGCTTATTGGTATTTACAAGCCAAAACTTTTGTTTTGTTTTTTCACGGACATAACTATCATACAGAGATGTAACAGATAAGAGTTTTGTTCCACCGATTTGAAGCAGATAAGCTGCCATAGTTGAAAGATCTTTAGCACAGGTATAATGGTTGATATCATGTAATCCTGTACAATTGGTAAAATGCGTATTTTTGAGTTTTAATGCTTTTGCTTTTTCATTCATCATAGAAACAAATTCTTCATGACTTCCCGCAATATTTTCAGCCACCACAACACAGGCATCATTCGCTGAAGCAATCGCAATACATTTAAAAAGTTCAAAAACACTCATTGTTTCATTTTCTTCAAGATAGACCTGACTTCCTCCCATGCTTGATGCATAAGCTGAACACGTTAAAACATCATCCCATTTCAAATTCTTTTCTTGAATTGCTTCAAATAATAAAATCATCGTCATAATCTTTGTTGTTGAAGCCGGATAAAGTTTTTTGTTTGCATTTTTTTGATACAAAACTTGTTGGCTTTGAGCATCAATTAAAATTGCACTTTCTGCCCCACTTGCAAGATTTGTTGCATGAACAACATTGATTTGACAAAAAAGCATCATGATCCCTGTTAATAAACATAATCCTTTTTTTAACATGTAAAACCACCTCATGACATTGTATGTTTTTTTGTCATTTTCTTGATAAAAACAAAAAAACTCATCATATAAAATTATAAAATAGTGTTCCTCATTGCATAGATTTATAACTTTTCACAAAAAAAAGAAGTATCTTTTTACAGACACTTCCTAAATCATTTATTTTTAATTTAAGCAATTCCGAAGATTGCCCATACGTATTGTCCAAAGAAACATACGAGTGCGCTAACAATAATGAATAAAGCAGCGTATGGTAATACTTTTTTAAGTAATTCTCCATCTCTACCCGCTTCATCAACAGCGACTAATCCAATAGCAATGCTTTGTGGTGCCATCATTTTACCAGTAGCAACACCTAAGCTGTTTGCGGCAACAAGCCAATATTTATTAGCACCAATACTTGCAGCAGTTGACATTTGAACTGATCCAAATAAAGCACTTGAACTTGTACCTGATCCTGTAACGAATGTTCCTAAAGCTCCTAACATTGGGGCAAAGAATGGATAAACAGGTCCAAATACTGAAAATAAAGCGGCAACGGCAACAATCATTCCTGAATATTGCATAACACGTGCTGTTGCTAAAATGAATAACATTGTAAGAATTGTAAACATCATTTGTTTTAATGTTGCAATAAAGACAGCAAACATTTCTGATACTTTTGCTTTTTGGATAAATCCACCAACGATTGCACATAAAATAATTAAGACACCTGGTGTATTGATCCATGTAAATGTTGTCATACTTGCGTTTTTGTATGTAGAAATTTTTACACTTGTCGCAAATGATGATAACGCATCATGAATTGGTGATACTAAATTACTTGTAAGTAATAAAACAACAAAGATTAAAATAAATGGTGATAATGCCTGTAAAGTTTTTCCTACTTTTAAAGGACTTCCTTTTTTTACTTCTAAACGATATTCGTCAGGAATAGCGTCTGGATTTGTAAATTTCATACTAGCTAAAATTGTACATACTAATGAGATAACTGAAGCTGCAACCCCCGCAAGTTCAGCACCAACAAAATATGAAACAACCATTTCTGGAATTAAGAAAGATAATCCTGAAACTAAAACAACTGGTACAATGCCTTTAAAGGCAGAACCTTTTCCTTTTGTACTTTTTCCTAAAATATAAACCATCACAAATGGTGTTAAAATAATTAATACACTTAAAGCACATGAAGTAGCAAAAGCAATTAAGTTATTTTCTAAACCTAAGTTTGTGGCAAGTGTTACGGTAGGAATAGCAATTGACCCATATGGTGTTGGTGTTGCATTGGCAACCAAACAAACAAGACAGGCAAGAATTGGATCAAAATCTAAAACCCATAACATACTTGCTGGAATCGCAACTGCTGTACCAAATCCAGCCATTGCTTCCATAAATCCACCAAATGACCATCCGATTAATAAAACTAAGATACGTTTATCAGCGGTTACACTTGTAAGTAATTTTTTAATCATATCGATTGATCCTGTACGCAAAGATAAGTTATACGTAAAAACCGCTGCAACAATAACAATAACAATTGGCCACATTGCAAATGCAAAACCTTCTAAAATAGAAGTTAATGTATCTGACATAGAGAATCCAAAATATGTTAATGCTTCAACAGCAGCAATAATTAAGGCACCTAAAGCAGCCTTATATCCTGGCCATTTTAAACCACATAAAGCGATTACTAACCAGATAATAGGTAATAAACCTAAGATAAAATTAATAATTAGCATTATTTTTCCCCCTCTTGACAAACCTATTATAGTGATATTTTATAAAATTTCCATTACTTTTGTAATTTTTCTCAATTTCTTCTTTATTCTCATATTTTTTGTGCTAAAATGGTCTTGCAAAATGGAGGAGATTTAAAATGAAAGAAATTAGTTATGTAGTTAATAACACATTAGGTATTCATGCAAGACCTGCTGCATTGCTTGCTCAATGTTGCGTGAATTTCAAAAGCCAAGTAAGAATTTATTTAGACGAAAAAGTTGCTGATGGAGATAACGTTCTTCAAATCTTAGCATTAGGTGCTAAAAGAGGTGATACTTTAAGAGTTGATATCGATGGTGATGACGAAGAAGTTGCAGCAAAAGCAATTGAAGAATTATTACATGGTGCTTTTGAAGAAAAGAAACCTGTAGATGTTTTAAAAATCGCATTCTTTGGAACTAAAGATTATGATAGAACTTTCTTTAGTGAATTAGTAAAAGATAAAGGTCAAGGAACTTACAATTCAGATATCAAATATTTTGATTCTCAATTAGGACCTGAAACTGCTGGTTTAGCTCAAGGTTATGATGCTGTATGTATCTTCGTTAACGATAACGCTTCAAGACCAGTTGTTGAAAAATTACATGAATGTGGTGTTAAATTAATCTTATTACGTTGTGCTGGATTCAACAATGTTGATTTACAAGCTGCAAAAGAATGTGGAATTACAGTTTTACGTGTTCCTGCTTATTCACCATATGCAGTTGCTGAACATGCAATGGCAATTCTACAAGAAGCAAACCGTCGTTTACACAAAGCTTATACAAAAGTTAAAGATAATAACTTTGCTTTAAGTGGTTTATTAGGTTTAGACCTACATAATAAAGTTGCTGGTATCATGGGTACTGGTAAAATCGGTCAATGTATGGCTAGAATTTGTAAAGGTTATGGTATGACAGTTTTAGGATGGGATGCTTATCCTAACCAAGCATTAGTTGATGAAGGTTTATTAACTTATGTAAGTAAAGAAGAATTATTAAAGAGAGCTGATTTAATTTCTTTACACTGTCCATTAATTATGGGAGATAATGGAACTTATCATTTAATTAACGATGAAACAATCGCTTTAATGAAAGATACAGTTATGTTAGTTAATACGAGCAGAGGACCTATCATTGATCCTGAAGCATTAATCAGAGCATTAAAACAAGGTAAATTCCATGCTGTTGCTTTAGACGTATATGAAGGTGAAGATAATAACGTTTATACAGATAAAAGCGATGTTGCTATTACAAACGATATCACAGCTCGTTTACAAATGTTCCCTCAACTTGTTTTAACAAGTCACCAAGCATTCTTTACTCGTGAAGCTTTACAAGCAATCGCTGTTGTTACAATGGAAAATGCACGTAACTTCAATGAAGGTAATGAATTAGGAAGCGCTGAATGTAAAGCATAATAATATTGGAGCCAATCATGGCTCTTTTTTTTTATTATTATATGCAATAGGAGATTCTAAGCTGGTATTTTGTCTTGATATTATGTTTATTATTGATCTTTATTCAGTTTTATAAGTTTGGGGATATTACTTTGATAGAAAATCAAAAACATTGATTAATACAAAACATTTTCATACAACGATGTTATAATGAAATAAAGAGGTGGTATCTATGAAGCTTATTTATTTAGTAGTTCCTATTATAATTATCATTATTGGAATTTATCTTTATTTACTCATCCAAGATAGAAAAAATAAAGGTAAAGAAAGCAAAGAAACTTACTTAAAAACAAAAGAACTTCATGATTTAACCAGAGATATTCATAGTGTTAACTATGAAATTTCAAAAGCACAAGCACATATGACTTTCCGTAATTCAGGAGGCATATAAGCTTATACTCTAACTCTATCATAGTGAAAAGGATGTTTTGTATATCCTTTTCATTTAAATAAAAAAAGAGTCTTACACCTAAGCGTAAAACTCACTTCTTGACTATTTAGGTAAGAATACTAAAAAGATTATAAAACAGATATCTAAGATCCATACGATTGGTTTAATTTCTTTAATTTTACCAACACCAATCATAGAAACGGTATATGTAATAAATCCAATAGCAATACCATTTGAAATAGAATAAGCTAAGATCATAAAAATAACTGTCATGAATCCACTTGCTGCATAAACAAGATTATCCCATTCAATACCTTTTAATTGTTGTGCCATTAAAATACCAACAATAATTAACGCTGGCGCTGTCACTGCACTTGTTACGCATGAAAGTAATGGTGAGAAGAAAACAGATAATAAGAAGCATACCCCAGTAGTAACCGCAGTTAAACCAGTTCTTCCCCCTACTTCAACACCTGAAGTTGATTCAACGAATGATGTAACAGTTGAAGTTCCAGCAATAGAACCAATAACTGTACCGATTGAATCAGCTAATAAAGCACGATCTACGTTTTCTAGATTTCCAGTTTCATCAACTAAGTTTGCTCTGTTACATACAGCAACTAAAGTTCCTGCAGTATCAAAGAAGTCAACGAATAATAATGAGAAGATGGCCACATAACATTGTGGATGTGAAGTTAATTCTCCAAGTCCTGAAGCAAATGCTCCTACTAATGAAAAATCAAAGTCAAATGAAATAACTCCAGTAGGAATTTTTGGCATTCCTTTAACACCACAAACTCCAGCAATAATTCCTACAACAGCTGTAGCAACTAAACCATAGAAAACAGCTCCAGAAACATTTTTAGTTAAAAGTAATAAGGTAATTAAAATACCAACTACTGCTAAAATAACTGTTGGTTCTTGTAAGTTACCAAGGCCGACAAATGTTGATTCATTTGCGACAATAATACCTGCATTTTTTAGACCAATGAAGGCAATAAAGAAACCAATACCTGCCCCAATTGCTAATTTAAGTTGTGCAGGAATGGCATTAATAATCATTGTTCTAATTCCTGTAATAGAAATAACTAAGAAAATAATACCTGAGACAAAAACACAGGCTAAGGCTCCTTTATAAGATAAGCCCATACCAAAACAAATTGTATAAGTAAATAAAGCATTCACACCCATACCAGCAGATAAAGCCACTGGATAGTTTGCAACAAGTCCCATAATAATAGTAGCTACAGCAGAAGCGATAGCAGTTGCAAGGAATACCCCTTGAACAGACATTCCCGTTTCACCAAGCATTGCTGGATTGACTGCTAAAATATAAGCCATCGCTAAGAATGTTGTCACACCAGCTAAAATTTCAGTTTTTACTGTAGTGCCTTTTTCACTTAACTTAAAAAACTTGTCTAACATAAATTTCTCCCTTCTTCAAACGTTATTATCGTACATTATTTTTAGATAATTGACAAGTAAACAAAAAAAGCACTTACATAAAAAGTGCTAATAACAAGGGCATAAATACCGCTGGTAAAAGATTGCCTACTTTAATTTTTGTATGAAAACATAAATTTGTCCCTACCGCAAATATTAAAACCGAACCCACAAAAGAAATATTAGAAATCATCGTCGTCGTAAAATAAGGTGCTAGAAAAGAAGCACAAACTGTCAGTAATCCTTGATAAACAAAAATAGGAATTGCGGAAAAAATTGTTCCCACCCCAAGTGTTGAAGCAAAGACCATAACGATTACAAAGTCCATTACGGCTTTTGAAATCAAAACACTTGGATCATGTAACAAACCATCTTGAAAAGAACCCACAATAGCCATAGCCCCTACACATATAACAAGTGAAGTTGAAACGAAACCTTCAATAAATTTAGAATCATTACTTTTTACTTTACTTTTTAAATAAAAACCAAATTGTTCAATTCTTTTTTCAATATTAATAAATTCACCTATTAAAGCACCAAAACATAAAGACAAAACAAGAATTAAAGACCCTGTCGACTCTATTATTGATTTAGAAATCTTTAGCATCCCTGTCATTGCCCCTGAAATACCGACAAACAAAACTGCTAAACCAATTCCTTGCATAATCGTTTCTTGATACCTATTTTTTAAACCATTTTTTAACAACAAACCAATAATACCACCTACAACAACAGCTATGGTATTAACAAGTGTTCCTAATCCAAACATTCAAACAATCCTAACCTTTCCATTTCATAATACACACCATCATTTTCAACACTTTCACAAATGTTATCAGCACTTGCTTTTAATTCTTGGCAGGCATTTTTCATTGCTACACCATAATTGCAAACTTGTAACATTTCATAATCATTCATACTGTCACCAAAAGCAATCGTATCTTCCATTTTCATATGAAGTATTTCAACGACCTTTTTAATGGCAAGCCCCTTATCCGTTCCCTTTTTGATGATTTCACCATTGATAGAATGTTGGCTAAACATTTCATGAACAATAAAATGGTAATTTGGTAAGAGTATTTTTGTTTTTTCAATATCTTCTCTATTAAAAGCAATAAAACAAAGTTTATGAATCCCTTGATCTTGATATTTACTTATATCAATCATATGATATTCTTTCTTTTGTTGTTCTTTTAATCTTTCAAATTCTGAATTTGTTCCTTCATCACCTAACAGAGCATGTGCAAAATAATGTCGTAATTCTTCACTAGCAAAAGTCATATAAGTTGATTCTAAATTATAAAGCATATGATTTTGCTCAAAAACTTTTCTTGCTTGTTCAACTTCTTCTTTATCTAAATAAGTTGTTTCAATCATTTCCCCTTTAATTTCAAGATAACCACCCGCTGAACAAATACAACCATCAAAATCATCTGACATAATACTTTCTATACCGACACGATTTCTTCCTGTACATAAAAAAATTAAATGCCCATTTTCTCTTGCTTTTTTAATTCCTTTTTTTACAAAATCTGATAAAGGATAATTTGGTGTGACTAATGTTCCATCTATATCTAAAAATACTATTTTTTTCATTATTCTTCCCCTTTTTCAATGCTTTTATTCTAATTGTTTTTCTTTCTTTTAGCAACAAAAAAAAGAGAGCAATGCTCTCTAACGTATAATGATATAGGCTAAGTAAGCGACATAAAGAAGAAGCATGATAATTCCTTCTTTACGATCAATTTTATGTTTCGTAAATCCAAAATATAAAACTATTAAAGAAAAAATTGTTAAAATAAGAATATCAATAATATTTTCAAAGATAAAAGTAATTGGACTAATTGCTGCTGCAATACCTAAAACAAATAAAATATTAAAAACATTTGAACCAATAACATTTCCAAGAGCCATATCTACTTCACCTTTTTTAGCAGCTACCATTGAAGTAACAAGTTCTGGTAAAGAAGTTCCAAGAGCAACAATGGTAAGACCGACTAAGTTTTGTGACATTCCTAAAGATAAAGCAATATTGGAAGCACTATCTACTACAAAATCTCCACCAAATTTAATAGCGATTGCTCCACCAACAATATAAACCAAGCTTAATCCCATTGAAATAACTTTAATTTCTTCTTCCTCTTGATATGTATTCATGGCTTTTTTAGCCGAAACAATCATGTAAACAATATATCCTACAAATAAAATCAAAAGAACAATTCCATCAATATGTCCTAAGATCATCCCAAAATAACCTAAGATCATTAATAAAATAGCACATAAAACAGAAAATGGAAATTCTCTTTTAAGCGTATTTACTTGCACTGCAATCGGTACAAATAAAGCAGAAATACCACAAACAACCATTAAATTAAAAATATTAGAACCTACGGCATTTGCCACCGCTAAAGCATTATTTCCATCCATTGATGCTGTAATACTGACAGCACATTCAGGTAAACTTGTTCCCATAGCCACAATTGTTAAACCGATGATTAATGAAGGAATATGAAATCTTGTGGCAATAGAAGAACTTCCTTCTACAAAGAAATCCGCTCCTTTCATTAATAAAATAAAACCAACAATAAGAACTAATAATGATACAAATACATTTGTCATAATTTTCTCTCCTTTAAAATAGACCTAAATGTTCTAATAAAATTTTTAAACCAATCACAATTAAAATAATACCACCAGCAATTTCTGCTTTATGTTCATATTTTGACCCAAAAATCTTACCAATATAAACACCAATAAAAGAAATAATAAAAGTTGTACAACCAATAATACTCATACATTCCACAATTGGATAATTTAAAAAAGTAAACGTAATTCCTACAGCTAAAGCATCAATCGATGTTGCAATCGCAAGTAAAAATAATTCCTTTAAATCTAATTTAAATTCTCCTGTTTCTTCATCATCTTCTGCTTTAATTCCATCAATAAGCATCTTACCACCAATAATACCTAATAAAATAAAAGCAATCCAATGATCAATACTCATAATATAACTTTCAAAACCTTTTCCTAAAAACCATCCAATAAAAGGCATTAAAGCCTGAAAGCCTCCAAAAAATAGTGCAATAATAAAAACATCTCTCTTTTTTATCTTTTTCATTGATAAACCTTTACAAATAGATACTGCAAAAGCATCCATTGAAAGACCTACCCCAATCAAAAAGATTTCAATAAACAAACTCATACCAAATTCCTTTCTTCCTAAAATAAAAGAGGCCCATGCATAAAAAAATTATGCATGAGTCTCGTTCTTTAAGATTTGCCAGGCTTACGCCATGATGTTGACAAACCGCGTCCTAAGACGTGTACTACTCCCTCATTCAACATCTTGATAGTATCAAAGTCTTTAAGTAAAAGCAAGTTATTTTTTGACTTTTACACTTACAAATTTACAAATAAAGATAATAACGGCCCCAAGAGCTGTCATTAAATAAACAAAAGTGAATAACGCATTTAAACCAATAGTATCTTGTAAAATACCACCTAAAACATTTCCTAAAGTTGAGCCAATTCCTGATGTCATAATACCAATCATTGTTTGTCCTGACATTTGATCTTGGGTATCTAGATTATAAGTCACATAGTAAGTAATAACCCCTGTAAATAATCCATAAGAAACCGCATGCCGCACTCATACGTCATGACCTTTGCCCCCATCGGAAGCAGCGCGGTCTCCTCCGGAGTCAGGCTGCCGCCGCAGCCCTCCAGAAATCCTTTGGTAAAGAGGGAAAACAGCTCCATGCTGCACGAGACTTCGGAGAGATCCCGCTCATCCTCCGCCGCAGTGCTCGCCCCGTAGCGGATCGCATCGCCAAAATCATTCATGGCAAGCCCCGGCATGACCGTATCAAGATCAATGACACAGACCCCCTTTCCGGTCTTATCGTCGAGCATGACATTGTTTAATTTCGTGTCGTTGTGCGTCACGCGCGTAGGGATCGTACCGTCCTCGACCTTCGACCAGAACGAGAGCATCTCGTCGCGGCGCGATTCGATCCAGCCGATCTCCTCCGCGAGGTGTATTCTGCGCCCTGCGGCATCGCGGGCCAGGGCGGCGTCCCATTGTCCGAAACGGTGGCGGATGTTATGGAA
>ENA-OPSJ01002632-OPSJ01002632.1-human-gut-metagenome-genome-assembly--contig:-NODE-2632-length-11233-cov-2.009036_pt1 | contig 11233 bp, 7 predicted proteins | sample MGYA00241801_ERZ501893 | MGnify/ENA primary metagenome ERZ501893 (study PRJEB25962, sample SAMEA2042219) | human gut metagenome | biome: human gut; feature: human-associated habitat; material: faeces...
TGATATTTACCGGCACTCCTCTCACTTACTATTCTTACCAAGATCCTTCGCTTTTGTGGAGACCCTGCAGAGGGTCTCCACAAAGCGAAAGATCTTGGTAAAAGCCGATAGTGTCGCAGCTGTTGCTAAATACCAGTCGGCGGGAATTCGGTGTTCCACAGGGCTTCGACCAGCTCCTTCCTGAGGAAGGAGCCAACGTTACGTGCTTCTCTTCCCGCTCTCACTGTCATTCCGAACGAAGTGAAGAATCTCGGTACAAGCCGCGTATGAGACATATGCTATTAAATATCGATCGGCGGCAAGTGGTGGGCGCCATTTAATTCGTGTAAGGCGACTCTTATGATAAAACCATACAACCGCGCCCTTGGCGCGAAGAGAAAACAAGCAAACCTCGCTTCGCTCGTGGAAATGCACCCCTATTCCCGCTTCGCGGGACTTCTCCACGGGAAAGCGTCTCACGTGATTTTCGGGTCGCTATCGTTCCCCTACAAATCACGTTCGCTTGCCACCCCATTAATTAAGAAAGGGAAGATTGTCAGAGGTAAAACTTATTTACGCCTACCAAAACCCTCAGTGGCGAAGCCGCTGTCAAACTTCAGCCCCTTCAGAACCCTCGGCCCGAAGGGCCATCAGCCCTCACGGCAACAGGCCGTGTCCATAATCCCTTATTTTATTATGCTTATGATAAAGTAATGATAAAATGCTGATATAAGGAGGTGCTTTCTATGATGACTATCCGCCCTGTTTCTGACCTTAGAAACAAATTTCCCGAAATCGAAGAAGCTGTCCTGCAGGACAATGAGCCTGTCTTTCTCACGAAAAACGGCTATGGCACCATGGTTCTCATGAGTATTGAACAATACTCCGCCCTCACCGACGCCGTAGAGAAAAAGCTGGACGAAGCTGATGCAGCAGCAGCGCAATCGACTGTCCGCTATTCCACATCTGAAGTCTTCGGCCGTGCAAGGAGAAGGATTCATGCAGACAAAAACCTATAAGCTGCCTACTGTGACATCTGTTCTTCCTGCTTTCTGATCATTTTCTTAACCATATTACACAACCCTGGTACCGAAGGGGCAAAGCCCCGACGATACCGTAAGCCCCTATGCGCCGAAGGTGCAGGCTCCTACGGGAATACAGCCGCCTGCTGTACACTAAAAGGAACCTTCACCGGTTTCTGATGTAATTGACTGATGACCTTCCTGTTCACCTTTATAAAGCCGCATAAAAAAGCCCCTCGAAAGAGAGGCTCTTTTTAGTATTTATCAAAATATGATATTATTTCCCTTTACTCATGCATCCCAGCCAAGATTCATGGATGCCACCCTGCTGTTTCTCATATGGAATACAAGGTTTACGCCGCTATCCGTTTTATAGTAAAGTGCATCACCGTAATGAATATCCGGTTCCCCATAGGTACCAATCACTTCGCTTCTGGTGGAGCCTACATGAATGCCGCTGGGTGTAGAGAATCCATTGTTTGCCGTAATATGGATCATAGTTACACGGAATGGACGGCCGGAATCTCTGACACAGTTCATGGTTACCGAGTCCCCATAGCCGATTATCTGCGCTTCTGCATGCGGCCCCCAAGCAGCTGCCCAGGTCACCTTGCCTTCTTTCGGTGCACCATAGATGGCAATCAACTCTTATTTGATAATTCCCGGCACAATGCCTCCCAAGGCACCTTCATCATTAGGCACACGAGCCAGGGCAATGGTTCCTGCGCATAAAGCAGCTGCTGTCAGCAATAAGATTTTCTTCATCTTCATAAATACCCCATGAAATAAGCTCCCCAAAAATCAGGAAACCGGCTATTCATATCGAACGGCATTATCCCTGATTGTATTGATGATATGTATGAGATCACGCATATCTTCCATGCTGAAAATAGACGTGGCATCATAGGGCTTGTCAAAGGGCGCATTAAAGATCGTCATGGGGCTGTCCATATAGCCATTGACCGATATGTAATTGATTACATTCCGAATAAACGCAATCTGTTTATCATTCAGGGCATTGTCATTGATAAACTGTGAAAACGCCTTTTCCGCCGCCTTTTTATCCATCTTGGCAATGCGGCGGACCGTAAGTCCAAAGGGCTGATTTTGGAAATAGTACTGATAATCCTCTTTTGACCCCAATTCACTGGTAAAGATTTTCTCCAGATCCTTGTAATCCTTAGCTGTTAATGGCTCATTATGAACCAGTTTCCTGACCGCCGGAACATCATCCACGTGCTGCAGGAAATAATGATTCACCTTTTCCTTATAGTTCTCAAAGGTTTCCGGCTCCAGCGTATCTCCTTCTTTTTCAGAAATGACAGAATCCTTCAGCCCCGTTTCTACGATGGGTTCATGTTTGAACTGGATAAACTGGATGAGGCTCCTGAGCTCCGCCCGCACCTTTTCAAAGTCAAGTACATCTGCATCGGTCCAGAAAGAAGCCGACTCCACTTCTTGAATCAAGGGGAGCTTTTTTCTCACTGCGTCAATGCTGATTTTCTTCTCCAGCTGCCTTGCCGTTTCAATCAGCTGTTTCTTGGACTTTCTGAAAGACCCCAGACCTTCCATATGGGCCAGCATGAGGCCATACATGAGATTATCGAAGCGTTTCGCCGACTCATCCTTTTCCATGTCAGACACCAAAGGTGCTATTTCCTTATTCAGTTCACCGCAGTCCCCTTCACTGAGAGCGCGGAACGCCGCCTTGTTCTTATATTTTTCCACATATCGGAGGTGTAGCTTCACGGAGAAAAGAGATGGATTCAGCTCGACTACCTGCTTATGGCAAGTTTCCACAAGAGAGCGGCGCCAATCCTGGTACTTCTCGTCCGCATAGGCTGCCTGCTGCAGATCCTTGACCAGACGGATTCTCTTGATGAAAATATTTTCTGAAAGCGTCCTGGTCTCCCCATCGCCTATGAAATTCATATGCTGGCGGAAATACTCAAAGTTGCCGCAGTAATCAAAAATCAGGAAATACTTCTTGCCCCTGTACTCCCCATTTCTCATATCCACGCATTCCAAATCAGGACAGAGTCTTGTTCCCCGACCGATCATCTGCCAGAACTTTGTCTTTGAACGCACCTTTTTGAAGAAAACCAGATTTAAACACTCCGGCACATCTATGCCCGTATCCAGCATATCCACCGAAACAGCAATGACCGGATCCTTTTCCGGATTTTTGAAATCGTCAATCACCGTTTCCACATAGCTGTCTCCACAGACTACCCGCTGTGCAAAGGTACCCTTATATTTAGGATAAAGTGCATTAAACCGCTGGATAATAAATTCTGCATGCTTTTTATTTTCAGCAAAAATAATGGTTTTCCCCAGACGTTCGCCACCCTTTGTCTTAATGCCCCGTTCCATCAGGTCCTGAAGCACATGATCCACCGTATTGGCGTTAAACACAAATTTATCCATTTTCGGCGAAGGGATATAATCGGGCATAGACCCGTCATCCTCAGTGAAATCATCCTCATACCGTTTCTTATCCTCTTCTGAAAGGTCATCATAGGTAATGCCCTCCTCCAGAAACTTCGTTTTCACCTCATAGTTATAATAGGGTACCAGATATTTTTCGCTGATTGCCTGGTTGTAGTCATAAGCATAGGTAGGGATGCCCTGCTGCATATCAAAGAAATCATAGGTATTCCGATCCACATCGGTTTTCGGCGTAGCAGTTAATCCTACAAGTATGGCGTCAAAATAGTCAAAAATAGCCTTATACTTCTTAAAAATGCTCCGATGGCTTTCATCAATGATAATCAGGTCAAAATGGGCAGGCGTAAAAAGCCGGTTCCCATCGTCCCGCTTCCTATCATCAATAGAATTCAGAATCGTCGGATAGGTGGAGAAAACAATCCGTGCATTCTTATCGTCCTTATTGCTGCACAGATTGCAGAGAGACATCCGGGGCAGATACTCCCTGAAAGAATCCTTTGCCTGCTTCACCAGCGCCGTACGGTCTGCCAGGAAAAGTACATTGGTAATATATCCTCCCTTGGACAGCACATCCACCAGACTGGCCGCTGTACGGGTCTTTCCGGTTCCCGTAGCCATGACCAGGAGATTCTTCCGTCCCCCTTCCTCTATATGGGCGCACACAGCCCGGATAGCTTCCTTCTGATACACACGGTTCGTGATTTCATCGGAAATAGGAATGGACGTCAAGGCAGGATGGCTTTCCATCCTCCTATCCATCAGTCTTTCCAGATCCTCCCTGCTGAAAATCCCGCTTACCTGCCGCTGCGGACCTGTCTTGTCATCCCAGAAATAGGTTTCAAAGCCATTGGTATTGAAAATCATGGGGCGACGGCCAAACCGTCTTTCCAGACAGTCCGCATACAGCACCGCCTGCTTCCTGCCCACGTTGGGATCCCGGCTTGTCTTTTTAGCTTCCACCACCGCCAGCGGGAGGCCATTCCTGCCGAAGAGTACATAATCCACATACCCCTTCTGCCCGGGCACACCGGCCATTCCGTCCACTTCATATTCTTCCACCACATTCTGGGAAGGGCCGTCAAAAATCCACCCTTCCATCTTCATATCCACATCAATATAAATTTTGCGGGTCTTAAATTCAGAAATGGCTTCCGGATTGAAATGACGCTCTTCCTTATTCTTCTCCTTCTCGGCGGTCAGCTTTTCCGACAGTGCCCGCACCTGATCATAGAGCTTCTTGTTTTCCTCTTCCTTTTCCTTGAGAAGGCCAGCCTGTTCCTTAATTCGCTTTTCATCCAGCGAAACCCTGCTCTGGGGGATGAGAGATTCCTTAAAGAAATGCTCCTTATAATTACTGCCATAGCAGTAATCAATCCATTCAATGAATTCAAAAAGCCCACGGAGAGACACCACTGCATCAGCAGCATTGATATTTCTTGCCGTATGCACCGCCAGATTCCCCAGCTTCACAATCAGCGGCAGCTTCTTCCACGTATCATATTCCATGGCATAGCGGAAATCGGGCTCATGAATCAGGGACTGCAGATTATCCTTGAAAGGAAGTGTCATGGTCCTGTCTGCCGCATAGACCCACTTCACCGCCAGCTCCAGCGCCTTGCGGCAGCCGATGGCACACATGGCCGGAGAAGTCGCATAAACCCTTTCCGCCTCCATGGCCGCCGGAGCAAACGCTTCATATTCCTTTTTCCCGCGTAAGAAATCAAAGTTTCCCATGAGCAATCACCCGCAAAGATAGTAAATTACCATAGAATCATTCGTTACTTATATATTACAACATATGCGAATATCTTCCAATAAATAAAGAAAAATAGCCTCGCGATATTTCGATTTGTCGACTTGTTTATAAAATGACAGAAACTCTTCTTGCCTAACCAATGGAGGTACCATCAATTTTAAAGATTGAATGGATTTAAAGTTAATGCCCGCTTTTACGGCACTTTGATTTTCCTTCTTAAATTGCCTCTTTCCAGCTTCACTTTCCATAAAATATGCAACATATAACGGTTCAAGCGCATACCGGTTCAGTCTGATACAGGATAAATGCTGATTAATATATGAGCCTTTATTTGCTATTTCTTTCGTCACAACACCAGTTCTTCCCAAATCTGCAGTTATACTAATTAACAGGTCACCTTCTTTTACCCTTGTTCGCTTTGCCTCCGCATTATCAGGTGCATTAATCGTCTGCATATTGTCTACAGTTATCTTACAATTTTTAACATTTTTTATAGTTATAAACCAAGCATTACCATCATCAGCATAATATCGAGCCCATCCACGCGCCCCTGACGTTAAATTTTCAATATAATCACCAAGTTTGTGTATTGGATAGCCAAATGGATTTATAATTGGGTCTCCAAACCGCTCTAAAAATCGGGACTGTATCAATAAATCGAATAATTTAAGTTGCTCATTTCTTTGATGAATCAGCTTATCTACTGACCATAATTTACCGGAAATCTTCCTTTGAAAAGCTATGCAATAATCTGGAACATTAAACGAAAGAAGGCTACTCCGCGTAATTGCTTTAAAAGTACTTCCCGTACCAAGCCAATTTAATTTGTTCTTACCTGCCTTTATTAAATAGTACAAGTACATCGCATCGCATTTATCTCTATAAGGGCGTAATGCCGCTAATCCTCTGCCAATGCAGCATTTCTGATTAGCCAAATTCACTGCTCCAATAGGTGCCCTAACTGAAACCAATAAATCTCCAGCCTCTGCTTTTTTTATCGGACAATTGCACCAAAGTCTAACAGAAGGATACAATTTACCAAAATCAGCATTACCTTGAAAAAAAGGTAATCCCTGTCCTTTCACATTATAGCTATCGGAAGAAGGCGACTGTCCCATAATTATTTCGCAAATATCACTTAAAAGCATTAAGCTACCTCCACCTGGATAACCGCGCTAAACAATCGGGATTTGAAATTTTCAGGCTATATATTTCTGGTGGGACACCTTCACATTCTTCTGGTTAATCATGGCGTACTGCATGGTGGTATCTATCTGCGTATGCCCCAGCAGCCGCTGCACCTGTTCGATAGGCATGCCCTTATCAATGGCCCTGGTAGCCAGGGTTCGCCTGAATTTATGGGGATGGACCTTGGGAATTCCCAGTTCCCGGCCCAGGCTCCGCAGCCGGATTTCCACGCCGCTGATCTGCAGGCGGTTATAGGGCTTCAGCAGAGACACGAAAAGGGCGGGATTATCATCGGTCCGGGAATCCAGGTAGTTCTTCAAATGGATTTTTGTGCGGGCATCGAAATAGACCGGTCTTTCCTTGCTTCCCTTACCGAATACGATGCATTCCCTGTTATCGAAGTCGATATCCTCCCGATTCAGCCGCACCAGTTCTCCCACACGCATGCCCGACGAAGCGAGAAGGTCAATAATCGCCAGGTCCCGCAGGCAGTGGCATTCATCCCTCATGCGCTCCATGGCTTCATCGGAGTAGGTCTCTTTCACCGTCTTATCCACCTTGATTTTATGAATCCGACGCACCGGATTTTTCAAAATATAGCTCTCCTCTTCCAGCCACGTAAAAAAGCTGGACAATATGCGCCTGATATTATCCAGATTCGATTTGCTGCACTTTGTCCTGTCCGCATAGGCCGATAGATAGGACCGAATATGCTCTGTCTTCATATGAAGCACCGATACCGGAACCATGCTGAAAAGCTTAAGAAGAACCGACTGATAATAATTCAGGGTCTTCACACTGCACCCTTCTACCCGTTTCGCCGCCAAGAATTTAGAAAGGAGACTCTCATTCGTCTCCACCGGCTTAGGCAGCTTGGATCTATCTGTCACGATTTCCACATCATGCATGCAGTAATGCAGTGTATCCTTCAGCTTTTCCATCTGTGCATTGTCCAGGTACGGCAGCATCTGCTGCATAATAGTTTCAATCAATTCTTCTTTCATATTATCCCGCCTTTTTTAGCTTAGAATAACAAAAAATCCACCTCCGACCAACTATCGGGGTGGATTTTTTTATGCATTTCAGCCAAAATAGGTCTGCATAAGGGATTTCTTTAGGATTTCCAATTCGTCCAGGCTCTTTTGTACTGCCAGTTTCGATTTGTCGGTTGCATTAACAAATTGTGCAAACTCTTGTTGTTTCACAATTGGTGGAACAATAAAATCCAATGATTTTAGAATTCCCATTGTCAAGTAGCGCGTATTTGTGCCTTTGGATTGCAACTGCAGATATCGCAGCTTCTGCTCTAACTGAAACTTGAATACTGAATAACTATATTGCCTATTTTTAAGCATCAGAATGTATGTACGTTGGTAAGCATTAAATTTACCTTTATAATATTTAACATCATAATCCCCTACCGCATTATTTCCGGCTAAAAGCAACGCTTCACAATCATATGCATATTCATCAATGGTTGATATTTCTTTTGCGCATGTAAAGAAAGGATATCGGCCACCTTTTACAGCAGCATTGGCGTCAAGCTTACCGGTTTGTGTGTCAAATACTTCTTGCCACATCATTTTTTGCATGTTTTGGGAGTTTAATTCGATATCTCCAAACATCTCTAAAAATCGGGATTTGACAAGCTCATCAAGTAAGCCCAGCTCTTTTTTCCTATTGTTTATAAGAGTACTAACCACAGCAATACGTTTGACGATTTTTAATTGTTCATTGTATGCCAAGATTGGAATTTTAATGTTTTTCATCGCAGTTTGCGTTAATTTTTTCCTAGTCGCACCATTTACCAAACCTTTTGTATCATAATACATTAAAGAATAACATAAGTAATCAACATTTAAGCCTTCCCGGGGTTTAAGTACATGAGCATGATTATTTACCCAGCATTTTCCTGAAACGCGATAAGCTATCGGTTTATCTTTTGAGCCAAAGTTTCCTCCATCTTCTGCAAGTAAAACAAGATCATCATCAAATATGTAATCATTGACATAATCTTGAATACCATTGGCTCCATAATAGGGATATGGCCCATGAATTCTTTTATTGCTTGTAACTGGGACTCTCTTTGAATCAAGCAAATCGCATACTTCTAATAATGGTTTTCGGCAAGTATCCACCATACTACTCTTACCTCTCTGAACATTTCTGCTATTACAAATGGGTAATTTATTTTCTGAGTAATGCTTCCAATTCATCCAATCCCTGGTCAATTTCTTTTTCCAAGCTCCGCAGCTCTTTCAGAATCTCAGAGGTAGGCGGATACTTCACCGGCACATACTCGATTTCCTTGTATTTGTTGATGGACAAATCATAGTCATTATCCACGATTTCCTGTTTCGGCACAAAGAAACTCTGCTCTGTCCGCTTTCTTTCCGTTTCTTTATCCAAATGATGGAATCTTTCGATAATATCGGGGATATCATTTTCCTTCACCGGATTTCTTTTATCGTCCAGGGAGAAGCCGTCTGCTTTCATATCGTAGAACCAGACCTTTTCCGTACCACCGGCGCCTGTTTTTGTAAAAACAAGGATAGCCGTAGAAACGCCGGCATAGGGCTTGAACACCCCTGATGGCATGGAAATGACAGCGCGAAGCTGATGATTTTCCACCAGTTCTTTGCGAATGGCTTTATGGGCCTTACTGCTGCCGAAAAGGACCCCATCCGGCACAATGCAGGCGCAGCGTCCCCCTTTCTTCAGCATGCGAAGGAAGAGAGCCAGGAAAAGAAGCTCCGTTTTCTTTGTATTGGTGACCGCCTTCAAATCATCGTTGATGCTTTCCGCATTGATGGACCCTTTAAATGGAGGATTGGCCAGGCAGACCGTGAAGGCATCCTTGATTTCATTCTGCTTGGACAGACTGTCCTTATACTCGATATCCGGGTGGGTGATGGAATGGAGCATAAGGTTCATGGCGGAAATACGAAGCATGGTATGGTCCATATCAAATCCCGTAAACATGGGACCCTCAAAATGGTCCCACTCCTCCCGCGTCATCTGCTCTCCATAATGGCTTCTCACATATTCGGCGGAGGAAATGAGAAAACCCGCTGTGCCGCAGGCAGGGTCACAGACGGTGTCTTCCGGCGCAGGCTGAATCAATGCCACCATCATGTCGCGGATATGCTTAGGCGTCCGGAACTGCCCGTTTCGTCCGGAAGTCTGAAGCTTGCCCAGCATATATTCATACAGGTCCCCCTGCATATCCTTATTTTCCAAATCATTGGTATACAAATCTTCCATACCCGTAATAATCTGCTCCAGCATCTGCGCCGTAGGAATAAGAAAGGCCGCATCTGCCATAAACTTAGAAAAGGCGGTATCCGGAGAATCCTCATCGCCCTTCCTGTCTGCAATGGGTATCATCTTCCCGCTGCCGTCAAAATCCGGAAGCTGCCCATACTTCATGCTTTTAATGGCAGGAAATACGAAAGTGCTGACGATATGGAAAATTTCATCGGCATCCTTATTTTTAAAATGGCTCCAGCGCATAGCCTGTCCCACAGGAGAGGAAGGAAATATATGAGGCACTTTCATTCCTGTCAGAACCTCCATCTTCTCATTTCTGATTTCCTTCACATCCAGGGAACGGATAAACATCAGATAAGTAAGCTGTTCGATAACTGTCAGGGGATTCGTAATCCCACCAGCTGCAATGTTAATCCAAATCTGGTCTACCTTATTTTTGACTGCGCCTGTAATCATATAAACCTCCATGAATCGATACTATTTCTTCTATTGTACAAGTTTCATAAAAAAATAGCTATCAAATATGCCAAATCAGCATATCGACAGCTCAAGTCTTTCCCACCACGCAAAAAACAGAAAAGCCTATCAGGGGGAGTATCCAGGTAAGTTCAACCAATGAATCAGGCGTCTGCGCCTTGGCCCTCCCATTCGCATGGGTGCTGCTCAGATCTTGTCGTCAGAGAGAGGAAAGTCCTGCGATCGCTCTTCCTTATTGCTTTTCTGTCTTTTGTATTGCATTGTCTTCTGCCTATCATCGGCCGATTGTAGAAGAAGGGAGGATTAAAAAGTGGAATTTCCTGATGATTCTTCATTCCCCTGCCCTTCTCTTTACCGCGGATGTGGAGGATGGCCGTTTGGAAATCGGATTCATCGTCTCATGAGGTCTTTTCATCCCTCTATTATTAATATCGCAAAAGATTCGATTTCTAGACCCCTTGAAAGAAAAAAATTTTGAAAATTTATTTCTGTGTTCCTCAGTGCTTCCCTGGAAATGACAGAATCCTGATGGTGCTATCTGCACATCAAAGTAAAATCTTTTGAGGAGAGGTTGTAAAAAGGAGGGGCTTATGCAATATAAATGTATGGAGAGAGAAATGAAGACGCTTTCCATGGAAGAATTCTATTTCCCATCTGTCATGTATATCGCGAATATTCCGGCCGGAATGCAGCTTTGACAGAAAGGACGCTATGAATCCCTGTACAGGCTCCTGATTTTTCCCCCCCGATTTTCCCGGGAAAATCGGAACGAATTCTGCAGATTCGTAAAAAGCAAGACAACCAAATAAAAACACGGATACCACCCCTTGCAGCATGAGCCCGCATTCCTGGACGACAAGTTCAAGGCGGCTGCAGGACTTTCCTGTATGCTCAGCGTTGACGCCTGATTCTGAGAGGCCCGCAATACTGTCTGGCAGGGATTTGTATCCGTGTTTTTGTGCTGTCATCTTTCCATACGCAAAAAAGGTATGAAGAAATGATTGATATTCCTTCATGCCTTTTTTCCACTGTAAAAACTCCTGATTCGTCCCATGCTGATGCGCGGTAGGGCTCAGGCGTTCTGCTTCGATGA
>ENA-OPSJ01002636-OPSJ01002636.1-human-gut-metagenome-genome-assembly--contig:-NODE-2636-length-11216-cov-2.427829_pt1 | contig 11216 bp, 8 predicted proteins | sample MGYA00241801_ERZ501893 | MGnify/ENA primary metagenome ERZ501893 (study PRJEB25962, sample SAMEA2042219) | human gut metagenome | biome: human gut; feature: human-associated habitat; material: faeces...
AACGGCCCATATCCGTAACCCATTGGCCTTCAGCGGGTTTGCCGCCACTCCGCCACGGCATGGCAATTAAATACAAACAGATGGCCGAGGGGGCTTCAAAGCAAGTCTCTACGCTTGGCCGAAGTCTCCCTGATGACAAGCTGCTGGGGCACCACCTCGCGGCACACAGCCTTGTCGCCGGCTATGTTGCGCAACAGCATCCTGCACGCCGTAACGCCCATCAGGTGAGACTGGTCTACGATGGCCGACAGGCGAGGGGTGACATACGCCGCATGGGCATCGTCGGTGAAGCCTATCAGCGCCACCTCGTCGGGTATGCTGAGCCCCATGTGCTTGATGGCGGCAAAGGCGGCAAAGGTGATTGTGTCGTTGAAAGCCAGTATGGCATCGGGGCGGTCGGGCCGGGCCAGCATCTGCCCGGCGGCCTTCATCGCCACGTTGTAGTCAATCCGGTCGCAGGCAACGAGCGTGCGGTCGATGGCTATGCGGTTGTCGCGCAAGGCCTCTAGGTAGCCGTGCTTGCGCCTCCTTACCATGTCAAGGTGGTTGGGGCCGCCGATGAAGGCTATGCGGCGGCTGCCGGTGTCTATCAGGTGCTGCGTGGCCTGCCTGGCGGCCTCGTCGCCGTTGGCCGTGACCGACGAGAAACGGTCGGGCAGACATGTGCGTCCGCAAAACACAAGCGGTATGCCCATGGCTGCCAGTTCCTCGAAATGAGAGTAGTCGGTGGTGTCTTGCGCCAGGCAAGCCACTATGCCTTCCACATGCAGGCTTATGAAATTGTCGATGGCCCTGGCCTCGGCAGCAAAATCCTCGTGGCTGTTTGCGCTTATCACAGAATAGCCGGCCTTGGCCGCCTCGTCCTCTATGCCGTCGAGAACGGCAGCATAGTAGTGGGAGACGAGGTTGGGCATGACCACGCCTATCACCCTCGGCGACTCACGCCTCAGGCTTCTTGCAAATGGATTGGGACGATAATTGAGCCTCTGGGCCAAGTCCTTGACCCGCTGCTGCATCTCCTTGCCTATCTCTGGGCTGCTGCGCAGGGCGCGGCTCACGGTGGCAATGCTCACCCCAAGCTCCTGGGCAAGGTCTTTGAGTGAAACTCTTCGTCTGCTGTCAGCCATAGTTTTAAGTGTTTGTTGTAAGGTCGTGAATAATTGTTTCTAACCATTGCAGCTGCTGCAATGAGTGTTGGCACTTAAGCGGCGAACCGCAAACACGGCCGCTTCTTGCTGCAAAATTACGTAAAGTAGACCAAATGCGCAAACGTTTACGTTAGTTTTTTCAATATAACGGCGACATTGTGATGAATTTGTAGCTATCTTTGCATCAGAAAAATTGAACTCGGCAATCTGTGAGAAAGCTCACATTGCACTCGTCGGCATTATCATTCGAAAGGATAAGCGGCAGGCGGCAATACATGAGCAAGCTCGTTTTGCACTCGTTGGCACTATCCCTGCCGAGGCTGAGTCGATATTCCTTGTGCCCTAAACAAAATCGCCCGAGGCAATGCCTCAAACACCATGAAATGGCAAGGCGAATTGTAGGGCATGACATCCGAAATGAAAATGAGTAATGAATAGTTGATAATAAGTTAGTTAGAAAACATCGGGCCAAGACTGTCGGGAGACATGCTTGGCCCTTTCTCTTTTGGCTTTACCGGCCACGACGGGCGGCGCAAGCCACCGGCCGTCATTTTGCCGTCACGCCGTCGCCGTCGGCATCACAGCTGGTAAACCCCATCTCCCTTGCCTTTTCGGGCGGAAACGTGAAATAGGTGGCTTCGCCCTCGGTGCATAGTTCACCCTTTGAGTTGGCTATCTCGACATGAATCAAGGCCAGGTTGCGGCGCATCTCGCGCAAGGTGGCACGTATGGTTATCTGCTCTTCGGTAGTCATTATCGACTTGCGGTAGCGCACCTCGAGCTTGGTGGTGACGCCTGTGGTCTGCAACCGGCGGAACATCACCCACGAAGCACACTCGTCTATCAGCGTGGCCTGTATGCCGCCATGCAACGTGTCTATCCATCCCTGGTAGTGGGCCTGCGGCTTCCAGAAGCAAACCACGCTGTCGCCGTCTTCGTAAAACTCCATCTTGACGCCCAGCGGATTGTCAGGGCAACAACCGAAACAGTCGTATCCAGGCTTGGAAAGCCAAGGGTTGTTTATCTTTCTCATAAGCATTGTTGTTTGGTTACACCCGCAAAAGTAAGCAAAAAGCGGCAGATAACGCTCTCGGCAGCCAAGTTTTTCAGAACTTCAAGGTGAATTTGAAGCGCACACCGTGCTTGGTGGCTGTGGGCAAATCGAGGTAGGTGAGCCTGCGGACATACTCGATATGGAAGAAACGGAACACATTGTGCACACCGACAGCCACCTCGACGTATGGCGTCGAGGGATTCATGACATACGAACCCTCGGGAAACTGCATCAGCACGGAGCTTCCAGCATTGCGCGCCAGCATGGGGTTGTTCTTGTCGGTAAGGTCGCCCCACAATGCCCTCACGGCCAGGAACTCACGCCACTTGAGGTGCTTGATGAGCGGCAGGCGGTTGAATAGCTTGCCATTCATGTCCCACGACACATCAAGGCTGGCGTAGCGGTCGTTGAGGAACTCCATGTTGTTGATCAACTCGAACGTTCCGCGCTGCACGACATACGACAGGTTGGCCGCCGGCATGATGAGCAAAGGGAACGGAACCTGGTTCCACTGGGCCCCGGCGCGCAGGTCTACGTCTACCTTTCCCCAGCTCTTGGCCCATATACGCTTAAAGAACGTGGCCTCGGTGAAGTTGTATCTGTACTGCCCGCCAAGCAAACCGCCCACGCCCATGGCATGGCTCAGGGTGAGCACAGGTGCATCCCGGTTTATCGGACGACTGCGCTGCTTGGTGTACACAAGCTTTTCGCCGGGCGCATAGCGAAGCTCGGCCCTCACCTCGGTGGTGCGTATAGAGCGCGACGGTGCCGTCACGCCCCCACCCGACGCCTCGGCCCGGGCCTGGTCGGCAAGCGTCACGAAGCGCAACTGGCCGCAGGGCTCGTTCTCTTCGGCCGTGACGGTGAGCGTGGAGCGCAGTCCCCACACCTCCTCGCGCACCATCTTGAGTTGCTGCCGGTTGTAGAACATCATCTTGTCTACGGTTGTCCACTTGAAAGAAGCGAACACATTGTCCTTGTCTGTCGACATAAACTTGTCGGTGGGAGCGCACACGTCGTAGGTCGAAGAGAGCGTGATGTTGCGCAAGGGCTGCTCGTGGGGCATGTACTCCTTGGCGTTGAACGAATAGGTGAGCTCTCCTTTGTAATAGTTCTTGCGGCTTTTCCACCCGCGGGCGTAGTATCCGCTCATGAAGAAATGCGGGTTGAGGTTGGCCGTTGTCTGCGCGCTCAGCCTGGTGCGGAAGCCGTCTATGAAGTTTGAAGTGACCATGGTGTTCACCGGCCCGATGTCTACCTTGCTCGGACGGCCGCCCACCCCCGTCTCGATAAAGTTCTCTACAAGCAGCTTCAAGCCCATCATTATGTACTTGAAAGCCCCTCCCCGCTCCATCGTGCCAAGAAAGTTGCCCATGTTCTGCTCGCTCCTTGTCAGCTCTACCTGCCTGTTTTGCTGCCAATACTCATGCGAACGCCGCTTTGCCCCCGGCTCGGAACTCAACGCGGGCCTGCCTTCAAACTCGCCCGGGGCTATAGGCCCGAAGGCATAATCGGTGATTCGCGTGTTGCGAATCACGGCCGCCTTCTGCATGAAGTCGAACAGTTCGAGCTCGACAATCATGTCGTCGGTGGTGAGAAGCCAGTCGCCGTCGGGCGACTTCGTGAACTCCTGGAGTATCATCATGCCGTCGACGAAGTTGACTTCGCTGCGCTGCGGTATGCTCAGTTCGCATCGCTTTACCTGGTATGAAGAGTCTTTGATGATGTAGATGTCGCCCCGGAATCCGAAGTCTTGCTGGTTGTTGGGCAGGAAGTGCAGGTGTATGCAACTGTCGCCGCTCACGCTCAGCGTGTCCTGTATGTAGAAACGGTAGAACCTGATGGCGTCTTTTCCGATGGGAGAAGTGAAGGGGTGCTGCAGCAGGCGTATCTGGTCGTCGTAAATGTTGACGTCGGTGAAGAAGTCTTTCAGCGCGCTTGTCAGGATGTCGCCCGACTGGAAGAACTGCTCAATGCCCTCCGAGCGTTCGCCTTCCACGATGTCTTTCTCTGCCTTGGGGCGCTTGCGGTATATCCGCCGGGTCACCGTCTCGCTCACCGTGACCGGCAATATCAGCTTGTTGGTCATCAGGCACGGCTCAATCTGGTTGAGTGCGCCCGGTATCTTGCTAAGCAAGCCATGCTCAAAGTCGCTCGGCACCACCTCGTTGGCGGCAAAAGTGAGCTTCTGGTACTTGCGGTACTGATAGTAATCACGGTTAGACAGGTCGGTGCGACGCTTGGCCGCGATGACCTTTTTCATCAGTTCCACGGCCGGGTTGTTCTTCCGGCTGTAGCGTGAGCGCTTGGAGCGCACTGTAATCTCGCTGACACGGTGGGTGCGGTTGAACCACTTTGTAGTGTCACGGCTAAGCTCCGAGTTCGCCTGTGCCGCTGCGCCTGCCGGGCAGAAGAGCAGCAACAGAAACACAAACGCCGCCCACCTGCCCATCAGCAATACCTGTGGCTAAGCCCAAGGCACAGCTGCTCGTGCCTTGAACGCATGTAACGGTACATTGCCGTGAAGACAACAATCTCCACCAGCGGGTAAACGTAGGGCACATTGAGCAGGCACGTGACATAAATGAGGATGGAACGTGAATTGAACGTCAGCAAATTGGCATATTTCATCAGCGGCAGCGAGCCACGCCTGAAGTCGTCGCGCAGCTGACGGGGCATATCCTCCACCGACTGGTAGCGGGCACGCAGGCACTTGTAAAACTGCTGGAAGGCCGGTGTGCGGCGCTCCTGGCTGCGGCAATAGTTGGCATAGTTATAATAGAACTTGTGGGCCCAGAAGGCTCCCTTGCGCGGCAGCGAGTCGTAAATGGCACGCTGCGAGGCCGAGTCGTCGAGCTCGCTGCCCTTCTTGCCGAGCAGGAAGTAAAGGTGAATCTGTCGGTAGTAATCGGCGAGCGAACTCTGCGGCGAATGGCACAAGAAGCCGGCCACGGCGCAAAGCAGTATGCCCAGCGGCCCCCAATGCACCGATGTGAACGGTATGAGCTGCGGCCAGAGCCTCAGCGCGATGGCCAGATAGATGGCAAAAAACCACAGGTCGCCCGAGAATCCGTCGAGCACACGGCCCACCAGCGTCTTCTGGCCGGTGAGACGGGCCAGCTGGCCGTCGGTCGAATCGCAGAAATTTGCGAGCATCAGCAGGGCTATCCCTGCCACGTTGTGCCACACATCGGTGAAGTAAAACATGTAGCCGGCCCCCAGGCCGAGGAATATCGACATCACGGTTATGGCGTTGGGATGCACGTGTAGGCGCTCCCAAAACAGCGCGAAGGCCAGCCCGACGGGCCGTGTGAAGTGTACGTCGAGCCACTCTTCGGTATCCTCTGACTTGAATGAGGCATGTAGCAGTTCCTTGAAATTGCGTTTCATCGTCATTCTGCACTTAAAAACTCCTCGGCTTTCTGTATGTCCGAGGCATGGTCTACATCGAGGACTTTAGAAAACGGGTATGCCCTCAGCACGAGCCCGTCGGCAATCATGGCGCGCTGGAAATTGCGCATGCGGCTCTCGCCGCGCCTCATGCAACCGTCGAGCGTGGGCAACGACGATGGCGTGAGCCCGTAGATGCCGGCCGACACATAGCGGCATGAGTCGGAAGTGTCGAGGAACGCCGTTATCCCCATGGCCTCGTCGGTCTGCACATACAGGGGTTTCTCGTCGTCGATATAGTCGGTGACGCCCATCATGCCCTGGCACTTGCCTGCCGACACCTCGCTCTTGAACGCGCGTATGTAGCCTCCGAACTCATCGGGACGGAATATTGTGTCGACCGTTGTCACACAGAACGCCCCTCCGCCCATATACCGGCTTATCTCGAAAAAGCTGTGCATGGAGCTCGGAGTGGTCTTGACCACATAACGCAACGGCAAGCGGACACCGTCGAGCCCGTCGCGCTGGAGCTCACGCAGGTGGGCCACGACCGACGACATGCGGTCGTTGCATATCACTATTATCTCTTCGGCATCGTTCTGCATGAACACATCGAGCAGGCGGTCGATGAGCGGACGGCCGCCAACGCGCACGAGCGGCTTGGGCTCGGCCACGCCTTCGGCTGCCAAACGGCTGCCATCGCCAGCGGCAATAATGGCATATTTCATATTTGAATCTACATTTATTTGATAAACGGTGGCAAAATTACACATTATAAACGAGACGGGGAAAGAAATTAGTTTTTTTTGTCTTTTTTGCCTGTATGGCTTTCCACGCGCCACTGTGGCACGCTCCTGTGAGGCCGGCTTCGGCAGTACGCCGCAACCACTTGGCACACAGGCGGTTGCAAAACAGGCCATATTGCACCACAAAACGGCCCGTTTCAAAATGCCGTATGGGCCGTTTGGCATAGTAAAACGGCACATACGGCACAGTAGGGGCCACGTGGGCCCCTTCCGTCACAGGCGGGCGATGGCTTACGCCCCGGCGGCGCTATCGGCTACGGGGCGCTGAATGGCGTCACGCCAACCGCCCGCCATTACGCAAAAAGCCCCATTCGGCCATGGCATCGTTGCGACGCCATGGCCGAATGGGGGTGAAACGGCAAGCCGTAAGCTGTGGCCGCTCTGATTGCCGGCGCCAAGCCGGCATTGGTCAGAACGTCATGCGGAACATGAAACGAACGCCGTGCTTGTGGGCCGTGGGCAGGTCGAGGTAGTTGAACCTGTGAACATACTCGACGTGTATTATCTTGAATATGTTGTGTATGCCGAACGACATTTCCACATACGGCTTCTTCGGGTCCATCACATAGCAACCTTCGGGGAACTGCATCAGCACGGGGTCGGCCGCATTCTGCGCCACGTAAGGGTTGTTCTTGTCGGTGAGGTCTCCCCACAACACTTTCACGGCTATGTACTCACGCCACTTGAGCTTCTTGATGAGCGGTATGCGGTTGAACAGCTTGCCGTTGAGGTCCCACGAAACGTCGGCGCTGACGAAGCGGTCGTTGAGGAACTCCATGTTGTTTATGAGCTGGAACGTCTGGTCTTGTATGATGAACGACAGGTTGGTGGCAGGCATGCACAGCAGCGGGAAGGGCACCTTGCTCCACTGCACGCCGCCCCTGACGTAGCAGTCTATCTTTCCCCAGCTGTTCACCCAGAAGCGCTTGTAGATGCTGGCCTCCGTATAGTTGTAGTCATAGTCGCCTCCGAGCACGTTCTTCAGCCCAAGCGTGTGGCTGACGGTGAACACCGGGGCGTCGAGGTTTATCTTCAGTCGGCGCTGCTTGGTGTTGATGTAGGTCTCGCCCGGGGCAAAGCGCAACTCGGCGCGCAGCTCGGTGGTACGGAACTTGGTGTCGGCTCCGGTGGCCATCGGCCTGAAATGCAGGTAGCCGCAGGCCTCGTTCTCTTCGGTCTTCATCGACACCGTGGTCTTGAAGCCCCAGTCTTCCTCGCGCTCGAAGGTCAGTTCCTGCCTGTTGTAGAACATCATCTTGTCCACCTTCGTCCATTTCAGCGCCGTAAACACATTGTCCTTGTCCGTGTGCATGAACTTGTCTGACGGCGACGTGACGTCGTAGGTCGACGAGAACGTCAGCGTGCGCTTTGGAAACTCCCTCGGCAAGTACTCCTTCTTGTTGAAAGAGTAGGTCACTTCGCCCTTGTAGTAGTTCTTGTGGCTGTCCCATCCCCGGGCATAATAGCCGCTTAGGAAGAGGTGCGGGTTGAGCTTGGCGGTGGTCTGCGCGCTCAGTCGGGTGCGCACCCCATCGATGAAGTTGCTCGAAATCATGGTGTTGATGGGTCCGATGTCGACCTTGCTCGGGTTGCCCGTCTCGACATAGTTCTCTATGAGGGCCTTCGCTCCGAAGATGATATACTTGAATCCCTTTATCTGCTCAAGGTTATGGACAAACGCATCCATCTTGCTCTCGCTCTGTGTGAGGTGCACCTGGCGGTACTTATTCCAGAAATCGTCGTCGCGCATCATCGCATCGGCCTCCTTTACCTCACGCGCCTTGCCCTTGAACAGTTGCTTTGGCAGCGCGTCGAAGGCGTAGTCGCTGAGCCTTGTGGTGCGTATGACGATGGCTTTTGCCAGAAAGTCGGTCAGCTTAAGCTCGGCCACCATGTCGTCTTGCGTAAGCACCCACGTGCTGTCGGGCAGTTGCTTGAACTCCTGGAGCACGCGCAGGTTCTCTACGAAGTTGACATCGCTGCGCTTGGGTATGGTAAGCTCGCATCGCTTCACCTGGTACGACGAGTCGGCCATGATGTATATGTCGCCCCTGAAGCCGAAGTCTTGCTGGTTGTTGGGCAGGAAGTGCAGGTGGAAGCATTTTTCCCGATCCACAAACACAGTGTCTTCGATGTAGAAACGGTAGAAAGCTATGGCGTTCTTTCCTATCGGCGAGGTGAACGGATACTGCAGAAGGCGCACTTGGTCGTCGTAAATGTTAACGTCGGTGAACACGTCCTTGAGCGTGGTTGTGAGTATGTCGCCGGTCTGGAACAGGTCGTTGATGCCCGTAGAGTTCTGCCCCTTCACAATGTTCTTCTCGCTGTGAGGGTCTTTGCGGTATATTTTCTGCGTCACGGTCTCGTCGACCGAAAGCGGCAGAATGAGCTTTCCGTTGTATTGGCACTTCTCCACCTGGTCGCGCAGCCACGGCATCTTCTTGAGCTTTGGCGTCCGCAGCTTCTCCGGCGTGATGTCGTTGATGGCCAGGGTTATCTTCTGGTACTTGTTGTACTGGTAAAAGTCACGGTTGTCCAGGTCGGTGCGCTTCTTCGCCGCTATGACTTTCTTCATCAGTTCCACGGCCGGATTGTTCTTCCGGCTGTACTTTCCGCGCTTGGCGCGCACCGTCACCTCTTTCAGCTTGCGCGTGTCGGGCTTGAGCTTTATGTCGAGCCGCCCCTTGGTCTTGGGCCCGATGGTTACCGTCTGAGGCTCGTAGCCCACCGAACTGAACGTAAGCTGCCATCCGTCATGCCGCTCTATGGTGTAATACCCGCTCAGATTTGAGGCCACTGCGACATTGTGCCCGCGGTAAATCACGCTGGCATAAGGTATGCTGTCACCCGTTGCGTCGTCAATGATATATCCAGAAATCTGCGCATTGAGCTGCAACACAACGGCAAACAGCATGAGAATCAAATATGTTATTCTGTTTTTTCCCAAATCTTTTTAGCTTAAATGGCATTACACAAAAACAAGAAAGCAATGGAGCCGAGAAGCCGAAACACCCAAAACAAGCGCTGGCCGTGAGTTAAGCGGCCTGCCTCGGCCTCTGCATCAACATGCCGCCGCGCCACAGGCCTATGGCCATACGACCGGCTTCCCGGCTCCACAATGTCAAATAAGGGCTGAGAGCGTGGCTCCGCCCGCGTCAATCGTCAATCTATTTCCTCGTCTGCCTCGTAGCCGCCCATCTCGCGTATGGCGTTCTTCAGCATGGTATACTGCTGGTAGAGGTTGTTTCCCCATTAATAATCTGTACACTTTTTTGTTGGGAACGACTCGGCCCCATAAGCACATCAAATCCTTTTATGGAAGGAGTCCGGAAGTCCCTCACTTTCTGTGTAGTCACTGTATATGATAGCCTGAACTGATCACCTACCGCCACAGCATCAGGGGCAGACGCAGTAAACGATACCTTACCATCGGCAAAAGCATGTATACTGACTATCATCAGTGCCATCCATAAGAAAACTATTTTTCTCATATATATTTCTTATTATATTTATTACCAATCCTTTTCTAAACGACCACCTTGGATAACTTGCTGTTTTTTAACCTTATCCTGTACGTCTTTTTCATCCTGCATCACAGAATTCAAAAGTTGTTCGGCATTTTCTTTAGACATCTCATTGTCCTTTTTCTGCGGCTGAGGTGGTTGTTGCTGATCTTTATTCTGTTGCTGGTCTTTATTCTGCTCTTGCTTATCCTCTTGTTGATCTTGCTTCTGCTGCTGTTGATTTTGATCTTGATTTTGCTGGTTCTGCTGCTGGTCTTTCAACATCTTCTGAGCCAAAGCCAAGTTATAACGTGTTTCATCATCTTTCGGATTATTACGCAATGACTGTTTGTATGCTTCTACCGCCTTTGCATAATCCTTTTGCGACTGAAAAATCACTCCCATATTATGATAAATCTGAGCCAATCCATCCTTGTTCTTTTCCATTTTCGTGGCAGCAACATATTGTTCCATAGCCTCTTGCAACTTATTCTGCTGCGCCAGTGTATTTCCAAGATTAAACATAGAAACTGTAGACTGAGGGTTCACTTCCAATGCCTTACGGTAATTCACCTCAGCATTGACATACACGCTGTCTTTGAAAAAGCGGTTTCCTTTACGAATAAAATCACGTTCGGCTTTTTGAGCCGAAGCCGTAACTGCCATCAACAGCAGTAAAACCAATCCTTTATCTATTATAGCGTATTCGTAATATTTTCCTAGAACATCATTTCAATTATATTCATAATGACCCTGTTCGTCAAGCCAAAATATTAAAAATCTCAAGAAATATCAGCATTTCAGCCAATAATAACAATAAAATAATCCATGCCACAGCCTGGAATTGCTCATTGAATTCTGTATATACCTGTGTTTCCACATCAGCCTTCGCCATTTTATTGACTTCCTGACTAATCGCCTTTTGAGCGCCGTTTGTGTTATCTACACGCACATAAATACCATTACCGGCCTTCGCTATCTCCTGACACATCTGTTCGTTCAGGCGGGTTACAATCACATTCCCGTCACGGTCACGACGATAATCATTGGTTCCTTCCGCCGGAATAGGTGCTCCTTCGGGCATACCCACACCAAGTACATTCACCTGAATACCTTTCTCGGCAGCAGCTTTGGCAGCTTCTACCGCACCACCTTCATGGTTTTCACCATCAGTTATGACAATCACCGCACGCCCTACACCTTCTTGAGGCGTAAAACTGCGGGAGGCTAAATTAATGGCTGCCCCAATTGCCGTACCTTGTTTAGAAATCAATGACGGATCAATGGATTCCAAAAACATCTTGGCTGATATATA
>ENA-OPSJ01002639-OPSJ01002639.1-human-gut-metagenome-genome-assembly--contig:-NODE-2639-length-11193-cov-3.838840_pt1 | contig 11193 bp, 7 predicted proteins | sample MGYA00241801_ERZ501893 | MGnify/ENA primary metagenome ERZ501893 (study PRJEB25962, sample SAMEA2042219) | human gut metagenome | biome: human gut; feature: human-associated habitat; material: faeces...
TTCACACTCTGATGGGCTGGATTAAGATGCATTATTTACTAGAACTGCTATAATATCTCTTAGCGTCCGAAACCGCACACAAAATAAATATTATCCGGCGCGTCCCCTTCACTAACAATTGCATTTCCCCCTCCCTTTTATTATAATAACAACCAAAGCAGGCAAATCAACTTGCAGACACACTATAACATTCTATAAACTCAGGAAAGGACACTATAATATATGAAGAAACCCAGCATGATCAGCATCCTTCTGTTTCTGACAGGACTCCTGTGCATCATAGCCCTGATCTTCTTTAACAGGACCACACTGCACCAGATCCTCACCACTGAAAAAGAAGTCGATACAATCTCCGAACAGATCACTGCAAAACACGACGAAGTCAAACAGGCAGTAAACAAGTACACTACCGCCATAGACACAGTCCAGTCAAATATCAATCGCATGAAACAAAAACAACAGACAGCCACACAGAAGAAAACCAAAGAAAAAGCTGAAATCCCGGAAGAAGCTTCATCAAAGCCTTCTGTATTTAGCCAGAACAGCACCAGTACCTCTTCTGATTCCAGTGCCAGCGTTTTCTCCTCCGATGCCGAAACAGACGGACATATAATAGGAATCGATCCAGGGCATCAGAGTGAGTCCGTAGATATGAGTGCCCCGGAGCCCAACGGTCCCGGTTCTTCTGAAATGAAAGCAAAATGTACCAGTGGCACTCAGGGAACCTACAGCGGTGTTCCCGAATACCAGCTCAATCTGGAAGTCTCTCTTCAACTAAAAGATGAACTGGAACAGAGAGGCTATCAGGTAGTCATGACACGAACAGACAATGAAACAGCCATCAGCAACATGGAACGCGCACAATATGCTGCTGCACAGGGCGCAGAGATCTATGTCCGCATCCATGCAAACGGCGATGATTCCCATACTGCATCAGGAGCACTGACCATGTCGCCCTCTCAGAATAACCCTTATATCCCACAACTGTTTGAACAGTCTGATCGATTATCCCGATGCATCATCGATTCCTACTGTGCTGCAACAGGTTTTCAGAACCTTGGAATCCAGTACACTGACACGATGACAGGAATTAACTGGAGCACTGTTCCTGTTACGATCCTTGAAATGGGATTTATGACAAGCCAGAATGACGATCTGAAAATGAATGACGCAGAATTCCAGAAAACAATGGTACAGGGAATCGCAAATGGCATTGACAGCTACTTTGCATCATGATGATGTAAGTGTCAAAAAGCATTTTGCCCCTGACTTGATATCTGCGGATTGCTACGCAGCTTCGCAGTTCCCGCAATCCTGATTACAATAATAATAATTACGAAAGGAAAACCGCAATGAATAAAAAGCCAAATGAAAAACCTATTTTTCTCTATATAGTGATCGGCATACTGACTGTTGCAGTGATTGCACTGGCAGCTGTTTCATTTTTATCACTGAACCATCTCGTCACACTACAGCAAAAAGTACAGACACTCTCCAAAACCGTAGAGGAGATTTCCACTGATGCAAATACCCTTATCAGTCAGGCAAATCAGTTAGATGAATTAAGAGAACAGGAAAGTTCTGTCAAGGCGGCCACCGGAGAAACATCTCCTGCACAGTCAGAATCCGCTGAACCCTCTTCAGAATCCGAACAGCAGAACGGAACACTTTCCCCTTCCTCCAACAACACATTTACCGACAACACTGATTCCAGCATGGACAATCTCCTGAAACAGGTACAGTCCCTGCTGCCGGCTGATAACGGAACCTGGTCCGTCTATGTCTGCAACCTGCCGAAAGATTCTGAAGGCATGATCAACGATACTCCCATGCAGGCAGCAAGCCTGATCAAACTGTATATTATGGGAGCTGTATACGAAAACTACGATACCCTCTCCCAGTCTCACAACGGAGACGAAATTGACAGTAATATTTCAGCCATGATCACTGTCAGTGATAATGATGCTGCCAACACTCTGGTAAACTGGCTTGGAAACGGCGATGACTCTGCAGGCATGGCAAAAGTAAATGGCTTCTGCCAGGAACATGGTTTCACCAACACCCAGATGAACCGCCTGCTTCTCGCAGGTAAAGAAAACGGCGACAACTATACATCCGTCAAAGACTGTGGAACCTTTTTAAAGCAGATATACCAGACTGTCAATGGAACCCTTCCAGCTTCTACTCTTCCAAACGCAGATGCAATGTATTATCACTTAAAAATGCAGCAGCGTAAAAACAAGATCCCTGCACAACTTCCAGAAGGCGTCAGTACTGCCAATAAGACCGGCGAACTTGACACTGTAGAAAATGATGCAGCGATCATCTATGATACAGCCAAAGGAATTGACCTTGTAGTATGCTTTATGTCACAGGATCTTACTGATACCGGTGCAGCCCAAAGCACCATTGCTGCAGATGCACGTGCTATCTACGGATATTATAATGAATAAACACACTCTTCTGAATCTACAGTCTATCCAGATAATTGTCATAAATCAGACAGATATTCGCAACCTCCGCAGGGGACTTACTTGATTCGGTTAAAAGAAGGAGGCACATCCCTTAACGGGTTGTGCCTCCTTCTGCAAATTCAACAGGAAGAATCGTCAATGTCTCAATCTCTTCCCCTTTTATTTTCTTTAATAAAAGTTCCACAGCCTTTCGTGCCATATCCGGCACCGGCTGTACAATTGTTTATACCATTATGCCTCTTCAGCTTCCCCCTCTTCATAGGACTTCTCCCATATCTCCGAAAATACTGCCAGCGGACAGTCTGTGAGAAGGCACATGAGAAGGAAACATTCGTATGGATTTACTATGTATATCTCTCCCATTCCACATCGAAGCAGAATATCCTGAATCTCATCCAGAAAATGCTTGTATCTGTTAAAAGGATCATCATCCTCCATTTCCTGGGATACGATAAAGAATTCCAGTGTGATCAGGTCAAAGCGCTCCACCGGGAGTTTGTGGCTTAAAATATTTGTAATCCTCTGCCTGCTGAAACGCTTCTGGCTGAAATGCTTTGCCAGAATGGAGGCAGACATTTTCTTCAGATTGCCCATTTTGTTGATGGGAATTCCGCTGCAGATTACTTTTTCCACATCAGAAGGTGTAATTCTTTCTGCTGTCCACACCTTATCCCCACCTTTTTCCTCTTCATCATGCTGATACAGTCCGGCAATAATCTGCTTCGCATGATATAAAAGCTTTGTAAACTCCTGAAATGCCTGACTTTTCTCAGATATGGGATCTACTCTTTTTGATTTCAGTCGGGCAAGATAATCGATCAGTTTCTCCTCCGTATCAAGGCACAGGTTGCTTCCGTATAAAACCTGAGTATTTTCCACTTCCACAGGAGCGAGTATCTCATATTTTTTCTTCAATTCCTCTGCTTTATGATAACCCTGCTGCGTACTGTAACAGTACCAGTAGATCACCTCGTCCGGATTGTGAAAATCAAAATCCTGTTCTTTCAGTACTCTGGTCAGGAAATCCGACACATCCTCTGTGGTCATTTTCAACCCAAACCCCAGAAGAAAAACAGTTTCTCTTTTTACAGATGCCTGATTCAGCCAGTTATTCACCAGTGCCGACAACTTGGTAGAGGTAGGATTCATGGATTTGGGCGTATAGGTTTCCTTAAAGGAATCTACTACGATCTCCTTATACACTTCCTGTGGAATCTCCGAGAAGGGTTCTTCCAGCTCTGCCCTTTCATAAATATATCTCTTCAGATGGTCGCCAAAGGACACCAGTTCCATTTCTTTATATAAATAGTGGAAAATAACATCCGCATCTTCGTCTTCAAAACTGTCCAGGCTTACCACCTGCCGAAATCTCTGTGCCGCCCTTCTGGTAAATTCATACTCCTGTACTTTATCAAACGCAACATTCTGTTCAAAATCCAGATCCTGCATACGGTTCTTCATGCTGCCCCACCTCTCATTTTTTATCTTTCAGATTTTTCATCCATTCTTTCATTCTGCGGACTGTATCCAGCTTCTGTACTTCACAGAGCACGATCGTCACATTATCTCTCCCACCTTTTTGGAGAGCATTTTTAAGAAGATGATTTACGATCTCCGGGATTTCCATATCCTGTGACAGAATCGCCTCTATCTCACTGTCCGAAAGCATATCTGTTACTCCATCTGAACACAGAAGATATCTGTATCCCTCCTTATGCTCGATTTCTGTCACAGAAGGTTCCAGTCTCTGCAGCTCTTCAGGAAGTCCAAGATACTGGGTTAACGGGGCTTTCCCAACTGCCGTACCACCAAAAACATGGTCTGTGGAAATCTGCTGAAGCTTACCGCCATCCATAAAATAAATCCTGCTGTCCCCAAGATTGCAGGCAAACATAGACTCTGGTGTAAAGAGGAGCATCGCCATTGTGCTTCCCATGCTCCAAATATGATGCTCTGTTCCATATCTGCATACTGCCTGATTCATCTTCTCACATACATCGTCTATAAAATCTTCCGGCATATCCCTCAGCATTCTTTTATTCGCATTATAAAATTTTCCAAATTCTTCTGATGCAAGAAAGGCTGCAATCTCGCCGCAGCTTTCTCCTCCCATACCGTCAAATACCGCCATTGCCGGTGCTCTGTTACCCGAAATAATCTTTGAGCAGATACCCTTTGTTCCTTCATTGTTCACCGGAAGGGATTCCCCAAAACACCAGAAATTATCTTCATTATTTGCCCGGATATTTCCTGTATGGCAGGTATATGCACATTCAATCTGATACATTGCCATTATCTGTCTTTGTTCCTTCTCCCTTCAATGCTTTCAATGAATTGTTCCAGTATTTCTCGCCACGTTTCACGAATTCCTCATTATCTTTTTCGTTATCGTGACACTTTCCATTGGAATCGATCCATCTTATCAGTTCGCCGTCGTTATAGTAATAATATTCTGAAGTTTCATCATACCAGATATATGCAAAGAATAACTTCTCTCCCCAGTAGAAATATTCTTCATAAACTCCATCTCCGGATTCTGCCGGATAGACCAGAGCTTTCATGCATTCACTCTCAATATCCAGATTTCCATCTGCCTGCTGAGTGGTCTTTACCCTTCTCAGATATCGCAGAACAGTTCCTTCTGTTCCAACCCAGTCGTAACTGTTCAGATTATCTGTGATAGTTGTTGCCTGCTCCTTGATCGTATCCAGAGCCTTGGAGAAATCTTTGGATCCGGATTTTGTGGAGCTGTATTTCTCATCATCCAGAATTGCGATCGGATTATCCTCCTGTCCTTCCTGAGCATGATCTGTACTTACTCTGTAATAGACGGCGGCCATCATAAGTATCGCTGTACCTGCCACAATTGCAAGCAATGCCCTGCGCAGCAGCTGTTTCTTCCTGCGTCTTCGCTTTCTGGCTTCCACAGCACGCGCAGATCTTATCGCAACTGTTTCTGATGGCGTTTCCTGTGGCTGTATTTTCTGTTCTGCTACAACTGACATTGTTTCTTTATCTGTAAAGCTGCTCTCCGAAACATTGTTTACAGCACGTTTTCTTTTTGCAGCATTCTGAAAATCTGATGTTTTTTTATTTCCCCGGGTATTCTGTACTGACGTATTCTGCACTGTACTTTTTCGTACATTTTCGGCATCTGCTGTAACATTCTGTGCTGCTCTGCCGTTCTGTGCAATTGCACTATATGATTCTGTTTTATCCGTTCCTGCTTTCTGAACACCGTTTTGTAACTGCCGGATTCTGCCAGATCTTCCATTTTTCAGATCATCCAACGCACTATAAAGCTCCTCCGGTGTCTGATATCTCTGTGCAGGATCATAAGCACAGGCCTTCATGATAATACGGGCAAACTGTGTTCCTGCATCCACAGGTGCACTCATCTGCTCTCCTGCAACACGCTTATTTAATGCATTTTCCTTATCCCTATAAGTGATAAACTGTTTTTCCAGACTCATAAATGGCAGTCTGTTATGATTCATCAGCCTGTACAGCACAATCCCAAGAGAATAAATATCTACCCTGCTGTCATATTTCTCACCTTTATACATCTCAGGCGCCATATAAGAGTAAGTACCTTTCTTGGAAAATCCGCTCATGGTTCGCTCAAGTTCACGTGCAATTCCGAAATCTCCAAGCTTAAAATCGCCAAATCTGGATACAAAAATATTCTCCGGCTTGATGTCCCTGTGAATGATCTTAAGTTTCCGGCAATATTCCAGTGCCTTACTCAAATCCATTCCCAGCTTTATTACCTCTTTCTCAGTAAGCTGCTTTTCCGCACAGTAATCCATAAAACTTGTCAGATATTCCATCCTTATGGAAATCTCCCATCCAATGACATCCAGATATTCCATAACCTTAAAATCTTCTACAGAGACAATATAAGAGTTTCCTCGAAAGTACTCCATGGTACTGATTTCCTGAATACATTCCTCAACCAGATTCTGAAAATACTGTCTTGTGGACTGCTCATCCCCTGTTTCAGAACGTACGCTGTTCAACTCGCTCTGGCTTCCGGGTATATTGATGATCTTGATAGCAGAATAGAAAGATTTTCCACGTTCTGTTCTCTGTGCCTTATACACCTTTCCAAAAGAGCCTTCGCCGATTTTCTCTATGATTTTCCATTCCGGCCATGCTGAAACCGGAAGTTCTTTATCCATATTGCACCTCCATTTCTGTTCAATTTCTATTTCCTTCCCTGTCCCGGTCAATGCTTTTTACAAGCTGTTACCGGAAACAAAAATGTATCTTTATCATAACTGTAAAAATACTTCACAGTTCATTACCTGCTCATAATGTACTGGTATTATAACACAAAAAGCAGTTTCTTTGTATTTTTCTCTTTTTTTGGCAATGGAATGTTCCGGAAAATAAAAGAGAACTACCTCGCCGGCAAAATCTGTCGGCACAGATAGTTCTCTTGTGAATTCATATCAAATCAGTCCGGATAAGTTATCTACTCCGTTGGATCATTCGTTGTCTTCTGCATCGTCTGAAGCCTGATCATCAGCATCGTCTTCAGCAGCCTCTTCTTCATCAGATTCTTCAACATCGAATTCTTCGTCTTCCGGAAGTTCTTCATCCATTGTGATCATCTCATCATCTTTGATTTCTTCATCTTCCGTAAGTTCTTCGGCTATATCTTCAACCTTTACTTCCGGTTCAGGCATTGTGCTGTTGAGTCTTACATCTCTGTAGCGTTTCATACCGGTACCTGCAGGAATCAGTTTACCGATGATTACGTTCTCTTTCAGACCGATCAACGGGTCAACTTTACCCTTGATAGCGGCTTCAGTAAGAACCTTGGTTGTTTCCTGGAAGGAAGCGGCTGACAGGAAGGAGTTTGTAGCAAGAGATGCCTTGGTAATACCAAGCATAACCTGTTTTCCATCTGCCGGCTGTTTGCCTTCTTTTTCCATCTGCTCGTTAACGTCCTCGTATTCAAGGAAGTCAACCAGTGTTCCAGGAAGGAATTCTGTATCTCCGTTATCTTCGATACGGATTTTCTTCAACATCTGACGAACGATAACTTCGATATGCTTATCGCTGATCTCAACACCCTGGAGACGATATACACGCTGTACTTCACGGATCATATAATCCTGAACTGCACGTACACCTTTAATTCTCAGGATATCATGCGGATTTACGCTACCTTCTGTAAGTTCATCACCTGCTTCAAGGATCTGTCCGTCTGTGATCTTGATACGGGATCCGTATGGAATAAGGTAAGTCTTGGATTCTCCTGTTTCCTGATCTGTAACGATAACTTCACGTTTCTTCTTAGTGTCATTGATAACAGCAACACCAGGAATCTCTGTGATGATGGCAAGACCTTTCGGCTTTCTTGCCTCAAAAAGCTCCTCGACACGAGGAAGACCCTGTGTGATATCTCCACCGGCAACACCACCACTGTGGAAAGTACGCATGGTAAGCTGTGTACCTGGCTCACCGATAGACTGAGCAGCGATGATACCGACAGATTCACCAACCTGTACCGGCTCGCCGGTTGCAAGGTTCGCACCGTAACATTTCGCACAGATACCAACTTTACATTTACATGTAAGGATTGTACGGATCTTAACTTTCTCGATAGATCCGCCTGTCTGATTGTCCACGCCTTCTTTCATGATGCGGGCAGCACGTTTCGGTGTGATCATATGGTTGGCTTTTACGATAACTTCGCCATCTTTATTCTTAATTGTCTCACAGGAGAAACGACCTGTGATACGCTCCTGAAGTCCTTCGATCTCTTCTTTACCATCTACAAAAGATTCTACATACATACCTGAGATCTCATCTCTGTTTTCACAGCAGTCTGTCTCACGTACGATCAGATCCTGAGAAACGTCAACCATACGTCTTGTCAGGTAACCTGAATCGGCTGTACGAAGAGCTGTATCGGACATACCTTTACGTGCTCCATGTGCAGACATATTCCAGTACATCAAGACCTTCACGGAAGTTTGACTTGATAGGCAGCTCGATGGTGTGACCGGTTGTATCGGCCATCAGTCCTCGCATACCTGCAAGCTGTTTGATCTGTTTATCGGAACCACGGGCACCGGAGTCAGCCATCATGAAGATGTTGTTGTATTTATCAAGACCTGTCAGCAGAGCATGTGTAAGCTCATCGTCAGTCTTCTTCCATGTATCAACAACTTCTTTGTAACGCTCTTCCTCGGTGATAAGACCACGTTTATAGTTCTTTGTGATAAGGTCTACAGTATCCTGAGCCTGTTTGATCATTTCCGGTTTCTGAGGCGGAACTGTCATATCGGCAATGGCAACAGTCATGGCTGCACGTGTGGAATATTTGTAACCTGTAGCTTTGATCGCATCAAGAACCTCAGCAGTCTTTGTAGCACCGTGAGTATTGATAACTTTTTCAAGAATCTGTTTCAGCTGTTTCTTGGCTACCAGGAAGTCAACCTCAAGAAGAAGTTCATTTCCCGGAACACTTCTGTCTACGAAACCAAGATCCTGTGGAAGGATTTCGTTAAACAGGAAACGTCCAAGTGTAGATTCTACTGTACCGGTCAGAACGGATCCGTCCGGCATTGTCTTGCTGCAGCGAACATGGATTCTGGACTGCAGTGTGATTACTTTATTCTCATAAGCAAGGATTGCTTCGTTTACGCTCTTAAAGAACTTGCCTTCACCCTTGTTTCCAGGTCTTTCCTGAGTCAGATAGTAGATACCAAGTACCATATCCTGTGAAGGAACGGCTACAGGACCACCATCAGAAGGTTTCAGCAGGTTGTTCGGTGATAACAGAAGGAAACGGCACTCTGCCTGTGCTTCCTGTGAAAGCGGAAGATGTACGGCCATCTGGTCACCATCGAAGTCAGCGTTGAATGCGGTACAAACCAGCGGATGCAGTTTGATCGCTTTACCTTCTACAAGGATCGGTTCGAATGCCTGGATACCAAGACGATGCAGTGTAGGTGCTCGGTTCAGCATAACCGGATGTTCTTTGATAACATCCTCCAGAACATCCCATACAGCTGGCTCCAGCTTCTCAACCATTTTCTTGGCGTTCTTAATGTTGTGTGAAGTTCCGTTGGCAACAAGCTCTTTCATAACGAAAGGTTTGAACAGCTCAATGGCCATTTCTTTCGGAAGACCACACTGATAAATCTTAAGTTCCGGTCCTACGACGATAACGGAACGTCCGGAATAGTCAACTCGTTTACCGAGAAGGTTCTGACGGAAACGTCCGGATTTACCTTTCAGCATATCAGAAAGGGATTTCAGGGCTCTGTTTCCAGGACCTGTTACAGGACGTCCGCGACGACCGTTGTCGATCAGGGCATCAACAGCTTCCTGAAGCATACGTTTCTCGTTACGAACGATAATATCCGGTGCACCTAATTCCAGAAGTCTCTTCAGACGGTTGTTACGGTTGATGATTCTTCTGTAAAGGTCATTTAAGTCAGATGTAGCGAAACGTCCTCCATCCAGCTGAACCATAGGACGAAGATCCGGCGGGATTACAGGAATCACTGTCATGATCATCCACTCAGGACGGTTTCCTGACTCGCGGAAGGATTCTACAACTTCCAGACGTTTGATGATTCTGGCACGTTTCTGGCCTGTAGCATCTTTTAATTCTTTTTTCAGTTCAACAGAATCTTTCTCAAGATCAATTGCCTCAAGAAGCTCTTTGATGGATTCTGCACCCATACCTACACGGAAATCATATCCATAAGCCTCACGTGCATCCTGATATTCTCTCTCTGTAAGTACCTGTTTGTACTGGAGTCCGGAATTAGCCGGATCCAGTACGATATAGTTAGCAAAGTAAAGAACTTTCTCCAGAGTTCTCGGAGAAATGTCAAGGATCAATCCCATACGGGACGGAATTCCTTTGAAATACCAGATGTGGGATACCGGAGCAGCCAGCTCGATATGTCCCATACGCTCTCTACGTACAGAGGATTTGGTAACTTCTACACCACATCTGTCGCAGACAACGCCTTTATAGCGAATCTTTTTGTACTTTCCACAGTGGCACTCCCAGTCCTTGCTCGGTCCAAAGATTCTTTCACAGAAAAGTCCGTCTTTCTCCGGCTTTAAGGTACGGTAGTTGATGGTCTCAGGTTTTAAAACCTCGCCTCTTGACCACTCTCTGATTTTCTCAGGGGACGCCAGTCCGATTTTGATGGCATCGAAAGTCATTGGCTGATATGTTTCATTGGCGTTAGTTGTTTCTGCCATGTATTCTTTCCCCTTTCTTACTCTTCGTCATTGTCTTCAAGAGCCTCATCCAGCTCAATGAAGTCATCCTCATCTTCATCCTCGTCAATGTCAACGAGTTCTTCTCCGTCAAACTCCTGCTTTGTATAGCCATGTTTGCCGTAGTCTTCTTCTCTGTCATGATGTCTTCTGGAATCTCCCTCGATGACAGAACGAAGGTCTGTGTCACCGTAATCTACAGATTCAAGAAGATGTACTTCTGTATTGTCATCCTTGAGTACCTTCACATCCAGACCAAGAGACTGAAGTTCTTTTAAGAGAACCTTGAAGGATTCCGGAATACCCGGCTCAGGAATATTGTCACCCTTGATGATTGCTTCGTATGTCTTAACACGACCAACAACATCATCGGATTTTACTGTCAGGATTTCCTGCAGTGTGTAAGATGCACCGTATGCTTCCAGTGCCCAAACCTCCATCTCACCGAAACGCTGTCCAC
>ENA-OPSJ01002645-OPSJ01002645.1-human-gut-metagenome-genome-assembly--contig:-NODE-2645-length-11176-cov-2.071307_pt1 | contig 11176 bp, 11 predicted proteins | sample MGYA00241801_ERZ501893 | MGnify/ENA primary metagenome ERZ501893 (study PRJEB25962, sample SAMEA2042219) | human gut metagenome | biome: human gut; feature: human-associated habitat; material: faeces...
AAACCCTGCACCGCCTGTAATCAAAATATTTTTCATTATCCCATCTTTCTATACTGTTATTATCTTAAATTTATAATACCACAAAAACGACTGGCTAAATAAAAAATATAGCCAGTCGTCTAAAATCAAAATTTAATAAAAGTTATTTTGCAACAGCAACTTTCATTGTGTTAGCAATAATTTCATTAAAGCTTTCAGCTTTAAGAGAAGCACCGCCTACCAGAGCACCGTCAATATCTGATTTAGACATTTGTTCAGCGATTGTAGAAGGTTTTACAGAGCCGCCGTAAAGGATTCTGATAGCATCAGCTGCTTCTGTACCGGCAACTTCTTTAACAACACTTCTAATCATTGCAATTACTCTGTTAGCTTCATCAGCGTCACAAGTTTTGCCTGTGCCGATAGCCCAGATTGGTTCGTATGCAATAACTGATTTAGCAACATCTTCAGAAGAAATGCCTTCCAAAGCTGCTTTTATCTGACCTGCAATCCATGAATCAGTAACTCCGGCTTCTCTTTGTTCAAGAGTTTCACCGCAGCAGATGATAGGAATTAAGCCGCCTGCAAGAATTGCTTTAGCTTTTTTGTTAATCATTTCATCAGTTTCTGAGAAGTATTGTCTTCTTTCAGAGTGTCCGATAATAACATAATCACATCCGGCATCTTTAAGCATTTCTACAGAAATTTCTCCGGTATAAGCTCCTGAATTTTCCCAGTGGCAGTTTTGTCCTGCTATAGAAATTTTATTTCCGCCGCATCCGCAATTACATCTTACTGCTTCAACAGCACAAAGTGATGTAAATACCGGTGCAATAACTACTGTTGGCAATTCAACAGCTGTGTAGTCTTTAACAAAATCTCTAACCCCTTCAAAAACTTCTTTTGCTTGAGCTTGAAGCAGGTTCATTTTCCAGTTTCCTGCAATAATAGGTTTTCTTGACATAATATCTCTCCTTTTTTTAAGTCACCCTCAACGGTATTATATTAGGAAAAATATTTTATTGCAATTAATCCTCCAATTTTCTGAATAGGTCAATCGGTTCTATTTCTAAAACCTTTGCAATCCGGATAATCTTTTTCATGCTTATATTTCTTTCTACTCTTTCAACATGACCTATAAATTTTGGATTGGCACACACCATTTCTGAAAGCTTTTCTTGAGATAAGCCTTTTGCTAATCTATATTTACGAATATTTTGTCCTATAGTTAAATATGTCTCATAACCTCCTGTTGACATGCTTTAATCATATATGGTATGCTGTATTAGCACCACTGCTATATAAGCACTATCGTTCGCACAATGGAGTGATGAGTTGAATAGTAAAGATAACTTGATAGAAGAATTTAATGAAATTGAAAAAGAAATAATACCCTTTTTAGCTCAAGGATTAAGTGCCAAAGAAATTGCACCGCTTATACATATGAGTTATCATACAGTAAAACGCTATATTAGTATAATTATAAAAAAAACAAACGCAAGAAACCGTGTCAATGCAGTAGCTATTCTTGCTCGGAAACATTATGTTTAATTTAAATTTTTATGATAAACTGTATTTATGTTTACAGGGATAATTGAAGAAATAGGCTTAATACAGGGATTTACAAAAACCTCAAATGGAGCAATAATTACTGTCGGCTGCACAAATGTACTTGAAGATACAAAAATCGGCGACAGTATCGCAATAAACGGATGCTGCCAGACCGTAACAAATATATGCAGTAATTCGTTTTCTGCCGATGTCAGCCAGGAAACATTAAGGATTTCAACTCTTGGTAATTTTAAAACCGGCGACAGGGTTAACCTGGAAAGAGCAGTTACACCATCTGCAAGAATGGGCGGGCATATTGTTCAGGGACATGTTGACTGCACCGGAAAATACCTTGGAGATATGAAATTTGAAATCCCTGACAGTGAAGCTAAATATGTTGTATATAAAGGCTCAATCACAGTAAACGGCGTGAGCCTGACAGTTGCAGAGCTTAACAACAATATCTTCAAAATTGCTGTAATTCCGCACACTCTTGAAAACACAACATTAAAAGATTTAAGATATGGCGATTATGTAAATATCGAAACAGATATTTTAGGACGGTATGTTGAAAAATTTTTATCAACACAAAATAATAAAATTACTAAAGACTTTTTACAGGAGAATGGATTTTTATGATGGAAGATAATTTTAAATTTGATACAATTGAAGAAGCAATAGAGGATTTTAAAGCCGGGAAACCTGTAATAGTTGCAGACGATGAAAATCGAGAAAACGAAGGGGACTTAATCTGTTCCGGACAAATGGTTACCCCTGAAATAATTAAATTTATGGCAGAAAAAGCAAAAGGGCTTGTATGCCTTGCAATTTCTCAGGAGATTGCCGATAAACTCCAGCTTCCGCAAATGGTTGAACAAAATACAGAAGGAATGAAAACAGCATTTACGGTAAGTATAGATGCTTCAGAAAAATATGGTATAACCACAGGAATTTCTGCATATGACAGGGCAAAAACTATCGAAGTAGCGCTTGCACCGGATGCAGTGCCTTCTGATTTGAACAGACCCGGTCATCTTTTCCCTTGTGTTGCAAGAAGAGGAGGTGTTTTACAAAGAACAGGCCACACTGAAGCTGTTGTTGACCTTGCTAAACTCTGCGGACATATTCAGGCTGGTCCGATGTGCGAAATTATGGATGAAGACGGTCATATGATGCGCAGAGATCACTTAAGAAAATTTGCAGACAAATACGGAATAAAATTCATTTCAGTCGCCGAACTGATCTCATACCGTCTGAGATTTGAAAAACTTGTAAGGCGCGAAGCAGAAGCTGATCTGCCTACAAAATACGGACACTTCAAAATATACGGCTACGTAAATAAAATTACAAAAGAAGAACATGTTGCGCTTGTAAAAGATGACGGCAGCGGCAAAATTCCTCTTGTAAGAGTTCACAGCGAATGCCTTACCGGTGATATTTTCCACAGCCTGAAATGCGACTGCAATTCACAGCTTCATGGTGCTTTGAGAATGATTGAAAAATACGGCAAAGGCGCTGTAGTATATTTGAGAGGACATGAAGGCAGAGGCATCGGTCTTGTTAATAAAATCAAGGCTTACCATCTTCAGGAATGCGGACAGGATACTGTAGAAGCAAATCTTTCACTAGGATTTAAGGAAGATTTGAGGGATTACGGTGTAGGTGCACAGATTATTCTTGATTTAGGCTATAACAAATTTAACCTAATTACCAATAACCCGAAAAAAATCATCGGTTTAAAGGGTTACGGATTGGAAATAAATGATATAATAAAAGTAGAGTCCGAAATTACAGATTACAACAAGCGTTATATGGAAACTAAAAAAGAAAAAATGCACCACATGCTGTAGTTTCTGTACATAAAGCGGATTAAGCTGATCCCCTGAAAAGCTGGAAACAAGGAAAAACTATGGAAAAGACTTACAAAACTAGATTACTAAGCGAAGAAGACTATGCAGGTTTTGAAAGTGTATATAATGACTTTAAAGACCGGGCTGTCGAGGAATATAAATTTGAACTTAAGCCGCTTGAATACAAAGACTTTTTAGATGCTGTAAAAAAAGAGTTAATTAAATGTATTGTTCTTCTGGAAGATAGCATTCCATCAGCATTTTTGATTTACACAACCTCAATTTCAGAAGCTGTTGAGCTGAATATAATTCATTCATACCAGATGGAAAATATTGAAGAACGTGCTAAATATCTTATAGAAGAATTTTTGCGCGAAACTGAGTACGACAGGGAAGATAAAGTTGTATGCTACCCTATGTTAGGAGCACAAAAAGATTTAATACATACTACAGCAAAATACAAATTTAAGTTTATCGGAATAGTCGTTCTAAGATTTATGATGTTCGGTACAAATTCAAAAGAAATTCTGGCTATGGCAGAACTTTCGCCTTTGGAAAAAGATTACGAACTCACAAGCTGGAACGGGAAGTTCTTTGATGATGCTGTCAGTGTTGTAAACGAGGCTTTTACAGAAAGTGCCGATGCTCTTTTTGATCCGAGATTTAAAACAATAGAAGGAACAGAAGATATAATTACCAAAATTGTGAAAGATTTGTATGCTGAATTTTTGCCGGAAGCTACAACCGTCTTGCTTTATAAAGGGAAACCGGCAGGCTTTTGTTTTATGAACCTTACAGGAGGTCAGATAGCAAATATTCCGATTATGGCGTTAAAAAAAGAGCATCAGGGCAAAGGACTATCAAAACATATGCTTAAAAAATCAGTCGACAAGTTAATCGAAATGGCTGAGAGCGGAAGACGTCCGATAACCGAGGTTAACACAACAACTGAAACAAATAATTTTCAGGCATTAAAACTATACAGACACATAGGCTTTAAAGAGGATTATAATTATCCACAGGCATATTTACCAATTAGTTAATTATAAATAGAAAGGAGAAAAATTATTATGCAAAAAACAATTATAGCTTCAATTTCAAAGAGGGGGGGGGGGCTTAGATAGTGCCGGCGGGCTTTTTCACGCTTCGGGATTATCCCGTTCCGCGTTTACGCTAGCGGAAGTCTTAATTACTCTTGGTATTATCGGTGTCGTGGCAGCTATGACATTGCCTGCACTTATTCAGAAGCAAAATGACAGGCAGATTGTCACAAGTTTAAAAAAAAATTATTCAATTCTCTCGCAGGCTTTAGTAAAATCACAGCTTCAACTCGGATTTTTTGAAACATGGGATCTAGAACCCACAAATATGAATCCTGAAGAAGGCGGTGCTCCTGCAAAAATGAAGGAAATTTATGAAAGAATTAAACCCGAACTAAAGGTTTTAAAAGAGTGTGAAGACAAAGCAGGCTGCTGGCACAATGGTAAAACAAAAAATCTTAGCGGAAGTTATACTACTTCAAGCAGAGATTCTATAGGTATAGGTGAAGGTATTCTTATATTCAGACTTGCAGACGGAACTAATATAAGTATAGATGACCAAAGTGTTACTAATCTCAAACAATTAGGTTCAAACTATAACAAAAGTACTTATATATTTTGGGTAGATGCAAATGGAGATAAAAAGCCAAATACAATAGGTCGTGACATTTTCGCATTTATATTAACAAACAAAGGACTTGTTCCTGCTGGCATCGACGATGATACCAAATGTAGTACAAAAGCAACACCTTATGCCGGAGCAGCTTGCACTGCAAAGGTGCTTGCGGAAGGAAAGATTGATTACTAACTGGACTTTATGCAAAAAATCATTTAATATAAGCATGTGGACAATTTCAACCTGGGACACATGATTGCAAAATTTACAAGCTACCAGATAAAAGGCAGCTCGGTTTCAGGTGCAAAACCACAGACCTCCGGAGCGCAAAATTTCAATCCCGCACCTTCGGCATCATCTTCCGCGCCGGCATCACAGGCTGCCGGCGGAAATAACGTTCAAATGGGCAGCCTCGGCGGCAGCGATACTTCTGTTTATATAAAAGATTTGATGAAGTTTCCGAGAAATCTGAATGAATTTATATATATGCTTCAGAAAAATATGAACCAGATGCAGTTTAACAGAATGTATGAAATGGCAAACCGGCGGGCAATGTCGCAGCAGCAGGCACAAATTCTGGCACAATTACAGGGGTTGTCCACACAGGACTTGCAAAATACACTCAAAACCCAGCTTAATACACAGCTTGCAAGTACTTTAAAAAATCTCCAAATATCACCAGGCGCCATGATTAACCTGAGTGAAATTGCAGCGCTTATTCAAACAAACGGCAAGGATGCAATCACAAAACTTATTCTGACAATGGCTGCCGCATCAAAACAGGGCGTAAGCGATATGTCACAGCTTAAGGAAACAGCAAAGCTGATTAATGCAAGCATAGCCCTTGCCTCACAGGAAAATCCGGCGCAAACACTCAAAACTTTAATGCTGTTGTACCTGCCTTGGCTTCCTCTTGCTGACGGTTCAGGATTTGACCTGGAAATAGAAGCCGGATCAAGCGGAGAAGAAAAAGACAGCGTACTTGTAGTGACAATAACAACAATAAACTTTGGCAATGTAACTGCAACATTGATTTTGGAAACCTCAAATTCCGTACACGTTAATATTGCCTGTTCTGAGGAATTTCCAAAAGACGAACTGCTAAATAGAATCCAAGGAGAAGAAAAGCATTATTCAATGCAGTCTGTAATTTCTTTTGAAACAGTTGCCTCAAAACCTGTTGACATTGAACAGACAAAAGCTAAAATAAACATGTCATCCACAAATGAAATCAACCCTTACTTATTATTGATGGCACACGCTATTATTCGTAATACAATAATTATAGATAATAACGCATCTCAAGGCGTTGTTTCACATAAAGATTAAAAAGACAAAAAAGGAGAAAATAAATGAAATTATTACATACAATGATTAGAGTAAAAGACATTGATGCCTCTTTGAAATTTTATACAGAACTTTTGAACATGAAAATTGACAAACAAAAAAGACTGGAAGACTGTACACTTTATTTCCTTAATGACGAAGAAGGAACCTGCCAGCTTGAACTCACATACAATGATGAAACCCCAAAAGAAGGTTATACAAACGGTACAGCTTTCGGACATCTTGCATTTTCAGTTGCGTCACTGGACGAGTTTACAAAGAAAATGAATGAACTCGGTTATGAATATCTATATGAACCGTTTGATCTTAACGGCAAGGGCACAAAAATAGCATTTGTTAAAGATCCGGACGGCAACGAAATTGAAATGATTGAAAAAGTTGTATGGTAAAGCAACAGCCCAACACACACGCTTTAAGACAGGCATAGCACCCGCTGCAGTTGCGAAATGTGAGCTTGTTATATAGAATTATGTTATGAAAAAAGTAGAACTTCTGGCACCTGCAAAAGATAAGGAAACAGCAATCGCCGCAATTAACTGCGGCGCCGATGCCGTTTATATAGGAGCTTCAGAGTTCGGTGCAAGAAAAGCTGTGCCAAATTCGCTCGATGATATTAAAGAAGTTGTTAATTATGCGCATAAATTCTACGCAAAAGTTCATGTAACAATAAATACAATTCTTACCGACAACGAGCTGGAACAGGCACAAACACTTATTCATAAACTTTATGAAGCAGGTGTTGATGCAATAATTGTACAGGACATGGGAATTTTAAAACTGGCAGCAGAAGGAAAACTTCCGCCAATTGCGCTTCATGCCAGCACGCAGTGCGACAACAGGACTTTGGAAAAAGTAAAATTCTTTGAAAATCTCGGTGTTTCACGCGTAATACTTGCCCGCGAAACTTCCTTAGACCGGATAAAAGAAATATGTGCAAATACAAATTGTGAGATAGAAACATTTATCCATGGCGCGCTGTGCGTTTCATACAGCGGTCAATGCTATTTGAGCTATGCAATCGGAGGGCGTTCCGCAAACAGAGGAGAATGTGCCCAGCCATGCAGAAAAAAATATTCTCTGATTGATGATAAAGGAAACATTTTAGCACAGGATAAACACCTCCTTAACCTGCGCGACTTCAATGCTTCCGGACATATTGAAGAACTGGTTAACGCCGGAGTCAAATCTTTTAAAATTGAAGGCAGATTGAAGGATATAAATTATGTTAAAAATGTTGTTGCCTTCTACCGGAGAGAAATAGATAAATATGCGCAGAAAATATCTTCCGGCAGGATTGAATATGATTTTGAGCCTGATGTAAACAAAAGCTTTAACCGCGGCTTTACAGATTACTTTTTAGAAGGACGAAAAAAATGCTTCAACTTTAATTCCCCGAAATCACTCGGAGAAAAACTCGGCAAAGTGACAAAAACAGGAAATAATTATTTTGAAATAGCAAACACAAAAATTTCGGTGCAGGACGGGCTATGCTGGTTTGAAAACGGGGAAATGCAAGGCTGTCTGGTCAATAAAATTGAAGGTACAAAAGTTTTCCCGAACAAAACACATCTTCCAAAAACCGGTACATTAATCTATAGAAATCAGGATAGCGCATTTGAAAAACAGCTTAAAATTTCAAAAACAAAACGCCGCATCCGCGTGGATTTTGCATTTGAACACAACAAATTAACAGCAGCAGATGAAGACGGAAATATTGTTTCACTTCCTGTCAATTCAAGTGAAACCCCGAATAATCCTGACAAAATGAAAGAAAACTTCACCGCCCAGATAAAAAAAACAGGCGAAAGCGACTTTTATGTCCAAAATATTGAGATAAATGGCAGCCTGCCGTTCCTGCCGGTTTCAAAGATTAACGAACTCCGCCGCAGCGTTCTTGCAAAGTTAATGGAGGAAAGATTAAAAAATTACAAACGAGAAGTTCAAAAACCATTGCACTATACTGAATTTCCGCTATCTGACCTCGATTATAAAGCAAATATCCATAATGCCGGAGCAAAAGGATTTTATGAAAACTGCAAATGTAAGGTTAATGAAATGTCGCTGGAAAGCAGTAATAATACTTCAGGAAAGTGCCTTATGCAGACAAAACACTGTTTGAAATATGCTTTTGACATATGTAAATCCCCGAAAAAATTATTTCTTTTAGATGAAAAAGGTAAAAAATACCGCCTTGAATTTGACTGCAAAAACTGTGTCATGCAAATATGGTCTTGAACTTTCACCTAAACGCCCGCTTGCAGGATATGCCGGCGATTGTTTCACAAAGCAGCAATTTCATCCGCCCCTGCACGCTCTCAAAATACACTAAGCCTTCATTTATAAGTAACATATTTTACATGTGTATTACCTGCCTATGGCAAATAACTAAAGCATGATTGACTTCAGAAAAAAAATACTTAAATAAATCATGTAAGATTTCATACGAAAGTATGAGCACGTAATGACTAATTTAATATATAGTTATAACGTAGAGTAATGTAGAAGCAAGCGGACAGATGAGGTAGTAAAAACCGGATGGGGTTGAACTTAAGCAATATTTACCAGCGGCCTTACGTGGTGAAAGACGGAAGAGGTTCTGTTAAGAAAAAACAGGACGATGACGCCTCAAAATCTGCTGTGCAAACCGAACGCGAAGAACAGGCACAAAATCAAAATTCAAGAAGCCGCGGACTTCAATATACAGAAAACGAACAAAAAGCAGCTCCTGCTTATCAGAAAATCCAGCCGGACCAGTGGCAGAATGTTTATGCGCAAAAAGCAGGCACAGGGGCAAATACTACAGGAAAAACACAGGCAGTAAACCCTGCCGGTAATTTTTCAATGCGCAGTTCCAAAATTAACATAGCGCAAATTTTAAAAGATTTTAAAAATACACAGATAGCAATCGGCACCCCGCCTGAACTCGGAGAAGAAGTTGATGCTTACCTCAATCTTATTCAAAAGCAGGTTCAAAAAGAAAACCCTAATATAGGCAGAATTAAATCTGACTTAAAAACCGCATCCTCTATACTCGATGAATATATTTCAAAAACCCTTAATAAAGAATCCAAAGTTGTAGAAAACTGGGTTGACGCATTATTTTTACAGCAGATTGATTTCAAATATAACGAAGAAGAAATTAATCCGCAGTTTCTGGTAAAATTCCCTGAAGGGTCAACAGAAAAAGCACAAAAAGCGGAAGAAAAAGCTCCCGTTGAAAATGTTCCGGTTCAGGAAGAAGTTCAAACAGAAGAAACTAATACCAAGCCACAGGAAATAACATCAGAACAAAAGCAAACAAATGTTCACATACCACAGGATAAAGAATTAAAATCACTCTTTATTCAATCAAAAAGACTTGCTTATGCAAATGAGCCAAGAAAGGCAATTGAAACCTTCCAAAAAGCACTCTCACGTGCAGAAGAAGTTGGTGACAGCGAAACACAATCAAAGATTTATTACGAAATCGGACAAATATATGACAACCACGATTACCCTGCACAGGCTCTGAAAAGCTACCACAAATCGATTCAAAACACTACAGATAACAATATAAAAACAAAAGCACATTACTCAATGGCGCAGATTTATGATGACGTAAACCAGATTAAACCTGCACTTGACCATTACTTCGTTTCAGTTTCATACGGCGGAGAAAGCGACAATCTCGCAGCACAGTCAACTTCCTTAACAAGAATGGGAAATATTTTCTCAGATATGTATGAGGATAACGCTTTTGAATACTTTGATATGGCAAAAGCTCTTGTATCACAGACTGATAACGCTAAAGTTAAAGGTTTTGTAGCCTCCAGCACAGGCAGAGCATACGAAAGGTTCGGCGAGCCGCAGGAAGCATTGAAATCATACTCCAATGCAGTACAAAACTACACAAAAGCCGATTCTCCGCTCAAAGTTGCACAAAACTATGTTAGCGCAGCAGATATTATGATTGAGTATAACAGTAAAGAGAAAGCCCGCGGTCTGCTGACTAAAGCTCAAAAATTTGCACAAAAAACAGACGATGTAAATTTAATGAACGAAATTAACAACAGACTCAGCCAGCTTTCATAAATATTTAATTACATTTTGTCTTACCGTCCCAGTCCAAGTCCTTTGGACAGCGAAGATAATCCAGGTTTTCATTTGCGATTACCCAAGCAGTCCTTCCAAGGCTGCCTTTTTCAAATGTCCAGGTTGTTTCATCCTGAGTTCCAACCGGTACTATACCATTTTTAGTTAAATAAAATGAAAAAATATCTTTCCCATGCGTATTAGGGGCGTTACTTCCATTTATATCCAGATAAATAATTGCGCACACATTTGACAAATATTTTCCTGTTCCTCGTACCTCAGTACAGTTGCCGCTATTTGCAATTACAATTATATTACTACCGTCAATTGAAGCTACACCGCTGGATTTAGTATTAAGCTCAGAATCCACCGTTTTATTCTCAAAGTAATATGTGTTAGATAGACCGCATTCATCTTTACTAAGAGCTTTATCACATTTTTTTAAGCTTTTTACATTTTGAAATAGTTTATCCCGAACTATTAAAGAATTATTAGCCTGATAACTTACATCGTCTTCTTCTGCACCTGCATCTCTGTTTCCAAAGCCCCACAAATCCGGAGTACCATTATCCTCGACTGCATATAAATATGCTTGAGATAATATGCTGTACATCTTTTTCAATTTCGTTATTGTTACCTTTTCCTGATTCTTTTGTATTAACGTCGGCATTGTCATTGCTGCAACTACGCCTATTATGCCTAAGGTTATCAATACCTCGGCT
>ENA-OPSJ01002647-OPSJ01002647.1-human-gut-metagenome-genome-assembly--contig:-NODE-2647-length-11172-cov-3.206441_pt1 | contig 11172 bp, 9 predicted proteins | sample MGYA00241801_ERZ501893 | MGnify/ENA primary metagenome ERZ501893 (study PRJEB25962, sample SAMEA2042219) | human gut metagenome | biome: human gut; feature: human-associated habitat; material: faeces...
TTAATTTTTCAATTCCTGACAGCGCATTGGTCATACGCGTTCTGGCTTCAAACTTAAACGGCTTTGTAACAATACCTACAGTAAGGATACCAAGTTCCTTTGATATTTCTGCGACCGCCGGTGCTGCTCCTGTTCCGGTACCACCGCCCATACCACATGTTACAAATACCATATCTGCACCACGGATAATATCCGTGATCTCATCCTTGTTCTCCTCTGCTGCTGCCTGTCCTACCTCCGGAGAAGCTCCTGCACCGAGTCCTTTTGTCAATTTCTCGCCAATCTGCAGACAATTCGGTGCCTTGCAGTTTAACAGATGCTGCTTATCGGTGTTGACACATACAAACTCAACACCCTGAATACCTTCCTCGATCATGCGATTTACTGCGTTGTTTCCGCCGCCGCCGACACCTATTACTATAATCTTTGCAGATGAATCTGACTCACTTGTCTTAATTTCTAACACGACTGCTCCTCCTCTTTTTCATATAATTTATCTTATCTGCTATCATCAGTTAATTCCTGTCTCAAACCGGAACAAATCAACATTCCAAACCTATTCTATATAATACTAAGAAAACACAGAATAATCAAGGAGAACATTTGTTTTATTGTTCCACGCTATCGCCCTCTGTCTGCCCGTCATCCGGCTGATCGGTCGGCTGTGCATCTGCATCCTGCGAATCCGACGCATCTGATGTTCCATCTGCCGGCGTATCCCCTGCTGTTTTCAGGATAATACGGTCTCCGGAGGTGAAATTTTCCATGTTGATCGTTCCCGCCAGATCCTTCTTGCGCGTCTTTTTGAGAACACTGGCAAGTGCTGCCATATCGTCATCATAAAAATCCTTTTGTCCCAGATAAACCTCCACCTTACCGGAATACAAAGTGACATTTCTCCCGTCAAACTTGATCTGGTCTACCTTCACCTTATAATGCCTGATGAGCCTGGACAGATTCATGATCGTTTCAAACAGCGTATCATCCTTGACTTCGAACGCTTCATTCATGGTAAATTTACCAAACTTGATGCCTGTAACCACCGGCACTCCGTCCATCGGCTCTGTCAGGCTCTGAAGCACAACACCGTCCTTATCAAAATAAATGTACTGCCCCATATATTTGACGCAGCCGCTGATGGTCTTGTCATACACATGCAGCACAATACCGGTCGGCGAATTCCATTCCACATCAATCTCCTGCACAAACGGCAGACAGTCCACATGTCCCAGCTTGCTCTTTGCCAGAAAATACAGTGTATGATAGGCGTATTTGTCGGACATTGCCGATGCTATGATCTGCTGATCCGAGTAAATATCTCCACCCTCAACCTTCACCTGTGTGATCTTCAGGAAGAAAAAGGTTCCTGATACAATAAGCAGAATGCCGAGGATCACTCCAATGATTATCTTTATGTGTTTCAAAAAATTCCTCCTATTTCAGCTTGATCTGTCTTGAGACGCCAAGCACCAGTCCAAGCTCTAACATCATGATCGCACAGGCAGTGCCACCGTAGCTGATCAGCGGCAGCGGTACACCGGTGGACGGGATCGTGTTGGTTACGACCGCGATATTAAAAAGCACCTGGATCGCAATATGTATCATGGAACCGGCACAGACCATGCTTCCGAAAATATCCGGCGCATTACAGGAGATCATGACGATACGCCACAAAAGCACCAGAAATGCTCCCATCACCATGACAGCACCCACGATGCCAAGCTCCTCGCAAATAACCGCAAAGATCATATCATTATATGCCTCCGGAATATAACCGAGCTTCTGCATACTCTCTCCGAGTCCGCTTCCATGGATCCCGCCGGATGCGATCGCATATAAGCCCTGAAGGATCTGAAAGCCTCCCGGCGAATTTTCGATGTCAAGCCACGATGTGATTCGACCGGCACGGAAACCTCCGCCGATCATAGCATACGCCGCAGCCGCCGCAACTCCGACAATACCACAGACAATGAAGTATTTCTTACGTTTGCTCGCCACAAAACACATTCCAACAGCAATAACACCGACGATGATCGCCGTACTCAGATTCTCCGCCGCGATAAGTCCAACCACCGGTAAGACATAAACGCCGATCAGCTTTAAAAAGCCTGTAAAAGTATCCATCGAACGTCTGGACTGATAGATCGCATATGCCACAAACAGGATCACACCGATCTTGGTAAACTCTGAAGGCTGGAACTCTACACCGATCTTCAGCCATCGTCTCGCACCGTTATGCTCAATTCCGATCCCCGGGATCAGCACCGCAACCTGCATCGCAATACAGAGCCCATAGAAAATATAGATCCAGTTGATCTTCCCCAGATAAAGCTCTCTGTAATCCAGATTAGATATGATCAGCATCGCTGCCACACCAAGAATCAGTCCTCTCAGCTGCTGGGACACGAAACGAAACGGATCTCCAAAACGGCTGGTTGATGCCGTGTAGGAGCTGGCACTGTAGATCATCAGAATACCAAACAGCGCGATCGCCACCGTCATGAACAAAAGCATATAATCATACTGGCGGTAATAGCGTTCTCTTTTCTTTCTTTCACCTGCAGTGCTGTTTCTGCGGGAGGTTTGCTCCCGTCTGCCATTTTGCACTCTTGCCATATCACTTTCCATTCCTTCCGGACTAATTATAACTGATTCACATACTCCTTAAACAAAGTACCTCTCTGCTCATAGCTCTTAAACATATCCCAGCTTGCACATGCCGGCGACAGAAGAACCGCATCACCACTCTGCGCCTGTACTGCGGATGCCTCCACAGCCTCCTTCAGGGAACCGACGCGGACAATATTCGTAAACCCTGCTTTTCGCGCTGTTTCCTCGATCTTATCTGCTGTTGCTCCGAGAAGCACAAGGCATTTCACCTTGTCTCCAAAGGAAGCGATCCACTCCTCATAGGAGGACTGCTTATCATATCCGCCGCCGATTACTACCGTCGGTGTTACCATTGCCTCTACCGCTTTGATCGCTGCGTCCGGATTCGTTCCTTTAGAATCGTTATAATACTTCACACCGCCAACCTCACGAACAAATTCGATACGGTGTTCCACTGCCTTAAATTCAGCCACTGCCTTGCGGATACACTCAACCGGAACACCCATATGCATCGCGATCGCCACTGCTGCCATCACATTTTCATAGTTGTGGACACCGAGCAGTTGCATATCATGAATCGTGCAGATTTTGATCTCCTCTCCATCCTTATAGATAATATCCTCTCCATCGAGCCAGATTCCACGCTCCAGCGGTCGCTTGCTGCTGAACCAGAAAATATCTGCCGGGATCTTTGCTGCCAGCTTCTGAAGATGCTCATCCTCATAATTCAGTACACAGATCTGAGCCTTCGTCTGGTTCTCGGCGATGCGCGCCTTTGTGTCAATGTAGCACTCCATCGTATGATGGCGGTTCAGATGATCCGGTGTGATATTTAAGATCGCACTGACCTCCGGCTGAAATGTATGGATCGTTTCGAGCTGGAAGCTTGAGACCTCGGCAACCGTCACAGAGGAATCCTTCATTTCCAGAGCGTACTCGGTATAAGGAAGACCGATATTACCTACCACAAATACACTGTCATAATACTCACGCAGAATCGCACCGGTCAGTGCTGTCGTCGTTGTCTTTCCGTTGGTTCCGGTGATCGCCGCAAGACGTCCGCTGCCACAGGCATATGCTAACTCAATCTCTCCCCAGACCGGTATCTTTTTGTCCTGAAGTTTGATCACAAACGGAAGATCCGTTGGTACACCCGGGCTTAACACAGCAAGATCCAGTGTATCCATAACTTCCTCCGGCAGATTGCCGATGATCAGATCATACCCAATCCCCTCCGGAATCCTTGATACAACCTGCTCTCTGTCTGCCTTTTCGTTGCCCTCTAACACAACCGGCTTCGCTCCCTTGGCGGCCAACAGCCTGATCGCTGCAATACCGCTCACTCCTGTTCCTACTACAAGAACTCGTTTCCCTGTAAAATCCATGATTTCCTCCTATCTCATCGGTACCTTTTATAGAGCCGCCAGTGCGATCAGGCAAAACAACGCCGTCACGATTGAAAACACAGCGACTACCTTTGTCTCCGACCATCCACTCTGTTCGAAATGATGATGTATCGGTGCCATTTTAAAGATTCTTCTGCCGTGGGTTATCTTAAAATATCCTACCTGAAGGATTACCGACAGAACCTCCACCAGATAGATCATCCCTACGATCAGTATATATAGCGGCATTTTCAGAAGAAGCGCTGTCGAAGCAACAAAGCCTCCCAATGCCAGCGAGCCGGTGTCTCCCATAAAGACACTGGCAGGATACACATTAAATACTAAAAATCCCATCAACGCTCCCGCAACCGCTGCGCATACCGGTGCAACCGTACTTCCCGTACCGATCGCGACCACCGTAAAAAACACAGCAATAAGCAGCGTCACGCTGGATGCAAGCCCATCCAGTCCGTCCGTAAAATTTGTGCCGTTGACAGTTCCCACCATGACAAAAAATAAAAACGGAATAAACAACCATCCCGGCAGAACAATATATCTTCCGGATGCAATTCCTCCGGTAAACGGGATCAGCATCTGCATCTCGTAATGCAGGCGCTGTGTGTAATAATACACAAAAATAATCGTCACCAGAAGCTGCAGCACCAGTTTCTGCCATGCCCGCAGTCCCAGAGAACGCCTCATAACGATCTTGATGTAATCATCGAGAAATCCGATCAATCCAAACCCAACTGTCGCAAAGATCACCGGAAGGATCTCCGGATAATCACGCAGATAAAGCGAGGATGTCACAACGACAGAGATCAATATGATCAATCCGCCCATTGTAGGCGTTCCTGCCTTTTTCAGATGGCTTTTGGGTCCATCATCTCTGACATACTGTCCAAACTTCAGCCACTTTAAAAACGGAATGACAATAGGACATAATATGACACTGATTGAAAATGAAAGCAGCACTGGTATCACCGTATCGAAGTAATCCATTCTTATTCCTCCTCATGCTTATTTCGGATTCTAGTGGTACTTTGATACTCACACAGAGCCTTTTCATTCGTAATGATTATTGTAATCCAATCACCGCCAGAAATCAACCCGGCGCATTGGTCACGATCTCACCTCTTTCGACACCCAGATAAGGGAGCGCATTGTCCAATAGTTCGGAGATCACAGGGGCTGCGATCGTGCCTCCATAATAGATCCCCTGCGGCTCATCGATCAGAACCAATGCGGCAACAACCGGATTGTCCGCCGGAGCAAAGCCCATGCAGGAGGCAATGTATTTATTGCTGCTGCGTGGAAGCTTTTCGGAGGTTCCTGTCTTGGCACCCACCTGATATCCCTCCACATACGCCTTCTTACCGGAGCCCTCAGACACAACGGACTCCAGAATCATCCGCATAGTTTCCGAGGTCTGCGCTGAGATCACACCCTCTGCGGATGGATAAGTAAGCTTCTTTACCGCTGAACCATCACTGCTTTCGAGCTTAACGCCAAAATGGGGTGTAATCTGTGTACCGCCGTTAATGATCATGCTGATCGTGGACAGAAGCCGCACCGGCGTAAGCTGAAATGACTGTCCGAAGGACATGGTCGCCAGTTCAACCGCTCCCACATTCTCCTTCTGATGCATGATCGTCGCCGCCTCACCGGGAACATCGATGCCGGTTTTGCTTAAGATCCCAAGCTGGTTCAGATATTGAAACATATTGTCCACGCCAAGCCTTGCTCCCACCTCCATAAACACCGGATTGCAGGAGTTTTGTACGCCCTGTACAAACGTTTCCGAACCATGCCCGGTTGTCTTATGACAACGGATCCGGCGATCCTCCACGATCTTAAAGCCCGGGCAGTGAAAGGTATCTGTAAGCTTCACCACCCCCGCCTCAAGTGCCGAGGACGCCGTAATGACCTTGAAGGTTGAGCCCGGCTCATAGGTATCACTGACACAGGCATTACGCCACATTCCATTGAGTGCTACCTGCTTCTTTTTCTCCGAATAGGAGTCAGCCTTTTTGTCAGGCAGTGTATACGGATCGTTCAGATCAAACTCCGGCACATTGACCATCGCATAGATCTCTCCATTCTGCGGATTCATCATCAGGATGCGCACACTCCCGGCTTTCTTTGCCTTCAGGACCTTTTCTGCCGCCTGCTGTGCAAACGTCTGGATATTAACATCAAGGCTTGTATAAAGATTTGCTCCCGCCACGGGTTCCACGCGTTCCTCCGCCTTGCCATCAATCTCCAGCCCTCTGGCAGTTGTCATGGTCAGGATGCTTCCATCCGTTCCCTGAAGATATTTGTCATAGGCAACCTCCATGCCGACAATGCCCTGATTGTCCGCCCCGGTAAAGCCGATCACCTTTGACGCAAATTCCGAATACGGATAATACCGCTTGTAGTCCTCATCCACCATCACCCCGGCAAGCTCCATATCACGGATCTTGTCAGAAATCTTCTTATCAACATTCGACTTGATCTTCTCAATGGAGGACACCTTTTCCACACGTTTGCGGACCTTTTCCTCCGGCAGATCAAGAAGCGTTGACAACACCTCGATCACCTTCTCCGGCTCCACAATCTGATTGTGGATCACTGAGATTGTTGATACCGGCTTATTCGAAGCAATCTCCGTACCGTTTCTGTCATAAATAATGCCTCTTGCCGCTTTAACAGCACGCTGACGCTGATGTACTTTCTTCGCTTTCTCTCCATAATAGTCTGCCCTGTTTACCATCAGATATAACAATCTGCCGGCAAGTCCTATCATTACAAGTACAACCATTGCATAGACAAAAAGGATCCTCTGTCTCTGTCTGGTTCTGCTCTGCTTGAGATATTCCGTCATCCACCGGATCACTCCGCTTCTACTGACATTCCTTAATATCTATTAGCAAAAGCGATTAATTATTCATTCCGGTATCACCCTCTTCATCATCTGCCGCCTTTTGAGCAACGCCATAGCTGCTATCCGAATAACCTCCCTCCGGAGCTTCCTCATCCAGATTGCTCTTTGCCGTAGATGGCAGCTTTAATTTACTTGCTTTTGTAATATCTGATTTCTTCCCAGATGGGTAGATCTCAAGCATTGGTAAAATATCTTTGAGCAGGCTGCTTGTAAACTCTGTCGCATAGGTACTGTGTGCCTGATCCTCGACGTTTGGCTCATCAATAACCGTATAAACGACAAGCTTTGGATTATTTGCCGGAACACAACCGATAAATGAAACAAGGTATTTGCCCTGTCCACGCGGAATCTTCTCTGCGGTACCGGTCTTACCACCGACCTTGTAGCCCTTTACGGATGCCGGATTAGCGGTTCCTTCCTCTACCGTTGCCAGAAGGAATTTGCGCAGAAGGCGGCTTGTCTTCTCTGTGATCACCTTACTCTCCACGGCATCATCCTCCGACTGTATCACAGCACCCGACTCACTGGAAACCTCCTCAACAACATGTGGACGATAATAATTACCTCCGTTGACAATCGCCGAAAATGCTGCAGCCATCTGTACCATTGTGACCGTCTGGCTCTGTCCGAAACTTGAGGTCGCAAGCTGTGTGGAATGCATCGTATCATTGTTAAAGACTGTTCCCGTTGCTTCACCCGGAAGATCGATCCCTGTCTTTCTTCCGATGCCGAACGCATCCATATAATCCAGGAATTTCTCTTTGCCAAGCTTTGCACTGATCTGCATCATCACATCATTACAGGAAACCATGAGTGCCTGTCCCAGAGAAAGCGCACCATGACCACCGTAACGGTTTGCCACACATTTAATATAACGGTCTGCCACCTGCTGTCCACCATCGCAGACATACGTGCTTTTCCGGCTTGCCTTACCCTCGTCCAGACATGCCGCAACCGTAATCGGCTTAAAGGTAGAACCCGGCTCATAGGAATCACTGATACAGTAGTTTCTCCAGAGCTCGTTGAGTGCCTTAAGCTGCTCCTCCTCGGACATCGCCGAAATCTCCTCCTGCGTATAGGCAACGGAAAGATTTCGCGGATCATTCAGATCGTACACAGAGTTGGAACCCATTGCCACAATGCCTCCTGTATTCGGATTCATCAACAGGCAGGCAATCTTCTTGGCACCGGTATTCTTCATAAACTTCTGGATATGCTGTTCCATGATCCCCTGTACATTGACATCGATCGTCGATTTAACGGTATATCCGTTGGTCGCCGCCTTGATCGTCTTGACCAGATTCAGTTCCGAATCATAATAACCGAACTGTCTGCCGTTTGTACCGTTGAGCATATCATTATAGGTATTCTCAATGCCCCAGGTTCCGCTATTGGTATCGGTACAAAAGCCGATCACATCACATGCCACCGTGGAATACGGATATTCTCTCTTGTATTCCTCCTCAAAATGAATACCGCGGATATTCTCATCCTTTTCCTGCAACTTCTCCATTTTCGTGACAATGTCCTTGTCCAATTCCCCGTATTCCTTCATCAGGTAATAACGGGATGTCGGATTGTCCTTCAGAATTTTGTCAACATCGCTGCCGGAAATGCCAAATACATTTTCCAGCGCATCCTTCGTCGGCTGAAGATATTTCTTGTCCTTTAAGATCGCCGCCGGATCGAGGAACAGATTATATACCTTCACGCTTGTTGCCAGCTTGTTGCCATTCGTATCCACAATATCCCCGCGCTTATACGGGATCGCATTGCTTGTGTGACTCTGCTGTGCCAGCATACGCTTCGTGTAATTGTCTCCCTTGACCTTATTCAGACGGATGATCTGCGCCGTCAGTCCAATGCATCCTAAAATAACAAAACCAAACACCAGCAGGATGCGAAAACGCATCCTGCGAGTGCCTGGTTTATTCTTGTAACGTGTATCTCTTGCTCTTCTTTTTGCCATTATAAATCCCTGTCCTTGTAACCCGGCCCGTTATTTTGAGCTTGCGGGAATGTCTCCGTACTGCTTCACCATGTCACTCTTTTTATTATCATATTTGTAAACCTGATTGTCAACAGCCTGGATCATACCCAGCTGACCTGTTGCAATCGCATAGACTTCGGAAAGATCTACGGAATCCATAACCTTCTGATAAGCATCGTCATTCTCCTGCTTGGCATCTGCGATCTCTGACTGCAGACTGATCACTTCATTCTTCATCTGCGTGATCCCTGACTGCACATGCAGATACATAAAGCCTGCCACAAGAACTAATGATAATGCAGCCATCAGAAATACAAAGGATGAAAATCCAATGGACGGCATCGCCACCGGCTTTGGCTGCGGATATGTCTTTGTTCTCCTTTTTCGCCCTGGCTGCTTTCTTCTCTCCGGAATCTCCTCCAGCTGATGTGCGAGATTGCCATACACATATCCGTTTCGTTCCTGTCTGTAAACGTCACGTCCCTGACCGCTCCGATACTGACCGCCACGGCGTGATCCGCTTCGATAATTTGGTGATGTCGCCATTTGTTACGCCTCCCTGCTTGATTGCCGTGTCCACCGAACACGGTTGATATCCCATCACAGATGATTCTGTGCCATTTTCTGACGGCGCCCGTAATCCGCGCCGTCAACCTTATTCAACAAACTACGGATCCCCCAATCCGCAAGAATTTGTCGTGCCGGCTGATCCGGCTTATATATGTTCAAATACTCTGAGCTTCGCACTTTTCGAGCGGGAGTTTTCCTCAAGCTCTTTCTCAGATGGAAGCACAGGTTTTCTCGTAAGCACTTTTCCTTTGGACTTTTTTCCACAGACACACACCGGAAAGTTCGGCGGACAGGTACATGGATCCTGCGCTGTCCGGAATGCATTTTTCACGATGCGATCCTCCAGCGAGTGAAATGTGATGATGCAGAAGCGCCCTCCCGGCGCCAGTAGATCGATCATCTCACTGATGTGATCCTCAAGAACGCTAAGTTCTCTGTTCACCTCGATACGTATTGCCTGAAATGTCCTTTTGGCAGGATGTCCTCCCTGTTTCTTAAACTTCATCGGTATGGACTGATCTACGATCTGTGCCAGTCTGCCCGTCGTCATAACCGGTTCCTTCCAGCGTTCCTGCACAATATGTTTCGCAATGTTCTTTGCAAATTTATCTTCCCCATACTTGCGAATCACCTGAAACAATTCGCTTTCTGTGTACTCATTTACCACAGTGGCAGCGGTTACTTCCTGGCGATTGTCCATCCGCATATCAAGCGGCGCATCCTCACGGTATGAAAAGCCTCTCTCGGCAGCATCAAGCTGATAAGACGATACGCCAAGATCCAGCGTAATGCCGTTCACCTTCTCAATACCAAGGTCGTGAAGAACCTCCATCATCGCCTCATAATTGCTCCGCACGATCGTCACACGGTCACCAAACTCAGACAGCCGCTTTGTCGCAGCAGCAATCGCATCCTCGTCCTGATCAATCCCGATCATCCGACCATCCGGTCCAAGTCTCCGGCACACCTCATAGGCATGTCCGGCTCCTCCCAATGTGCCATCCACATATATTCCATCCGGCTGCACATTCAAAGAATCGATCACCTCATGCAGCAGCACTGATTTGTGAGAAAATTCCATGATCCCGTCTCCTTTCAGCGGCTAACCACTTCCTGCTGCACCCTTCTTACAGAGAGATTCCGAGAGCATCCATTGCCTCTTCCATCGACATCTCACTGCCAAGTGTCTGTGCCTCAAAGGTATCCTTGTCCCAGATCTCCACACGGTTGATCATGCCGACAAAGACAAGATCCTTCTCAAGTCCGGCACTTTTGCGAAGCTTGGCGGGGATCAGTATTCTGCCCTGCTTGTCCAGTGTCACCTCCGAAGCAGAAGCCATTAACTGTCTCTGGATCATACGGCTCTGATGACTGGACGGCAGACTCTGCAGCTTCTGTGCCAGCTCTTCCCAATCGTGCTGTGGATATAAATACAGGCATCCGTCCACGCCCCAGGTGACATAAAAAAGGTCTCCCAGTTCCTCACGGTACTTCGCCGGTACGATAGCTCTGCCCTTTGCATCGATCGAGTGCTCATACTGACCCATGAACATCGCTATCACCACCTCTCCACTTTTTGGGTATTCCCTGACACTTCCCCCCACTTTCTACCACTTTCAAATTTATTTTAACTGGTTTTTGGGAATTTATCAACCCCTTTCCCGTAATTTATTCATTTTTTTGTCACATTT
>ENA-OPSJ01002653-OPSJ01002653.1-human-gut-metagenome-genome-assembly--contig:-NODE-2653-length-11161-cov-2.034036_pt1 | contig 11161 bp, 9 predicted proteins | sample MGYA00241801_ERZ501893 | MGnify/ENA primary metagenome ERZ501893 (study PRJEB25962, sample SAMEA2042219) | human gut metagenome | biome: human gut; feature: human-associated habitat; material: faeces...
GTCAACGTGACCAATCGTGCCCACGTTCACATGCGGCTTCTTACGCTCAAATTTTTCCTTGGCCATTGTCGGCTCCTGAATGAACAAAGATCCGCCTTAGGATAGGTCGGATCAGATTGGACGTAGAAAGGAATTCTGGTGCCCATGATGCGGATCGAACGCATGACCTCTCCCTTACCAAGGGAGTGCTCTACCACTGAGCCACATGGGCAATTTATCTGGAGCGGGTGAAGGGAATCGAACCCTCGTCGGGGGCTTGGAAGGCCTCTGCTCTACCATTGAGCTACACCCGCTCAGGATCGAGAACTAGTCATTCCGCTCCGCTTTTAGGAGCTTGCGGCGCTAATGCTTGTTCGTCGCAAGTTTCGCTGGTGGAGGGGGATGGATTCGAACCATCGTAGGCGTAAGCCAACAGATTTACAGTCTGCCCCCTTTAGCCACTCGGGCACCCCTCCGTAGCGAGAGGACCGAATTATTACGGCTTTTTTCGCTTCTGTCAAGAGCTGAAATGAAAAAAGTTCCTTGATTTCGTTTTTCAGAAGCCCCAAATCCAGCTCTATTCCATTAATATCATCGACATTCTCGTCGGATTATTTTTATGGCAATACCAGAAAGCTTCACGGTTTGGAGCGTCCTGGCTGCGCTCCTGCAGCTTCTCATCGTTCTCAGCGTCATTGTCCGCGTCATGCTGACGCGTCATCCACCGGGATCAGCCTTTGCCTGGATTCTGCTCACGACGATTCTGCCCTACTTCGGCTTCCTCCTCTACCTTGCTTTCGGCGAACGCCCCATCGGAAGACTCAGAGCAAAGCGTCTCAAGGCCGCTATTGAACGGTGGGGACAGCTTTCTCAGCATAAGCTCACGCCGCTCGGGCCTCTTCCGAGGCATCTCGCGCGCCACCGCACGCTTCTGCGGCTTGCAGCGAAACTCGCAGGTATGCCGCTTGCCACCGGCTCTTCTGCGCTACTCAAAGCATCTTCCGCGGAAACCATCCAATCCCTCCATAAGGACATCGCGGCAGCGCGCGAATCCATCGACATGGAGTTCTACATCTGGGAAGACGGCGGCGAGGTTCGGGAAATAACGCGCTCCCTAATTGATGCCGCGAGGCGCGGCGTGCGCATACGGCTTCTTGTCGATGATTTCGGCTCGCGTGTTTTTCTTCGCTCGGAAGCTAAAAAACTCCTCGAACGCGAAGGCATTGTCATTGCTTCAGCGCTCCCCATGAAGTTCCTTCGTTTTTTCGGCCTGCAGCGCGCAGACATCCGGCTTCATCGCAAAACCGTGGTGATCGACAACAAAGTCGCCTATACGGGAAGCTTCAACATGATCGATCCCAGAAGCTATGCCGAAGCTACCGTCGTCGGCGCCTGGGTCGATGCGATGGTGAGGGTGGAAGGCCCCGCCGTCAGAGCGCTTGCGGCAGTCTGGCAATTCGACTGGGCGCTTCAGCCCGATGGCGATCTAACGGATTTCGAAGAAACCTTTGCGGCGGAAACAGCGCTTAATGTCGGAGACGCCGTCATCGCGACCGTCCCGTCAGGACCTTACGCCAACGGCGACCGCAACCTTCTGCTGGTGCTTGAAGCCATCAACCGCGCTGAACATACCCTGACCATCACCACGCCCTATTTCATTCCGACGGAATCGGTAGTCTGCGCGCTCTTTAATGCGGTGCTGCGCGGCGTCGCCGTGACGCTCATTGTTCCGGAAAAGTGCGACAACCCGGCCACGGGCTGGGCCATGCGGCGCTATTTCGACGAACTTCTTGAATCGGGCGTGCGGATTCTTCTTTATGAAGGCGGGCTCCTCCACACCAAATCCATTTCCGTAGACAACGAATTTGCGGTTTTCGGGACCCTCAATATCGACAATCGCTCCCTTCACCTCAATTTCGAGCTGATGATGGCAATTTTCGACCAGGCGTTCGTTCGCGACCTTTCTCTGCTCCATGCCGAATATGAAACGCACTGCAGAGAACTTGAGGCCGACGCCTGGCGCAATCGCCCGCTTTCGGACAGGCTGCGCGAAGGCGCGTCCTTCCTGATTTCTCCGCTCCTCTGATGCAATTCGGGCGCACAGCTGCGGTTCGCAAACTGTACGCCCGGGAACATCAATCTGGGATTCAGCCCTCTTTCTCAGGACTTCGATGAATCCTTCGGGTTAACCGGCGTTTCCTCAATGTCTTCAACATCCTTCATTACTCTGCGGCGATCGCCGGGACGCGGAGAGGAAGAAATGCTGATCTCTTCGCGCTCATAAACCGTGCCGGAGCGGGCAGAGTCCCCGTGATACTGAGAACGCGCCATGGCTTCGGCTTTTTCCATCACCTGACGGAAAGCCTTTTCCTCTTCAGACTCCCAGCCGAACTTGCGCTTGAGCCATCCCCAGCAATACACAGCCGCGATCAGCAGAATGACGGCAATCACTATGCCGGCGATAAGCGGCAGGAAGAAAATCACGAGACCTATGAGAATGGCAAGCGTGGCGAGCCCGACCAAAAAACTCAGGATGGGGCTGCCGCCGCCGCTGGGGGGAAAAATAAATACTGGCATCGTTGTCTCTCTACTCTATGACGCCCGTTGCGGGAGGCTTTCCTGCTTCCTTCTATCAGCGTCATGTGTCAAAAGTATATCGGGCGCATGGGCCGCATATTTCTCGTTCTCAGACCTTCCGCGACCTCAAAATCATTGCAGACGACAGAAATATGCAAGAAATCGTATCTGTCTACATAGTTAGGCCCACGCTCTGCGGGCGCATCCACTGCGCACCTCTAGTAAGATAGCCACCCAACTCAAGGAAAAACCCCTTAAGGTTTTTTCTGGTATCTGCGCGCGTGCCTCTGACCGCCGTCTCGTTCACGCCGGACCAGCCGACGCGTGCATGAAGTCATTCAAAGGACTGCGAGACCCATCTTCATGATCGGGGACGTCAGCCCGCACCAAATAAAAGATAAGACTTTCGCCATGGAAGCTGAAAATAAGACGACTCTCCCGGACGTACAGTCCTCCGAAGACGAGCGCAACATCGCCATTAACCGCGTCGGCGTGCGCGGCATCCGGCTGCCGGTTATTGTTGCCGGCCGTGAAGCGCCGCAGCATACGGTCGCCGACATCACCATGACCGTTTCGCTCCCTGCCGACAAGAAAGGCACGCACATGTCGCGCTTCATTGCGCTCATGGAAGAGCTGAGCGAACCGCTCGATGCTGATCTGATGCGCCGCCTCTTTGCAGAGATGCTCGAGCGTCTTCATGCCGAGGACGGCACGATCGAAATCCGCTTTCCCTTCTTCGTGCGCAAGATCGCGCCCGTGAGCAAGCTCGAAAGCATCATGAACTATCAGTGCGCGCTCATCGCCACGTCGGTTAAGGGTGAGGTAACCGTGCGCCAGGAAGCGCTTGCGCCGGTAACGAGCCTCTGCCCCTGCTCGAAGGAAATCTCCCGCTACGGCGCGCACAATCAGCGCTCGCACCTGACGAGCTCGCTTATCCTTTCGGCTCCCATGAGCTTTGAAGAGCAGGTCGCCATTGCAGAAAACTCTGCTTCCTGCCAGCTCTGGTCCCGCCTGAAGCGTTCGGATGAAAAGTACGTCACCGAATACGCCTACGATCATCCGAAGTTCGTCGAAGACCTCGTTCGCGACATGGCGAAGGCCCTCAACGCCGACGACCGCGTCGTCGCCTACCGCGTCGAAGCGGAAAACTTTGAATCCATTCACAATCATTCGGCCTACGCCTGGATCGAGCGCGACAAGCGCCTCTGATTTCAGAGTCGATCAGCGCCCGCAATACTTAGAAGCCCGTTCTCTCCCATGCTCGACAATCAGAAAGAAGCCATTCAGAAGCTCATCGCCGGAGCTCTCGCCAAACTCGGCGCCGAAGACGCCCCTGTGACGCTTGAGCGCCCGAAGGATCCGACGCACGGCGACATCGCCTGCACCTGCGCTCTGCAGCTGGCCCGTCGCCTGAAGAAAAATCCCCGTGCAATCGCCGAGGAGCTTGTCGCCGCCATGAAGGCTGATCCAGCCTTTTCCCAGACGGTAGACACGGTCGAGATCGCCGGACCGGGCTTCATCAACATTCGCGTTGCGCAGAATGCCCGCGTGGCGATCATCGGCGAAGTGCTTCGTCAGGGCGAGGCTTACGGCACGAACCGCGAGCATGAAGGGGAATCGGTGCTTCTCGAGTACGTTTCGGCGAATCCCACCGGCCCCCTGCACCTGGGCCATGCTCGCCAGGGCGCTTTGGGCGACGTGCTTGCCAATCTTCTCGGCTCCCAGGGCTGGAAGGTTTCCCGCGAGTTCTACTACAACGATGCGGGCGTTCAGATCGGAAACCTTGCGCACTCCGTCCAGCTGCGCTGCCGCGAACTTCAGGGCGAAGCCATCGAGCTCCCTGAAAATGCCTATCACGGCGAATACATCATCTCGATCGCCCGCGATTTTCTCGACAAGAAGCCCGTCCATCCGCATGCCGGCGGCGTCATTGAATCTTCCGGCGACTACACGGATACGGATCTCGTCCGTCGTTATGCCGTTGCGTACCTTCGCAACGAACAGGACGACGACCTCTCTGCGCTCGGCGTGAAATTCGACAATTTCTTCCTCGAATCATCGCTTTACTCCACCGGCGCTGTTCAGAAAACCGTTCAGGCGATCATCGACTCGGGCAATACCTACGAAAAGGATGGCGCGCTCTGGCTTCGCACCACATCGTTTGAGGACCTCGGCAACGGCCTTACGGACGATAAGGACCGCGTGATGAAGAAGGCTGACGGCACCTACACCTATTTTGTGCCGGACGTCGCCTACCACCTCAACAAGTTCAGCCGCGGCTACACCAAGGCTGTAAACATTCAGGGCACGGACCATCACGGCACCATCGCCCGCGTCCGCGCAGGCCTTCAGGCTGCCTCGGGCGTCCTCGGAATCTCAATTCCCAAGACCTTCCCGGAATACATCCTTCACAAGATGCTCTCCGTCATCAAGGACGGCGAACCCGTGAAGATGAGCAAGCGCTCGGGCAATTACGTGACGCTTCGCGATCTGGTCGACTGGGCCGGCCGCGATGCTGCCCGCTACTTCCTGGTTTCGCGCAAGGCCGATGCAGAATTCGTCTTCGACGTGACGCTCGCCCAGCAAAAGAGCGACGAAAACCCGGTCTACTATCTGCAGTACGCGCACGCCCGCATCTGCTCGGTTTTTGCAAACGCCGCCGAACAGGGCTATGCCGTGCCGGCAAACGACAAACTCGCCGAAGTCGATCTTTCGCCGCTCAATTCCAAAGCGAGCGAAGCGCTCATCGGCGCCATTGCGGAATATCCGGCCACGCTGCGCGTTGCGGCGCGCGATCATGCGCCGCACGTGCTCTGCTACTACCTCAAGAACCTGGCGGCCACGTTCCATGCCTTCTACAACGCCGAACGCGTGGTGGTTGAGAATGATGCCGAACGCAATGCCCGTCTCGCGCTTCTCGCCGCAGCCCGTCAGGTGCTTGGCAACGGCCTCCGTCTTCTCGGCATTTCCGCCCCTGAGCGCATGAGCCGCCGCGAAGAGGAACCGGCTGAAGAAAAATCTGAATAACCTGGTCTGGGAGCCTTGAAGTGGCAAAAAGCGGATTCGCTGCCGGCTTTGCCGGCTTTCTCATCGGCGTGGTTACCGGTCTCGGCATCGCCGCCGGCGCAATGCTGGTCATTGCCAAAAGTCCGGTGCCTTTCGTCGACAAGGTTGATCGCGTGACCGCTGATGTGGATCCCGCCGCGAAGCTCGCGGGCGGCGTGGATCCCAATGCGCGGCTCAATCAGCAGAACGATGCTGCCGATGCCTCTCAGGAAGCAGGAAGCGTACGTACTGTTACCGTTGCCAGAAATTCAACTTCTGAAACAGAAAAGGCTCCTTCCTCAGCTCAAAGCTTCTGGGTTCAGGTGGGATCATTCTCAAAGCAGGGTGATGCAGAAACAAGTGCCGCCAACCTTGCCATGCAGGGCATCGGCGCGCAAATCCGCCAGTCAGGTTCCAACTGGCGGGTCCGCGTCGGCCCCTTTGCTTCCAAGACTGCCGCTCAGGAAGTCCTCAACAGTCTTTCTGACCAGGGACTGAATCCTGTTATTGTTCAGGACAAGCAGTAAACGCCCCTTCGGAACTGCACACTCAAAAAGGATTACGCACAATGCTTTCTCGTCGCCAGGTTGTTCTTGCCGCAGCGCTCGCCCCGGCTTCCGGTTCCCTTCTTGCCGCGCCGACCTATACCGCCGGTAAGGAATACCTCATCGTGAATCCTCCGGCGCCCATGCCGCGCGACACAATCGAAGTCGTGGAGTTCTTCGCCTATACCTGCTCGCACTGCCTGCAGTTTGCGCCGCATTTTGAAAAATGGGCCAAGACCGCGCCCAAGGACGTGACCATCCGCGTGTGCCCGGTTGCCTGGCAGCAGAAATTCCAGCCCTTCACGCAGACCTACTTCGCGCTTGAAGCGCTCGGCCTGCTCGACCAGCTTCACATGAAGTTCTTCGAGAGCGTGATTTATCAGGAGCATCCCTACAACTACGACAATCCTGCCCCCGACATTCTCGACTTCATGACGAAGGCCGGCGTCGACGGCAAGAAGTGGGAACAGACCATGCGCTCCTTCAGCGTCATGAACAAGTCCCGCCAGGCTACGCAGTACTGGAACAGCTACCAGATCGACAGCACGCCGATGATCGGCGTGGGCGGCATCTATTCCACCGGTCCCCATCTTGTCGGCACGCGTGAAGCGACTCCGGCCTGCATCTCGTACCTCGTTGATCAGGTTCGTGCTCAGCGCCGCTGATTCGTCTTTCTTTTTCCATTAAGGACGGGGCGTTTCGGAGCCGTCATCCGAAACGCCTCTTTTTATATTCAGAGGTTTTCCTGTGCTCAATGTTTTCATTACCGGCGCATCAAGCGGCATCGGCGCTGCGCTTGCACGCGCCTACGCAGCCCGCGGCGCCACCGTTGGCCTGGTGGCCCGCAGCCGCGATCGTCTTGAAGAGCTTGCAGATTCCCTGAACGGCGGCTTAAAGCGCCATTTTGTGCTCCCTGCCGACGTCACCAATCGTGAGGAAATCTTTGCCGCCGCCCGGGAGTTCGAATGCCGCTCGGGAGGCACGACGCTCGTTATCGCCAACGCCGGCATTTCGCACGGCGTCAAAACGGAGTACGAGGAAGACCTCGATATGCTCGAAGCCGTCTACCGCATCAATGTCTTCGCCATGGCCTACACCTTCCATCCCTTCATTGAGCCCATGAAGGCGCGCGGCTACGGGCAGCTCGTCGGGATGGGCTCCGTCGCCGGCATCAGGGGGCTTCCCGGTTCTGAAGCCTATTGCGCGAGCAAATCCGCTGTCATCACCTACTGCGAGAGCCTGCGCATTGAGCTGCAGAAATACGGCATTCTCGTGAGCACCATCTGCCCGGGTTTTGTCCGGACGCCGCTTACGGCAGAGAATCCCTACAAGATGCCGTTCATCATGGAACCCGACGACTTTGCCCGCGAAGCGGTTAAAGCCATTACGGAACGCACAACCTACCGCGTCATTCCCTGGCAGATGGGCGTGCTCGCCAAAATCATGCGGCTCATCCCCAATTCCCTTTTTGACCGCATTCTGGCCAACAGGAAGCAGAAGCCCCGCGTAACGACTCCGAAAGCCTGAAGCGCCTTTCTGTCAGCACTCCGCCCGCACAATTCTGATGATCTCCTCGGCATAGCTTTCAAGCTTTCTTCTGCCGACGCCGGGAATGCCGAGCATGGCGTCAAGGGTAACAGGCTTTCTGCGTGCGATTTCAAGAAGCGTGCGGTCGGGGAAAATCACATAAGGAGGCTTATTGAGGGCGCGCGCCGTCTCGCGCCTCCATTTTCTGAGGGCTTCAAAGATCTGTCGGGCACCTCCTCCAAGGCCCGCCAGAATTTCATCTCGTGAAGCCTTGGCCTGCGCCCGGTGCGATTTTCCTTCAGGCTGATCAATCACCTCGCGGCGTACTTCGACCTTAATTTCCCCGCGAAGCAGATTGTTGGCAAGCTGTCCGAGCCTCAGTACGTTGTGCCGCTCGGCATCAACCCACACCACGTGCCGGGCAATCAGCTGCCGAAGCACTGCCCGCCACTGCTGATCATTGAGATCCTTGCCGATTCCCCAGGTGCTCAGCTGAGTATGACCGCAGGAGAGAACCCGTTCAGTTTCCTTGCCGACAAGCACGTCGATGACGTGTTTTGCGCCGAAGCTTGTCCCGGACTTCTGCTGAATGCGCCAGATGCAGCTGATGAGCTTTTTGGCCGCAAGCGTCGCATCCCAGATTTTCGGCGGATTGACGCAGTTGTCGCATTTGCCGCAGGGTTCGCTTTTTTCTCCGAAATAGGCAAGGAGCCGCACCCGGCGGCAGTCGCAGGCTTCCGCGAGGCCGAGCATGGCATCGAGCTTCTGCGTGGAGAGCTGCTTATAGAGTTCGTCGGCGTCGCTCTGCTCAATGAACCTGCGCTGGCTCACCACATCCCGGAGGCCGTACGCCATCCAGGCGTCAGAAGGGAGCCCGTCGCGCCCGGCACGCCCGGTTTCCTGAAAATACCCTTCAATCGATTTCGGCATGTCGACATGCGCGACGAAGCGCACATTGGGCTTGTCAATGCCCATGCCGAAAGCGATGGTCGCCACCATGACGACGTCATCCTCGCGCTGGAAAAGCGCAAGACGCGCGGCGCGCTCCTCAGAGGAGAGGCCGGCATGATAGAAAACCGCACGCACGCCTCTCGTCTGCAGAAATTCGCAGACATCCTCACAGGTGCTGCGAGCGAGACAATAGACGACTCCGCATTCGCCGGGATGCTCCGTGCGGATGAAGTGCGCGACCTGCTCCTTCACGTTGTGCTTATCCACAATCCTGTAGAAGATGTTGGGCCGGTCAAAGCTCGCAATGAATTTGCGCGGATTAAGGAGGAGCTTTTCCACGATCTCCTCTCTCGTCTTCTGATCTGCCGTCGCGGTGAGCGCAATTCTCGGCACCTGCGGGAAGGCTTCCTTCAGGATTGAAAGCTTGCTGTATTCCGGCCGGAAGTCGTGTCCCCAGATGCTTACGCAGTGCGCTTCGTCAATCGCAAAGAGAGAAATCCGGAGCTCCTTCAGAAAAGAGAGCATGGAGGACATCAGAAGGCGCTCAGGAGAAACGTAAAGCAGGTCGATTTCGCCGCGCCGGACCTGGTTTCTGACTTCCACAGCCTCCTCAGGCAGAAGCGTCGAATTCAGGTATGCCGCCCGGACGCCAAGCTCCTCGAGCGCATCCACCTGATCATGCATGAGCGCAATAAGCGGTGAAACCACAATGGCCACGCCGTCGCGCAGAAGCGCCGGTATCTGGTAGCAGAGACTTTTCCCGCCGCCCGTCGGCATGAGCACAAGCGCATCCTCGCCGCCGACAACGGTCTCAACAACCTCTTTCTGAAATCCGCGGAAAGCGTCGTATCCGAAGACCTGCTGAAGCGCTTCCAAAGCGGATGAATAGCGGCGCATGAATATTTGACCAGGAAAGTGAATTCGAAGCTCTGCATTCTAAAAGAACGCCCTGCCGCAGGAATTCCGCGGCAGGGCGTTCTCGGATTCATGCTGGAATCAGGAGGAAATTATTCTCCCTTCCCTTCCAGGCGTTCAGCACGCTTGCAGGCGGCAATCGTAAAGAGTGCGTCGGCTGAAGAGTTAAGCGCCGTTTCGCAGGAGTCCTGCACCACGCCGATGATGAAGCCGACCGCAACCACCTGCATGGCGGTGTTCTGGTCAATGCCGAAAAGACCGCAGGCAAGCGGAATCAGCATGAGCGAACCTCCCGGAACGCCGGAGGCGCCTGCCGCGCAGATCGCAGCAACGAAGGAGAGGAAGATGGCCGAAAGGACGTCTACAGGCATGCCGAGCGTATGGACGCCCGCGAGCGTAAGCACCGTAATCGTGATCGCCGCGCCCTGCATGTTGACGGTGGCGCCAACCGGAATGGAGATCGAATAGGTAGCCTCCGGAAGGCCCAGCCGGCGGCAGATCTCAAGATTCACCGGAATATTGGCAGCGGAGCTTCTGGTAAAGAAGGCATACACGCCGCTGTCCTTCACCGTAGCCCACACCAGGGGATAGGGATTCTTACGGGTCTTCAGATACACAATGAAAGGATTCATGGCAAAAGCCACCAGGCCATAGGAAACAATGAGCACTCCCAGAAGCTGGGCATACCCCAGGAGCGCGGAAAGGCCGGCGGTTCCCACGGAATCGGCTACCAGTCCCATGATACCCAGGGGTGCAAAGTGAATGACCCAGCTGACCATTTTCGTAATGGCGCCGGCCAGATCATTGAGGCAGTTTCTTGTCGCTTCACCGGCAGTGCTTCGAAGGGCAATGCCAAGAATCACCGCCCAGGCCAGGATACCGATGTAGTTGGCATGCATAAGGGCCGATACGGGATTATCCACCACGCTCAGAATGAGGGAATGAAGGACTTCCACAATGCCGCTGGGCGGTGCCAGCTTCGCATCCGGTGCCACCGTCAGATTCAGGGTCGTAGGGAAAAGGAACGACATACCCACTCCTACCAGGGATGCGCAGAAGGTGGCAATCATGTAAAGCTCGATAATCGGCTGAATGCTGTTTTCTGCATTCTCCTTCTTCTGGGCCATGGCATTCATCACAAGGAAGAACACCAGAATCGGCGCTACCCCTTTCAGGGCCTTCACGAACAAATCACCGAAAATCTTCACCACCGGAATCACCGGCTGGAAAAACAGGGCTATCACGATGCCAATCACAAGACCCATGGCAATCTGCTTAATCAGCGCCACTCCGGTCACCCATTTTTTTATTGTTGTAAGCAAAATAAACCTCCTCTATCCCAATAACATAAAACTTCTGTCCTTCCCGCAGACAGAAGGAGCAGCCCTGCTGCCCATAAAAAAGAAAGAACCCCCCTGGACAGGCATTCTTTCCTTGAACTTTTATAGTATACAGCACCGGACCATATCTTGCAATCAGTTTATTCTTGAATGATATTTTGGCATAGCTATGCAGGAGATGAAACAGAATTTAAAGGCCTTCCTTTCACTTGGATGCCTCTTCAAAAGTAAGCGCAAAATAAAATGATGGATTTTATCTATCCATTGGAAATGAGATAATAC
>ENA-OPSJ01002665-OPSJ01002665.1-human-gut-metagenome-genome-assembly--contig:-NODE-2665-length-11126-cov-3.072171_pt1 | contig 11126 bp, 9 predicted proteins | sample MGYA00241801_ERZ501893 | MGnify/ENA primary metagenome ERZ501893 (study PRJEB25962, sample SAMEA2042219) | human gut metagenome | biome: human gut; feature: human-associated habitat; material: faeces...
CTTGCTTTCTGCATAGGTGTCCAGCTCGTTGAAGTAAGCCACGCGCAGCGCGAGGTAGGTATTGCTGAACAGCTTGACCGCCTCGGCCTCGGTGGGGTTCAGGTGCAGCGTCGGGATATCCTGCTTTATCGCGCCCCGCTGGAGAAGCTCCGCGAATACGTTCGCGCGCTCCACGGAATCCGCCCACTCCTGCGGCGCTCCCACGATAATGCGGGAGGGATACAGGTTGTCGTACAGCGCCTGACCCTCGCGGAGGAACTCCGGCGAGAAGATAATGCGGTGCGCGTTTTCCGGGTACTTCTTGTGCAGTCCCGCAGTGAATCCGACAGGCACGGTGGACTTCACAACCACGGTGCAGTGATCGTTCACGGAGAACACCTGCTCGATAACGCTTTCCACCGACGAAGTGTCGAAATAGTTCTTCTCCGCGTCGTAGTTAGTCGGGGTGGCGATGACCACGATGTCAGCCGAGGCGTACGCCGGGCGCCAGTCGGTGGTGGCGGCGAGGCTCAGCGGCTTTTCTGCGAGGTACTCCTCGATGTATTTATCAGCGATGGGCGACTTTCTGGAATTCAGAAGCTCCACTTTTTCCGGAACTATGTCTACTGCGGTGACGTCGTTGTTCTGCGACAGAAGAACTGCCATAGAAAGCCCGACGTATCCTGCTCCCGCTACGGTTATTTTCATATCGTTTTCCTCCTGATGGAAATTTTTTTTTAACTTTTTAACGTAAAAAATGCTGTTTCATCGGACACAGCTTAACTATTATATTATAGTACCTTGCGCGTAAATTGTCAAGTGATGTATAATTGTAACTGCATACAAATATTTTCAGGAAAAACTGTGATAATTTGATGATTTATCGTCCATAGCTGTTGACCGCCGGCGGCAAAAGTGCTATAATACTTTTTGCACGAATGGGCATAATATCTCCAACAACATGAAAGCGAGGAACATAAAATGTGCACTGCGGCGACCTACCAGACGGAATGCTTCTACATGGGAAGGACCCTGGATTACGAATTTTCATACGGCGAGGAGATCACGATAACTCCGCGGGAATTCCCGTTTGAATTCCGGCATGGAGGAACGCTCTCCAATCACTACGCGATCATCGGAATGGCTCACGCTGCGGGCGGCTACCCGCTCTACTACGACGCCGTGAACGAGAAGGGACTCGGCATGGCGGGGCTGAACTTCGTGGGCAACGCGAAGTACGCCCAGCCGCGTGAAGGCATGCGGAACGTCGCGCAGTTCGAATTTATCCCCTGGATACTTTCCCAGTGCGCGGAGCTTTCCCAGGCTCGGGAGCTTATCTCCGGCATGAATCTCACCGGAACTCCGTTCAGCGAACAGCTCCCAGCCGCTCAGCTCCACTGGATAATCGCGGACAGATCCGGCTGTATCGTGGTGGAGTCCACCGAAAAAGGGCTTCAGATACACGAAAACAAGGCGGGAGTGCTGACGAACAATCCCCCGTTTGAGCAGCAGATGGCAATGCTCAACAACTACATGGGGCTTTCCCCGAGGGATCCGCAGAATACCTTCGCGGAAGGTCTGGAGCTCACCCGCTACAGCCGCGGAATGGGCGCGGTCGGGCTTCCAGGCGACCTTTCGTCCGCTTCTAGGTTCGCACGGGTGGCATTCACGCGGAACAACTCCCGCTCCGGAAGCTCCGAGGCGGAGAGCGTAGGGCAGTTTTTCCATATTCTCGGCTCCGTTGAGCAGACCCGCGGCTGCTGCGAGGTCGCGCCCGGAAAGTTCGAGATCACGATCTACACCTCCTGCTGGAACGCCCAGACCGGAGTTTACTACTACACGACCTACCTCAACCGCCGAATCAGCGCCGTGGACATGCACCGCGCCGACCTTGACAGCCGGGAGCTGATAAGATACCCCATGCTCCAGCAGGAGGACGTTTATTTCCAGAACTGAACACCGCTCACCGGACAGCTTTGCAGGCTGTCCGGTTTTTGATTCTGATGATACACAACATTTGTAACCGTTTTGTAACCAAATCGTAATATAACTGTAATTGACTTCCTGCAAAAATCTGCTATAATAATTATAAGGAATGTCGTGGAACGGAGGTGTCAACCATAAAAAAACGAAAATTGTTCTGCGAACTGTCGCCCGCCTGCTATCACGTAGAGGAAGATCAGGGCTACATTGAGGAGGACGGCGAGTTCTTCCGGGTCAGCCGGGTATACCGCGTCACCCTCGACCGGGAACGCCGGATAATCCGCCGGGAACTGGTGCTGGATAACCATTCAAAGGTGATGTACGACTACTCGCTTATTCCCAGCAGCCAGATAATCACTCCCGGATTAAGACGGCTGACATGAGCACATATTCTGGTACTGGGGAAATACACGCGACGCGTTCCTGACCTGCGTCAGAGCGCACAACGCGCAGGATCATCGCCGGGGGAACTTCCGCAGAATCGGAAGACGGCGGAAAGGGGTAATTATATGAACAAAACAGGATTCAAAGCAACCGTAATTGTATGCGGCGCGATACTGGCGATACTCGGCGCGGCGCTGACATTCATGCTGTGCAACATAGTTCCGACAGCCTGGATGGAACGCGTTGAAATAAACGGCAGAGTGATACCAGTCACGGGCGCCGAGCTGAACTACGAAGCCGACACCCCGGTATGGAAAGGCGGCGTGGCAGACGGCGTGCTGGTCATGAAGGACGGCACGAAATATGACATCAAGTACAGCATGGACTATGATGTGTTCACCATCAAAGATAAGTTCGGGATGTACGTTTCCCGCGCATGAATGGAACTATCCCCCGCAGTTCAGCAAAAATTGCGGGGGATATCTGCATAAATTATTGACAATTCCGCATTTTAGTGATATAATAAATTGTTGAATTATGTGGCGAGGGGGAACTCCCTGCCGAAAGGCTGTGATATAATGCGGCATAACAATGCCGGTCATAATCGCTGTGACCGTAGCTGAGGACTTTTCCGCCTGTCAGGCGGCGACAATTTATATATTGAAAGGATTGAAGGAATTGTTCAGAGAAAACGAATACCGCACGCAGTACTGCAACGCGGTGACTGAAAACGATATAGGCAAAAAGGTAAGGGCTGCCGGCTGGGTAGAGAATATCCGCGACCACGGCGGTATCATGTTTGTCGACCTGCGCGACCACTACGGCGTTGTTCAGGTAGTGTTCCACAATGAGAAGCTGCTTGAGGGCATTCACAAGGAGTGCGCGGTTTCCATCGCAGGCACCGTTTTAAAGCGCGACGAAAGCACCTACAACGACAAGATCGAAACCGGTACAGTCGAGATCGAGGCTGAGGAAGTACGTATCCTCGGCAAGGTAACGGAGCAGCTTCCGTTTGAAGTGGCTACCTCCCGCGAGACCCGCGAGGATGTCCGCCTGAAGTACCGCTACCTCGACCTCAGAAACAAGAAAATGCACGACAATATCGTGCTCCGTTCCAAGATAATCAGCTTCCTGCGCAACAAGATGAGCAGCATGGGCTTCCTGGAGCTTCAGACTCCTATCCTGTCCACCTCCTCCCCTGAGGGCGCAAGAGACTACCTGATCCCCAGCCGTAAGCACCACGGCAAGTTCTACGCTCTGCCGCAGGCTCCGCAGATCTTCAAGCAGATCTACATGGTTTCCGGCTTCGACAAGTACTTCCAGATCGCTCCCTGCTTCCGCGACGAGGACGCAAGAGCCGACCGCTCCCCCGGAGAGTTCTATCAGCTCGACTTTGAGATGAGCTTCGCTACCCAGGAGGACGTTTTCGCAGTGGCTGAGGAAGTCCTTTCCGCGACCTTCTCCGAATTCTCCGACAAGCAGGTGTCCCCTGCTCCGTTCAGACGCATAACCTACAAGGAAGCAATGCTCACCTACGGTTCAGACAAGCCCGACCTGCGCAACCCGCTGGTGATCAAGGAACTTTCCGACCTGTTCGTTGACAGCGACTTCAAGCCATTCAGCAACAAGACCGTACGCGGTATCCGCGTTCCCGGAATGGCTAAGCAGTCCAAGACCTTCTTCAAGAGCATGGAGGACTTCGCAGTACAGGAAGTCGGCATGAAGGGTCTGGGCTACTTCAAGGTTGAGCCGGGCGAGAACGGCATGTTCAAGTACAACGGTCCGATCGACAAGTTCCTCAACGACGACCAGCGCAAGGAGCTGGCGACACGCTGCGAACTCCAGGAAGGCGACGTACTTTACTTCATCGCCGACACCAAAAAGAACGCTCCGAAGTTCGCCGGGCAGATCCGCACCGAGGTCGCAAAGCGCATGAACCTCATCGACGAGAGCCGCTTCGAACTGTGCTTCATCGTTGACTTCCCGATGTACGAGCTGGACGAGGAGACCGGTAAGATAATCTTCACGCACAACCCGTTCTCCATGCCGCAGGGCGGTCTGGACGCACTGCTGAACAAGGATCCGCTGGATATCCTCGCTTATCAGTACGACATCGTATGCAACGGCGTTGAGCTTTCCTCCGGCGCTGTCCGCAACCACGACCTCGACATCATGATAAAGGCGTTCGAGATCGCAGGCTACACCGAAGAGGACGTTGCAAGCAAGTTCGGCGCGCTCTACAACGCATTCAAGTTCGGCGCTCCGCCTCATGCTGGTATGGCTCCCGGCGTTGACCGCATGATCATGCTGCTCACCGGCGAGGAGAGTATCCGCGAGGTCATCGCGTTCCCGCTGAACTCCAACGCGCAGGATCTGCTCCTCGGCGCGCCTACCGAGGTTACAGAGCAGCAGCTCCGCGAGGTTCACATCAAGGTACGCAAGCAGATGTGATTTTCAGAATAGCACTAAGGGAGAATCGAAAGGTTCTCCCTTTTTCTATTGACATTTTCCGCTTCTTATGCTATACTGATATCATCACAAACAAAATCAAGCGGTTTGAGAGGTAAGCATGAGAGTTTTCAACATATACAGGTTCAACATCGCGGATAAAGTAAAGTTCAAGGACGCTCAGTCATATATTCAGAATATGCTTTCGGAGCTTGGGCTTGGCTGGTCTGACCTTGCATTTGCAGCAAGTACCGTGTCCGGGGACAGGACTATATCAAATGTGCTTGAAAAGTTACCGAAACTTAAAAAGTACTTCAAATCAGCAGAAGATGAACCGATGATATGCAGCTACACGGAAAACTGGTTATCCGGGGAGATCTTCGCCGATAAATCGGACTATGACGATATCTTCGCAGCGTTTTCAAAAATACCGCGCCCTTTTAATATTCCGTTCGGGCACGTCCTGCTCAGCGGCGTGAACTGGCTCGGTGAAGAAATCTACGCGCCCGCCCCCGACTTATTATGGGAAAATGCTGATATTTCCAAACTCACAAACGTTCACTTTTTCTCGAACTATATTGCGCAGGAACGATGCTATGACGATGGTCTGAAACGCGTTATGATTTCGGTTTGTATCGAGGTCACAGCCGACCCCGAACCGCGTGATTCCTTCATTGTTATCCAAAAGCTGATACCCTATCTTGGGAATCCTGTCGAAGCAGAAACGAAATGCGTTTTCTCCAGGGAAGAAAACAATAGATTCACAGAGCTTAAATCGAATCACTTCAAGTATCTTGATGGAGTTATGAAAGAAATGCTTCCCGTGCCAAAGCGTTATACATACAACAGCGACAAGAAGCCGATCCCTCATCTTGCGGATATCCCGGTGATGAAAAAAGCGTTCGCCGGAACGGGATTCACGCACAAAAAGGGAAATCCCGGCTGGCTTGGCGAATATGACTGCCGCGACAGCCACGGATACACATACCGCGCGTATATTCAGAAACTTTCCGATGGGTACAGGTTCCGCGTGTGGTTGGATATAAGCGGCTGCAACTTTGATATCAACACACTTGCCGAGCAGGATTACGAAATAGAAATGGAAGGCGAGTCGCAGCCTATCCTCCGGGAATTCGCACTGCTCTGTGCGAAAATCCGCGACGAATACGGCGACAAGCTTGCGGAGGATTTCGGAGATACTCCGGACTGGTACTACAAGGTACTTCAAAAATAATGCAAAACGGCAGGTCGATAAGTTGCCCTGCCGCTGTGTTATTCTGTTGACTTACTCAGCCGCTTTCTTAGCCGGCTTGCCGGTGTAGAGCTGATAGTAGCGTCCCTGCTCCTTGATGAGCTTGTCGTGGCTTCCGCGCTCGATTATCCTGCCCTGCTCGAGTACCATTATGCAGTCGGAATTGCGTACCGTGGACAGTCTGTGCGCGATAACGAACGTTGTTCTGCCGCTCATGAGCTTATCCATGCCGTCCTGCACAAGGCGCTCGGTTCTTGTGTCGATGGAGGACGTAGCCTCGTCGAGTATCAGCACGGGCGGGTCTGCGACTGCCGCTCTCGCTATCGCAAGAAGCTGGCGCTGACCCTGCGAGAGGTTCGCGCCGTCGCCGGTCAGCATGGTGCTGTAGCCGTCCGGAAGGCGCTTAACGAAGCTGTGAGCATTCGCGAGCTTTGCGGCCGCGATGCACTCCTCGTCAGTGGCGTCAAGACGTCCGTAGCGGATATTGTCCATTACCGTGCCGGTGAACAGGTGTGTATCCTGGAGAACCAGTCCCAGTGAACGGCGGAGATCCGCCTTCTTTATCTTGTTGATGTTGATGTCGTCGTAGCGTATCTTGCCGTCCTGAATGTCGTAGAAACGGTTGATGAGGTTCGTGATGGTGGTCTTGCCCGCGCCGGTGGAGCCTACGAACGCTATCTTCTGTCCGGGCTCCGCGTGGAGCTTGATGTCATGGAGCACCATCTTGTCCTCGTTATAGCCGAAGTCTACTCCGTCGAATACAACGCTGCCCTCCAGCCTGCGGTAGGACACGGTGCCGTCGGCGGTGTGCGGGTGCTTCCACGCCCATACGCCGGTGCGCTTTTCGGACTCAGTGATAGTGCCGTCCTCGGCAATGTTTGCGTTTACAAGCTCAACGTAGCCATCGTCGGTCTCAGGCTTTTCATCAAGCAGCTTAAATACACGCTTCGCGCCCGCCATAGCCATAACCACTGCGTTGAGCTGCTGGCTGACCTGTATCACCGGCTGAGAGAAGCTCTTGTTCAGCGTAAGGAACGCGACCAGCGAACCGAGGGTAAGTCCAGTCACGTCCGAGCCGAGCACCAGAGAAAGCACCGCGCCTACTGCAACGCAGAGCACGTAGCTGATATTTCCGAGGTTCGCGCTGACAGGCATGAGGATATTCGCGAACTTGTTCGCATTGTCTGCGGAAACGCGGAGCTGATCGTTGAGCTGTCTGAAGCTCTCCATGTTCTTCTCCTCATGGTTGAATACCTTTACTACCTTCTGACCTTCCATCATTTCCTCGATGTAGCCGTTTACAATACCGAGGTCCCTCTGCTGTGCGCCGAAGTACTTTGCGGATTTGCCGCCTATCTTGCTTGCTGCAAACATCATTACCAGCACCATAACAACGGTGAGAACGGTCAGCGGAATGCTCAGCACTATCATGCTGACAAATGTGATTATCAGCGTTACGAGCGAGTTCACCATCTGCGGAATGCTCTGGCTGATAAGCTGGCGGAGGGTGTCCACGTCGTTGGTGTAGATGGACATGATATCGCCGTGAGCGTTTGTGTCGAAATACTTTATCGGAAGGGATTCCATGTGCGTGAAAATGTCGTTTCTGAGGTCGCGCATGGTACCCTGGGTAATGTAGATCATCAGCCTGTTATAAGTGAAGGAGCTTATAATGCCCACAACGTATATCAGCGCGATACGCACCAGCGCCCCGAGCAGCGGAGCGAAATCCGCGGTGCCGCCGGCGTTTACCACATTCAGCATCGGCGTGATGTAATCGTCGATGAGGCTCTGCATGAACAGCATTCCCACCAGGGTGGATACAGCCGTGATGAGTATGCATACGAGAACCAGTATAAAGCGGAACTTATAGCGCTTCATCATATAGCCGAGCACTCTGCCCAGCACCTTGAAATCCATATTCTTGCGATTTATCGCAGCAGGCTGACGCCTGTTTCCCATTGCCATCTGTTTCCGCCTCCTTATTCATTAGGTTTGTCGAAATCACCGCCGGACTGGGTCTGGAGCGTGTAGATCTCGCGGTAGATCTCGTTGGTCTTTAACAGCTCGTCGTGCGGAGCAAATCCGCAGATACTGCCGTCGTCCATTACGATTATGCGGTCTGCGTCCTTAACGCTGGAGATTCGCTGCGCAATGATGATCTTAGTTGTTCCGGGGATCTTCTCGGCGAACGCCTGGCGTATCTTCGCGTCGGTCGCGGTGTCGACCGCGCTGGTGGAATCGTCGAGTATAAGTATCTTCGGGCTCTTCAGCAGCGCTCTTGCGATACAGAGTCTCTGCTTCTGGCCGCCGGATACGTTCGCGCCGCCCTGCTCTATCATCGTGCTGTAGCGGTCGGGCATTCTCTCGATGAACTCATCTGCGCAGGCAAGTCTGCACGCTTCCTCGCACTCCGCTTCGGTGGCGTTCTCGTTGCCCCAGCGGAGGTTGTCGAGTATCGTTCCGGAGAACAGCACGTTCTTCTGGAGCACTACGGCTACCTTGTCGCGGAGCAGCTCGAGGTCGTACTTGCGAACGTCTACGCCGCCTACTCTGACAGAGCCGCTGTCTACGTCGTACAGACGGCTGATGAGGCTCGCAAATGTGGACTTGCCGCAGCCCGTGCCGCCTATGATTCCGATGGTCTCGCCGGAATGTATATGCAGGTCGATATCATTGAGTATCTCCTCGCCGCCGTCAAGGTCGGATTTCTTCGCCTTGAGCTGATCCGACTTGTGCTTGTATGTGAAGTTGACATGGTCGAAGTCGATGGAGCCGTCCATGATCTCCATAACGGGGTTCTCCGGGTTGGTGATGTCGGACTTTTCGTTGAGCACCTCGCAGATACGGCGTGCGCTCGCCACCGACATGGTGATCATAACGAAGATCATCGAAAGCATCATCAGAGCCATCAGCGCGCTCATGATGTAGCTGAACAGTGAGGTCAGCTCGCCGGTGGTGAGGGTGCCGCCTACGATGAACTGCGCGCCGAACCAGGATATCAGCAGAATGCACGCGTAAATAACGAACATCATAACCGGATTGTTCCAGGATATGATCTTCTCCGCCTTAATGAACATCCTGTAGAGACTTCCGGAAGCATTCACGAACTTTTCGTTCTCGTGCTGTTCGCGCACGAAGCCCTTTACAACGCGGATACCGGAAATATTCTCCTGAACGCTGGCATTGAGGTCGTCGTACCTCGGGAAAACCTTGTCGAACACCTTGGTAGCCTTGGAAACGATGATAGCAAGAACGGTTCCCAGAACCACCATCGCGCCGAGGAATATCAGGCTGACGCGCACGTTAATGAACATACACATTACAATGCTGCTTACGAGCATGATAGGAGCTCTTACAGCAATGCGTATTATCATCTGGAACGCGTTCTGGAGATTGGTGACGTCGGTGGTCATACGTGTAACGAGACCGGCGGTGCTGAACTTATCTATGTTCGAGAACGAGAACTGCTGGATATTGGTGAACATTGCGTCACGGAGATTACATGCGAATCCCGCGGAAGCGTTCGCAGCGAACTTGCCGGCGAGTACGCCGAATGTAAGGCTCATGAACGCCATGACGAGCATAATGCCGCCGTAAATGTACACCTTGGATACATCTCCGGCGTTAATGCCTTTGTCGATTATAGCCGCCGTGACGAACGGGATAAGTACCTCCATCACGACTTCCAGCACTGTAAATAGGGGGGTAAGCAGCGTCGATCGCTTATATTGCTTTATCTGCGCCGCAAGTGTTTTTAACATGCTTTTATTCCTCCTTGTGTTGTTGTCTGTCATGCCATTCGCATTGATTAGTTGCCTTATTATTATAGTACATATTTTTTTTAATGTAAACCCGCTATTCTGACATATTTTAGCCCATTTGTCAAGCCGTTTTCAGCAAATTTAACCATATTAATTTGTTTACAAAACCATAACCGCATAACAGCGCGGAAAATCGCATTGCTATGCGGTTTGAAGGCACTTAACATTTCATGTGGTTTTCACAATTAAAAGGGTTGCAAAAATGAAAATTGTGTGATATAATCATGCTGTGAATGACTATAAAGCATGGTTAGCCATATCTAACATATTATAAGGTTAAAAGGAGATCCGGAAATGACAGTATACGAATTTGGCGATGAAACAAAACCGGCAATAATGCTGCTCCCGGGAACGTGCTACTGGAAAACGAACTTCGGCGAGGTTATCCCGCTGCTCCAGGAGAAGTTCCGGGTGTGCGTGGTGTCCTACGACGGTTTCGACGAGACCGAAACCCTCTGCGGGCTTACCTGACCCCGGAGCCGCGCGTTTCCCCCCCATTCAGGAAAAATTGACCGTTTTAATGCCTGTAAACTTGTGATATAATATCAGTAAGAATAAAGGCACACCGGTTTCCGGTGCGGCTTAAATACCTACTGGAGGGATTTGTATGCGATCTGTTTTACCTATGAGAGCCGCAAAGATCGGCTATATCGTGATGTCCGCAGCGCTGTGCGTGCTGGGTATTCTGCTCATCTGCCTGCCTGAGGTTTTCTCGGGGCTTATCGGCGTTCTCATCGGAATCATCTTGATAGTTTTCGGAGCCGTCAGAATGGCGGGGTATTTTTCTAAGGATCTCTACCGGCTGGCGTTCCAGCACGACCTCACCTCGGGAATTATCCTTATCGCGCTTGGCGTCATCGTTCTGATAAACCCCGCAAGCCTGATGATATTCGTGTGCAGCGCCATGGGTCTGTTCTTCCTGCTTGACGGCGTTCTGAAAATCCAGACCGCATTCGAAGCCAAGAAATTCGGGCTCGGCAGATGGTGGCTGATTTTCGCGATGGCGGTCATTACCGGTTTACTAGGTCTGGCGCTCATGCTTAGGCCCGGCGCGGGAAGTAACATTCTTATGATACTTCTCGGTATCTCGATACTTTCAGAAGGCATTCTGAATCTCATCACAGCTATCACAGCTATCAAGATAATAAAGAACCAGCGTCCCGACGTTATCGAAGGCGAATGCGAGGAACGCGACGATTAACGCGGATTTCTGAACCGTTTCAGACGACATATTTCAACAGGGCAAGCCATAGCGG
>ENA-OPSJ01002669-OPSJ01002669.1-human-gut-metagenome-genome-assembly--contig:-NODE-2669-length-11116-cov-7.532050_pt1 | contig 11116 bp, 7 predicted proteins | sample MGYA00241801_ERZ501893 | MGnify/ENA primary metagenome ERZ501893 (study PRJEB25962, sample SAMEA2042219) | human gut metagenome | biome: human gut; feature: human-associated habitat; material: faeces...
AATTGTTAAATTTGTACAACGTCCGCTTTCAAATATATAGTTTCGCAATTGCCTGACTTTAATTACCTTTTTGTTATCCCTCACTCTATTTTACATGCCGTTCCGATATAGTCCTTAATCTGGCTGTTCATGCAGTCTGCAGCCTTGTCCGCAGTCGTATGCTTCTCTTTTAACAGCTTTGAAAATTCCACCGTCTTCCCAACTGCCGTCCGTATATTCCAGACAGGCTTCCAGCCGAATGTCTTTTTAAGCTTATCACAGTTGAGCTTTAAAAAGCCCGCCTCGTGAGGTCCTCCGTCGCCTTGGACGTACCATCTTGCCCCTTCCCAGCAATCCGTGAATATACCCACAAGCTCACCCGTTGTTACGCAGTCCTTATCATCGGGTCCCACATTATACCAGCCTGCAAGTTCCGCATTCCCGTACTGCTCCATCGCAATCATGAGATATGCATACACAGGTTCTAATACATGCTGATACGGTCTTACCGAGTATGGGTTCCTGACTGCAATATCCTTACCGGCAAGTGCTGCCCTTACGCAGTCGGGAACTATTCTGTCCGCGGCAAAATCACCTCCGCCTATGACATTTCCGGCTCTTGCAGTGGACACCGCCACCCCCGCTTCAGCAAGAAATGAGCGCACATAGCTGTGCGTCACAAGCTCCGAGCAGGATTTGGAATTAGAGTACGGGTCATAGCCGTCTAAAGGTTCATTCTCCTTGTAACCGCCTTTAGCCCGCTCCTTGTTCTCATATACCTTATCCGTCGTGACATTCACAAAAGAAAGCACTCCCGTATAATTTCCGTTGCCGGTGCTTCTGCTAAGCCTGACACATTCGCATACATTCACCGTTCCCATAACATTCGTCTCAAATGTATATCTCGGATTCTTATATGATTCCCTCACAATCGGCTGTGCCGCCATATGAATCACGATTTCAGGCTTGAACTCGTCAAATACAGCCTTAAGCCTGTCAAAATCTCTTATATCTCCGATGACGGACTTAACCCGGTCATCATCCTTTATCCCGGCAAACTCATAGAGTGAAGGCTTAGTCGGCGGTTCGAGTGCATAACCGCATACCTGCGCTCCTGCCAGCGAAAGCACTCTGCACATCCAGCTTCCCTTAAAACCGGTATGCCCTGTGACAAGCACACGCTTCCCTCTGTAAAATTCCATCAAACCCTGATAATCCATGAATACTTCCTCTCGCCTTAATCCCACAACTTCCACGGAGCGTTCCCGCTCTCCCACATAGCCTCAAGCTTCTGCTTGTCCCTCTGTGTATCCATATTCTTCCAGAAGCCCGGATGATGGTACGCCATTAGCTGTCCCTCCGCAACCAGTCTCTCCACCGGCTCCTTCTCAAACACCGTGTCCGGTCCGTCAATATAATCAAACACCTCCGGCTGACACACCATGAACCCGCCGTTGATTACCCTTCCGTCAAGCTCATGCTTCTCACGAAACGCCGTGATAACTCCGTCCTCGCTGACGTCGAGCGCGCCAAACTGCTGTCCTATATTGATTGCGGTTATCGTCATAAGTCTTCCATGCGACTTATGGTACTCAAGCAGCCTGTTGATATCAACATCCGACACTCCGTCACCGTAGGTCAGCATAAAAGGCTCATCTCCTATATACTCCTGAACCTTCTTTATTCTTCCTCCGGTCATTGTCTTAAGACCTGTATCCACAAGCGTAACCTTCCATGGCTCAGTCTTGACATTATGCACAATCATGTTGTTCGCCGCCAGGTCAAATGTCACATCCGATGTATGTAAAAAATAATCGGCAAAAAACTCCTTAACCATATATTGCTTGTATCCTAAACATACCACAAAATCATTGAACCCATAATGCGAATATATCTTCATAATATGCCACAGCATCGGCATGCCGCCGATCTCTATCATCGGCTTCGGCTTAAGATGGCTCTCCTCGCTGATTCGCGTTCCGAATCCGCCCGCTAAAATTATTGTCTTCATATCCCGTATCCTTTTATGTGCTTACTCAACAACTTCTCTGCTATTTATATAATCGTGATTTCTCCGTTCTGCGAACTCCCGAAATCACAACATCCATTCGCAAATCGGGCTATCGCCCTGTTTTGCTCATGTCTGTTTACCCATCTAATAGATATAGTGCTCTGACTGTGAACAGCCACGCACTATATATTAATGGATTTATTATATCACAGTATATTATTTCATGCCACAATCATTTGCATCCGGGCTCTATTCGCCCATATCCTCAAGCCTAAGTGTTCTTATGCCTTCAACAAGCTCCGTCACCGTGTCGAGGTACTTATCCGCCGTCTTCAGTTCATCCCTTGCAGGCGTGTACCTGAAATACGGCACAGCCTCGACCTTGAACTGAACCCTGCCATCATACCTTTTCACAAACGTAGGAATCTTGTTCACGTCTATGCGTGCCTGCGGATACAGCCTTATGATAATCTGCGTCTGCGAGCCCTTTATCTCAATTATATCTGCAAGATGTGCATTGGACTTGATAAATGCGACACGCATAAGGCTTATCGCCGTCTTAGGCATATCACCGAAACGGTCTGTGAGCTCATCCTGCATATCCACAAGCTCCTCCTTCGTAGTTATCGCCGCTATGCGCTTGTATATATCAAGCTTCTGAGCTTCACTCTTTATATAGGTCGCCGGGATAAACGCATCAACCGGAAGGTCTACATTCGTCTCGAACTCATCCTCAAGCTTTTTGTAACCCCTCAGTGTCAGGACTGCCTCATTTAACATCTTGCAATACAGGTCATATCCGACCGCTGCCATGTGTCCGTGCTGCTCCTCTCCGAGAACATTTCCGGCACCTCTTATCTCAAGGTCCTTCATCGCAATCTTGAATCCGCTTCCAAGCTCCGTGAACTCTCTTATCGCTGAGAGTCTCTTCTCAGCTTCCTCCCTCAGCATCCTGTCACGCTTGTAGAGAAGGAACGCATACGCCGTTCTGTTGGAACGTCCCACCCTCCCTCTAAGCTGATACAACTGTGAAAGTCCGAATCTGTCCGCATCATGGATGATTATGGTATTCGTATTCGGTATATCAAGTCCCGTCTCGATGATGGTCGTCGACACAAGTATATCAATATCCCCGTTGATAAAATCAAACATAATCTTTTCAAGCTGCCTCTCGTGCATCTGTCCGTGTGCGTAGGCTACATTGGCATCGGGAACTATCGCGGAAATCTTTGCCGCGACATCCTCTATACCCTTCACCATATTGTAGACATAGTACACCTGACCGCCTCTTGAGAGCTCTCTTGTTATCGCCTCTCTTATGAGCTCCTCATCGTACTCCGTAACAAAGGTCTGTATCGGCATTCTGTCAACAGGTGCCTCGGTGAGCACACTCATGTCCCTTATTCCGACAAGACTCATGTGAAGCGTCCTCGGAATAGGTGTCGCCGACAGGGTGAGAACGTCAAGATCTGACTTTAACTGCTTAATCTTCTCCTTGTGGGTTACGCCGAAGCGCTGTTCTTCATCTACAATCATAAGACCAAGATCCTTGAACTTTACATCCTTTGACAAGACTCTGTGCGTGCCGATTACGACATCGACCGTTCCCTTTTTCAAGCCCTCGAGCGTGTTTTTGACCTGCGTAGGCGTGCAGAAACGGCTGAGAAGCTCCACCCTCACGCCGAAGGACTGCATTCTCTGCACAAAGCTGTTGTAATGCTGCTGTGCAAGTATCGTCGTCGGTACAAGATACACGACCTGCTTGCCGTCACACACAGCCTTGAACGCCGCGCGCATTGCCACCTCCGTCTTTCCGAAGCCGACATCACCGCAGAGCAGTCTGTCCATTATCTTCGTGCTCTCCATATCCTGCTTTGTCTCGGCGATTGCCGTAAGCTGGTCATCTGTCTCCTCATAAGGGAACATCTCCTCGAACTCCTGCTGCCATACCGTGTCGGGTCCGAAGCTGTAGCCCTGCCTGTTCTGTCTTATCGCATACAGCTCCACAAGCTCCTTGGCTATTCCGGCAACCGCAGTCTTTACCTTGGACTTTGTCTTAGACCACTCCGCCGTCCCGAGCTTGTTAAGCTTCGGCTTATGCCCGTCAGGTCCCGAGAACTTCTGTATGCTGTCAAGCTGCGTCGCAAGCACATACAGGTTGCCTCCGCCGCTGTACTCAATCTTTATATAATCCTTCTCGACCTTGTCGACCACGACCTTCTCGATGCCGCGGTATATACCCATTCCGTGATTTTCGTGAACGACGTAGTCGCCTATTGAAAGCTCCGCAAAGTCGGAGATTGATTTGCCCTCGTAGTTCTTTACCTTGGCTTTTCTTTTTTTCTTATCCTGTGTAAATATATCGCTCTCCGCGATAATCACGAACTTAATCTGCGGGTACTCAAAGCCCTTTGAGAGATTTCCGAACACCGTCATGACCTCGCCCGCAAGCAGTTCCCTGTCATATCTGTCCGAAAAGAATGCCGTTATATCGTTCTCTCTCAAATCAGCCGCAAGTCTCTCAGCCCTCAGCCTTGACGATGACGCGAGAATAGTCACATAGCCTTCCTTCTTGTACCTTTTTACATCACCTACAAGAGTCTCAAAGCTGTTGTTGTACGAGCTTATTCCCTTCGCACCGATGTCATATCTTCCGCCGATATTAAGTCCCTCAGCCCTCGCATCAAGCACCGCAAGTGCAAGAAGTCCTCCCTTGTAAAGCTTCGAGTAAACATACGACACATCATAGAGCACATTGGTCTGCTCCGGCAGAATATCACCTTTCTCGAGTCTGTGCGACATGCTCTCCCCGAACTCATACTGCACGGCTTTTAATCTCTCCGCTATACGTCCCGGCTCATCGAGCACAAAGTTCGTATTCTCCGCGTCAAAATACTCTGCAAAGGACACCGTCTTTTCCGCAAGATAACCTATAAAGCTCTCTATCCCCATCGAGCCGTTCACGCCCTCAGGGTCAAGCATAAGCCTCTCCTCAAGCTCCGCGTATTTATTTCTGATTCGCGCCGCCTCGGTAAGCTTCTTATCCTTCTCAAACAGTTCCGCCTGCTTTACCGTGTCCGCCTTAATCTTTTTGAGTGCGGCAAAAATCTCACCCGACGAGAAGATAAGCTCCGTCGCCGGATAAAAAGTGACCTCGTCCACGTTCTCAATCGAACGCTGGCTCTGAGCATCATAGCTTCTTATCGAATCTATCTCATCACCCCAGAGTTCGATTCTGTAAGGTGTCTCCTCCGTAAACGGAAACACATCTATAATTCCGCCTCTGACCGCGAACTGTCCCGCGCTCTCCGCCTGCGCACACCGCTCGTAGCCGAGCTTGACAAGCTTCTTCTCATACACCGACAGATTGACCTCATCGCCAACCGCGAGCGTCATGATATTATTCTCAATATATTCGAGCGGAAGCAGCTTATCAAGGCATCCGTCAATCGTCGTGACAACGGTCAGTCTCGCATCCTCCCCCGCCTTTTTGTTCTCCGCGATATGCTTTATCGCGTCTATTCTCTCTTTTACAATGAGATTTCCGTGTATATCCGCATTATAGAAAATAAAATCCTTCGCAGGATAGTACACGACGTCCTTGTCAAAAAATCTGTACTCCTCATACAACTGTCGCGCGCGCGTCTCGTTGTGCGTGATTATAAGCCTCACCTTACTGTCACACACGCCAAAAACAAGGTGCGCCTTCTGCTGCTCGACACACCCTGTCACAAGGACAGCCTTACCTGTCTTATTCAAATCTCTCTTCATATCCTCAAAGACCGCGAGGTGCTTTAACGGATATACAAAACTGTTCATGTGGGAATCCTTTCTCATATCTCATTTATAACCTGTTATGGTGTCCAAACAGGCTGATTTTTAGTATATAGCAAGTTGTATTTATGCATATCAGCTCCGTTGTACGAAGCAAGGTGTTCTAAGGACCCTGTGGATATATCTCCTATACTTCCGCCACCGAAGCAAAGCATACCTCCTTGTATGCATTGCTTCTAAGCCGGCATCCATGCCGTCTTTGGCTGTGCTGAAAACAGCGTCCTAAGAACAACTATGCTTCTCCCAAAAGTCGTGATATGCATAAATACAACATAATTTAACATTATGAAATTTTACCCCCTGTTTGGACACCATAACCCGTTTAATTCTTTACAACAATTAAGTGTCCAAGGCCAACCTCTTCAGATTGTCTAAATCAGCCATTATATTTATTCATCGCCGACTCACAGCCCTCGTTCATTATGGTCACGATTGCGGCGGCGGCTGTCTTAAAGCAGCTCTTTGCGAGTTCCTCGTCGTCCTTGGTGAAGCGTCCGAGGACGTGGTTTACGAGGTCGCCGCCCTTCGGCTTGTCTCCCACGCCAAACTTAACGCGCGCGAACTTCTCCGTTCCGAGCTGTGCTATGATATTCTTTATTCCGTTGTGTCCACCCGCGCTTCCCTTCGGGCGCACGCGGAGCTTGCCTACATCAAGGCTTATATCGTCATAAACCACAATAAAGTGGTCAACGCTCTCCTTATAATAGTCCATGACCTCTCTCACGCACTCACCGCTCAGATTCATGAAGGTCTGCGGCTTGACAAGCACCACCTTCTGACCTTCTATCACACCTTTTCCGATAAGCCCCTTGTGCTTTTTCTCGCTTATGCTTATATTATATTCCTCAGCCAGCTCATCAATTACACGAAAGCCTATGTTATGGCGGGTGAGCTCATACTCGCTCCCCGGATTTCCGAGTCCTGCTATTATATACATTTTGTTTTCTCCAATCTTATACATCTTCCCTATCCGGTCAAATTCTATTAATTATAAATGTAAAGCGGACATTCGCAATCCGCTTTCGCTACTTGCTCATGAACGCAGTCGCTTTGCTTATTCTGCGTTCAATTATTTCTTTGATACACCGAATATCTTTCTTCCATGTCATTCTTCCAATCTTCCACCAGTTCCTCATAAGTCTTATCAGTCACAGTTGTCAAATCATGATTATCACATACATAGTCAATAACCTTGCGTTCTCCGTAAGTATCGCACAGATAGTACACAAATGATGCCCCTGACTCATAGCTATAATCAGGATCATACATTTCCGCTTCATATACACGAAGATTATCTACATCCCTATAATCCGTTTTCATGTCAATCGGACGATCAATCTTTTCAATATACTCCCTCAAAATATGTTTATCATTATCGGTTGCCACTTTATTGTAATCCATCGTAAGGAAATCATAACTGTAATAATTAAATCTCATATCAAATGCTCTTGCCCAACCTTCTATGGTCCATCTCACATTGTTTGAAGGAGATGTCGGCAGACAAAGTGCATGTATATATTCATGCATCAATGAATTCACTGTCGTAAGATATATATCACATTTTTTGCCATTGCCTACTCCATTGCCGGTAGTAGATGAATTTTTTCCGTTTTTGAACAAAACAGGTACATCCATCACATCACTTTCAAGGTCAAACAATTCCTTATATTGTCTCATCTGCTCTGTGTTAATTTCATAGAATTTTTTTGTCTCCTCATAATTATTATGCAGAAAATCAGCTGTCAGAAGCGGATTTTCCTCATAGACTGCATCCTGCCAGTCCCTTGTCATATAGAATACCGCATATCTGTTATATACTATATACTGATAACTGTAACCACCATAGGTATATAATACTTCCGACAACGAATTGTTCGGTTCAAACCCATTATCATTATACCATTTTCCAAGCTCATCATTTAACTCGCCGCATGTACCGGGTTGTCCGCTTTTTTTCAATAATTCACGCAACGACTCCTCCCCATTTTTATCTATATAGTCCCGGGTAAAAGCCTCTGCTATCTCTTTGGCTTCTTTTATCTCGTCAACAGTAACAAAATCTTCATCAAAACACAACAGGTTAAGGTCATAACCATTATATTCCGCATTTAATTCTGAAGGAATATTGACAGATTTATTTTTCCAGACATTTTCGCATAAATAGTCAGCATAACCATAGTTTATTCCATAATTCGAATATCTCCCACACGTCGCCAACAGCAGACCTGCCACATATTCCGGGCTCTGCCAGTCCGTTTCATATACCAAAAGAGTATTTCCTTTATCTTTCTCATCAATATAGAAAGAATCATTGCATGCTTCGCTCGTATAAACATAAATACTCAAATTCCCATCAAAGCCTATCCTGCCAAGCATAACCTCCGTTGCTTCAATGCAACCAATTCTCTCTTCAGCCGATATTTCAGGCATAAACCCATACAGCCTGTTGCCTACACCCGTCGTCTCCATCTTAGTTGTGACTGAATGCAGCTTGAAATCATCAGGATTGGTAAAATATGAAGTGGTATATTCTAAACTGCTGTAGTCTTTTTCCTCCCATATATATTCAATAGAAGTGGCTGGATTTTTTTCCGGCATATTTACAGCATTACCGTCCTGTCTTTCACATGCGGCAACTGCCATAATCAAGAGCCCGGTCATAATCCCGAATTTTATAATCCTGGTTTTTCTTTTCACAAAATTCTCCTGATATTTCATTTGCATTAATAATACTTGTAAAAGAATTAAACAATTTCTTGTAAATGTTTTCAAAAATATAATCCGTTACCATCCTATAAAATGTATCGCAATCGGCATGACCACAAGACCTATCGCCGTACCCGATATTATCCCGAACAGCACGTCCGAAGGAAAATGGACGTACAGATATATCCTCGAGAACGCAATGAGTGATGCCCACGTCAGGGCAGCCACACCCCACCACGGGTTCATGTTAAATATCACGACAACACACGCAAATGACGACGCCGAGTGTCCTGACGGAAGTGATGAGCCAAGCGGCCGTCTGATAAGCAGGTCAACCGTCTCATCAAGGTCGCATGGTCTGTCCTTAGTAAAAAGTCCCTTTATGATAAAATTCGCAATAAACGCGACTGCCGCAATCACACATATCAACACCATCGCCTGCTGGTGCATCTTTTTTACAATATAAAGATACAGTGCCACAAAAAGCCACACCATTCCGCCGTTTCCCGACTTGGTAATGAGAATCATTATCTTATCGAGCCTGTCCGTGCGGAGCTGCTGCACCTTGGCAATCATGCGGTCATCTATGCCTCTCCTTAATTCCTTCTGTTTTTTGAATTCTTCCTCCCAGTCAAGCCCCTTGTAATGCTCTCTGGTCTTTCTAAGCACTGACATACTGTGCTCCTTTCACAATTATCTGTTCCTAGGTAATTGCGAAACTCTATGTTTGAATATCGGACATTGTGCAATTTTGCTATATTACCGCCGGGCACGCTCTCGCTACGTTGCAACTCGTAACGGCGCATAAGCGGCTAAAACACAGCCGCTAAACGCCGACGGTTGCAAAGTACCCAGCTTGCAATATAGTAAAATTACACAACTGTTCAGCTTAAAACTTGAGTTTCGCAATTACCTACTATCTGTTCCATATTAACTGCTGAAATTGTACCACATCTTTCTGCCATGCACAACCAGAACCCGCCACTCGTACACCATGATTTCCAAGATTTCCCTTGCAGAGTGCGCTTTCATCATGTATAATAGCTTCAAATCGAGTCTATTTCATGCAGACGCGATTATTAAATAATCAAAAAGGAGTGATTTTTTTAATGGCCCCCGGGGACATAGTACAAGTTTTATTTGTTATCATTTTATTAATGCTCTCTGCTTTTTTCTCATCAGCGGAGACTGCTCTTACGATGGTGAGCCGCGTGAGAATGCGTACACTTGCCGAGGACGGCAACAAGAAGGCTCAAAGAGTTCTCGACATCACGGACAACAAGGCGAAGATGCTGTCAGCCATACTTATCGGAAACAATGTGGTTAACCTCTCAGCCTCTTCACTTTTGACAGCGCTTGCGACCAATCTTTTCGGTTCACAATGGATTGCACTGTCCACAGGTGTACTTACATTCTTAATACTTATCTTCGGTGAGATTTCACCTAAGACCTTCTCCACCTTCAAGGCAGAAAAGATTTCCCTCGCCTACAGTGGAATCATATCCGGGCTCATGTGGATACTTACACCTGTCATTTTCATTGTGAACAAGCTTGCGATGGGCTTTCTGCTTCTGCTCGGCGTAGATTCGCGTGAGAAGGGGCAGTCCTTTACCGAGGATGAGCTTCGTACCATCGTTGATGTAAGCCATGAGGAAGGCGTGCTTGAGCATGAAGAGCATGAGATGATTAACAACGTATTTGATTTCGGCAATTCCAGGGCAAGGGATGTCATGATTCAGCGAATCGACATGACCTGTGCCTCAATAGACAGCACCTACGACGAAATTATCGATATTTTCCGCGCCGAGAAGTACACGAGACTACCTATTTACAAGGATTCCATCGACAATGTTATCGGAATTATCAATGTAAAGGATCTCCTTCTCTACTCGCCGGGTGATGATTTCCATGTATCAGAAATTCTGCGTGAACCGTACTATACTTATGAGTTCAAAAAGACATCCGAGCTCATGGAGGAATTAAAAAAGACCTCTAACAATATAACTATTGTTCTCGACGAATATGGCTCAACCGTCGGCATGATTACCCTTGAGGATCTCCTTGAGGAGATTGTCGGTGAAATCAGAGACGAGTACGACGAGGACGAGGAGGACTGCATCACGAAGATTAACGACAATGAATACCAGCTCAACGGTATGACCAAGCTCGACGACCTCAATGAGCTTCTTGATTCCGACTATAAGTCCGAGGATTACGATTCTGTCAGTGGTCTTGTGATTGATAAGCTTGAACGACTTCCGCACGACGGTGATGAAGTCATCTTAGACAATGCCCGCATTGTGGTTGACCACACGGAAAAGAACCGCATTGATAAGATGCACCTGTACATCACACCGCATGATGATAATGCGGACAGCGAGCAGGACAAATAAATTATGACAGAATGTGCCTTTGCACATTTAAAAAAAGGGGGGATGCCTCACTAAGAACGTATTCAAATCAACAGATTATTTCTTAGGGAGCATCCCTCTTTATTTTATATCTGATTTTATTTTTTATGGAGATCAGGGTGTCAAAACATGCTCTATGAACTTAATCGTGTATAGCATGTTATATTTATGCATA
>ENA-OPSJ01002670-OPSJ01002670.1-human-gut-metagenome-genome-assembly--contig:-NODE-2670-length-11116-cov-1.532863_pt1 | contig 11116 bp, 10 predicted proteins | sample MGYA00241801_ERZ501893 | MGnify/ENA primary metagenome ERZ501893 (study PRJEB25962, sample SAMEA2042219) | human gut metagenome | biome: human gut; feature: human-associated habitat; material: faeces...
GCTTTTTAGTAAATCCGAATCACTACTTTGCCCCTAAAGATCACTCGTAGGTCCAACTCTATTGATGCGTTTAAAAGATTACCGTCCCTCTTTGAATTCTAGGCGTGATCTTCTGATGGAGCTATGCACAAGGCAACTTGCTGCAATGAGCGCTCCTAATAGTGCAAAGAGAGCAAGTGAGGTATCTCCTGTAGTGGCAAGTGCAGTGGCGGAGGGTTGGTCGCCATCGTTTGTTCCCGGTGTATTCGGCGTGTTAGATACACCAAGTTCACTACCGTCTTTCACATCCTTATATACAACCGCATACGCAGAGAACCTATCTGTTTCAAAGGTGAGTTCGTGCGTGTTTGTATCAAATGTTGCGGGTAGTATGTCCGCTTTTCCCTCATGAACCCGAATAATCTTGTAGGTTCGCACGTAAGATATGTCAGGAGAATCAGGCAAGGTTATCTTCACGGTGATTGGTTCGTTTGTTTTGTGCACCTGAGTTTCTTTGCCGTCTATCTCATAGAAAAGCGTGAGGTCTATCTCTTCAGCAAGAACCCGATCGCCTAAAGCATGAGCAATAACCTTCGCCATCGCGCGTATCTTGGCAAATAAGGCCAAAAGAGGCAAAGCGATTTGTTCTAAAAATAAGCGTATTACTGTCTGCGTCATAGGTGCATGGCAGAAGCGTTATATTCCCTTCGTAGACACAAAGTATCTTATAGTCGCGAACAATGGTGGGATCAGTATTTGCTAGAGAGTCCGGCAGTTTTAAACTGATTCGCACAAGAGCATCACCCCTTGTAACGGCTCCTTCATTAACAGGCGCTTCGTCTTCTACTTGACTGTAGGGGGTAAGGCTAAAATTGGCGATGGGAAGATATCCACCCAAATTCTTTTGGATGAGTGCGGCATCCTCATCGCTCACGGTGCGTGTTGATTCGAGCCATATATTTACGTTTCTGCCCTGAGAGCTCTTTGAGAAATGTCTCCATGAGCGGCATTTGAAAGGAGAGAGCCCCATCGAAATCTTCTTCAATAACACCTTGACTCATAAGCCTGTTTTTATATTGAAGTGCATAAGAATTTGTCTTTCCTAGTTTTGTTGCAATGTCAGAATTATGAGGTATATCAAGTTGTAGCATGGCTTCAAGATAGGCACGATCTCCTTTAGAAAGTTCACTGTAGGTGACTTTAACAATATTCTCGAGAAGTTCTGATTCGGCTATCTTGATTCCTGAACACGCGGCCTGCAAATCAATTTCTTGCGATGAGCTTGCCTCCCATACGTGAAATCCAACGAGCTGAATCATAAAAGGAAATCCATTGGCGGCCTTAGTCATTTTCTGCAAAGCTTCATCTGAGACGGATCGCCCATTTTCCTCGATTGTTCTTCGTATTGCCTGCTCAACTTCAACATTAGAGATGCGAGCTAAACGTCTTTTTTGAGAGCGGCGTAAAAAAGAGACTTGTTTGTCTTTTTCAAGAGAAAGGATGTTGTTGGGCAATCCTGCCATAAGCAGGGCTACCTTATGGCCTTCAGTAACAAGAAGTTGATATACCGCCGCAAGCTGTATCATTTCGGGTAGTTGCGGCTGAACCTCATCTATCACAAATAGCAATCCTGTTTCTGAATCTCTAAGTTGGTTTAAGAGATGCGTTATTTCGTTTCGCCAATTGGTAGGGCGATGGGGATTTTCCCATGATGCGCTAAAGGCGCCACCTATCCCTATGCTTGAAAGATGCGCTGTGGGTGAGTCTATAAGATGACTTCCTTCACGCTGTGTAGAAATAAGTATATCGTCGAGCATTCCTGGAAGGGCGGTTGCTCTTGCTGCTATCCATCCGGCAGCTTCAGCTTCGTCAGCAGCTGCAGCGAGAAGTGCGGTTTTGCCAGTGCCACGTGCGCCTGTTATTGCCATTGTTAAACTCGGATGTCGTTTCTTGCCAGAATACGCGCGCTTGAGTTCATTAAGTAACGTTCCTCTTCCTGCCAGGTGAAGGGGAATTTCTCCAAAGGTGGGCGTGAAAGGGTTTTCTAGAATTTCAAAGTCAGCCATAGTGATCCTTGATTATATTTATTTTCCTTGATTATTTTTATATCGCTTGATTATTTTTATTGCAAGGGAAATAAGGATAATGATGTTTTTATTTGACACCAATATTCTCATCGACATATCAAAATGCAAGCTAAACTCAGCTTGCGAACTGCTTATGAATAGTGATGCAAGTCTTTTTAAGATTCCTGCAGTGGTAAAAGCAAAACTTCTTTTAGGTGCAGAAAAAGCGCCCGACCTGAGGAGGAGCGCTTGAGAGTAGAATCGCTTTTACTGCCCTTTAAGATTGTTCCGTTTGACGAGATGTGTGTCAGAGCTATCTTTTGAATCGTGGGAAGAAGTTGTTGTTTAATTCGCGGAGCCATTCTCAGAGTCATTTTCGACCCCATCGCTTGACTCATTAGTGGACTTGTCGGTTGAGTCGCTAGTTGACCCATCGGTGGATTCATTTTTCCATCGTTCAAGATGGGGAAGCAGTGTTGCCATGAGTGATACGGCCTCCTCACGCGAGATGCCAAGTGCATCGGCCTCCATTTGTGCAGTTGCCTCAATGAATGCGTCCATATCAACTCCCTGAGCAGTAAAGTTGCCATCCTGATAGCACCATTTACAGTAGTGGTCGCTTTTTGATCCGTCGGCTTCAGTGCCATGGAGCGCCTCATCAGGAATGGGCATAGAGCAACATTGACAATAGTAATCTAGGGGCATTTCAAAAAAACGCTCAAGGGGAATCGAATACGTAACGCAAATTAGTTTTACCATATCGACACCAGGAGATGTTTCGCCTGTTTCCCATCGGGAAACTGCCTGTCGAGTAACAAATAGATCGCGCGCCATTTGTTCTTGGGTCAATCCTTTTTCCGCTCGGATTTTTGCGATGATATTACCTAACGACATAGCGGTATCCTTTCATGGTACAGAGGCGATATGCCTCTTGGTGATCTTGGTAATCTTGGTGATTGCATCTTGAAGACCGTGAAGAGACTGTCTGTTTGATGATTGCAAAGAACATACGCCTATTATGCGGTTTTCATCGCATGCATCAAAGCAACAGATTGTTGCAAGTAAATCATTGCAAACAAGTTGTTGCTTTGGTACGTGGTATTTTGTAAACAAGACAGAAAGAGAGTTGTGCCAGCAGCGAATTTCAAAGTCTATGGAGCAATCCTTGCGGTTCGTACAGCGCGTCGCTTTGATGCGGCTTGTTTACTCATGCGTATGTATAGCTACATGATGAATATTGGTACGGTTGCTATGCTTTCTCTGGCAGGGTATTCCTTTCTTGAATCAGGCCTTGTATCGTCGGTTATTGCACTTGCTATCTTTTTGATTGGTCCGCGTTTGGGAAAGCTTGTTGATGAGAAAGGTCAATCGCGGATTGTTCCCTTTGCGGCAGTTGTTAGTCTTGCGGGTTTGATTGCGCTTTTGTCTGCCGTGTATGTTCATGGTCCCGTGTGGATTTTATTTCTTGCTGCTCTTTTTGTCGGTTGTATTCCGAGCGCACAAGCCCTTTCTCGTGCGCGATGGGTCTATCTCTTACGCACAGGGAAATTGGGCTCCAGTGCGCCTCCTGTCACCACTATCTTTTCGTATGAAGGTATTCTGGATGATGTGGGTTTTATGATTGCGCCAGCGCTTTCTATCTTTCTTGCTTCAACGCTTATTCCTATTGCTGGTCTTGCCGTAGGCGGTGTTTGTTTTCTGGCTGGAACAATTCTGTTGATGCTCTCAAAAGATACGGAACCTAAGCCAGGTTGGAGAGAGCAAGTAAGTAACGCAGTCGAGGCCGACAAGACTGACAAAGCCGATGGGTCACGAGAAGGTAAGGTGGAATCTGTAGCAGAGCTTTCGGAGTCGCCATCGTCAAAAAGCCTTTTTCGCACGTCAGGCATGGTGCGTATTTTGTTTATATTAATGTTGCTTTTGGGCGCATTCTTTGGAACGTTTGACACGACGACTGTTGCCTTTGCAGAAGGACTAGGAGATGCCAATATTGCAAGTGGAGCACTGATGGCATCAGCGGTTGTCTCTATTGTGATGGGATTTATTTTTGGCACGTTACATCTGACTATTTTGCCTTACAAACAAGTGCTGATCACCGCAGTTTGTATTGGTTTGGGATATGGATCAATGATGTTTATTACGAATGCGGTGAGCTTGTATGTGGTTTCATGTGTTGCAGCGCTGTTCTATGCTCCTTTCTTGATTGTCTTGAATGGTGCTTGTGAGCGCGCTGTTCCTGGAAAACGTTTAACTGAGGCAATTACTTGGCTCAATGCTGGATGCACTTGTGGCTTAGCAATAGGGCCAACGCTTGCTGGTGCCATTGTTGATGGGTGGGGGACGCAGTCAGGATTTATGATGGGTGCACTGCTTGCGCTTGCTATTCCTGTCATTGCGCTGGCGCGGTATCGCACGATCAAAGAAGAATGTCGTAATGAAAGATAAATTGACTTTCACAAGTGATGATTAATTTTATACTGTTTGTGCGATTGGGTTAGTGATTGTTTTGAAAGCACGACGACGTACAACAAAGTAAGCAATCAACATGGCAGTGAGCATGCAGATCCAAGTGAAGGGATAGAGCGCCATCAAGGCAACGAAGTCGTTGAGGTGAGGGAATACCCAAACTACAAAAGCAATACGCATAACACATGACCCAAAAATGGTGATAATAGCTGGCAAGGTTGACCAGCCCATACCGCGCAGGCAGCCTGCGGGAACTTCGTAAAATGAGGTCAAACAGTCAGGGAGTTCAATGAGCCACATGCGAATCATGCCATAGCCAAGAGCAGCCGCATCGGTCGTAAAAATACTTAACGCACTCCGTCCAAGCGCGGTAAACGTGATACCTAAACAGAGCCCAACACCGGCACCAAAGAGAAGACACCACCTAAAAATTTCTTTGCAGCGCTCCGTATTGCCCGCTGCAAAGTTTTGACTCGTAAACGTTACAGCAGTCTGGGCAAACGCGCTGATGCAAAAATATGTGTAAATTTCAAAATTCAAGGTTGCCGCACATCCAGCAATGGCAGCTGATCCAAATCCATTGATAGCTGCTTGGACAATGATGTTTGAAAGAGAAAAGACTGCGCCTTGGATACCGGCGGGAATGCCAATACGCAGGATCCCAACAAGAGGAGAGCGGCTAATACGAATCTGGCGAACAGTAAGACGATAGGGTTCTTGTTCATGTTGAAGGGCGACAATGAGAATGAAGGCGCTCAGCGCACAAGCAATAATAGTAGCAACACCGATGCCAGCAGTGCCCCAACCAAACACTTGGACAAAAAGCATGTTGAGCGCAAAGTTGACAACAACAGCAGCAAGTAAGGCATAGAGCGGTGTGCGGGTATCGCCATGAGCGCGAATGATAGCGGCACCAAAATTGTAGAGTGTCAAAAAAGGTATGGTACAAAAATAACAGCGCATGTAGACAAGAGCGTCTGCTTCTGCATCCGCAGGCATACCAATAGCAACAAGAATCCATTCAGCTAAGCACAAGCCTGCAATCATAAGAATGAGTCCGGTGACAATCGCGAGACCCATTGCTGTGTGAACGGTCTCCTTTACGCGTTCTGTGTTGCCTGATCCAATAAACATGGCGACCACAACGTTAGCGCCAATAGAGAGACCGACAAAGAGGTTGACAAAGGTAGAGGTGATAGGGACCGTTCCGCCAATACCTGCAAGAGAGAAGTTGCTGACACAACGTCCAGCGATGCTTGCGTCAGCAGAGTTTAAGAGCTGTTGGAGGATCGAAGTTAGGGCAAGCGGGATAGCAAAGAGGAGAATTTTGCGCGCCAAGGGCCCGTGCAGCATATCAATGTTTTTATCACGCTTTTCTTTCATAGTAATTAGATCATAGTAAAGATCGGCTATCAATTACAGAGAAAATGAGGTCAAAAAATTAGAATATTACCCAAGAGCTGATGCGTACTTGCGGGCGCATGAAGCTTTGAAAGTGTGCGCGAATAAGAATATGTAAGAATGCATAAGAGTGCATGAGGGCGTATGAAAGAAAGCAACAAGCGAGTATGTATAAGATACAAATGAAAGCGTGATGGTAATAATGCGAAATGATTTAAAGACCTACGGATCTAAACGCAATATTTGGGCTGCACGTGTTGTTGAGGGTATTGTTGTTTCGTATGGTCGCAGTGGTGCTCAATGTGTCTGTTCGAAGCGTCCTACGGAAGAGCAGGTCCAAGCACTTGCTGATGAACTTACCGCTGAAGACTTTGTTCTTGGAATGGCGACAACATATACTATGGAGTTTGCGGAGACTAAAAAAGGGACATGGAAAGTCATTTCGTGCCAGATATAAGAGAGGGACTTGCACATACACAAGTCCCCATCGCCATACTAGGTGTTTTAGCTATGGCGTTTAAAACACATTTGATAAGACTTTCTGTTAAAAATCACTCGGTAAAATCACTCGGTATAGAGTGAAAAATTATCTTTCGATACGCCGCATACGGGGCATACCCAATCATCAGGAATATCCTCAAAGGCAGTACCGGGGGCAATACCCCCGTCAGGATCTCCTGCTTCGGGATCATAGATGTAGCCGCAAATATCGCATATGTATTTATCCATGATGACCTCCTCTTTGATTAGAGTAAAACCACGCCAAACAAGCTAGAAGTTGTATTCGGGCTCTGCAACTTCTAGCTTATCTTTTATCCTAGCGAGTTTATGGGAAAGGATGATGCAAAGTGTATGCTTTTACGAATTTGTAAAAAAGTGTTCACGAAGCTTTCTCAATAGTTACGCAATGATGTTAGAAGTATGCTTGCGGCGACGTGTGTAGCTCAGTACGGCAATGCAAATGAGAGCAATTCCTGCAAGAACCCCGAACGTGATAAGGCTCATCTGATCAGCTGTTTTTGCGATAGTTTTTGCACTGCTGTTGTCGTCGCCTTCAAGCACTCCGCCATTTTGATTAGTGCCGGGAGCGTACGATATCGGTGAGGCAATCATGAGATGAGATGAAAGCCAGGTTGCATCATCGTCTTTGCTAGGGGCGGCTTTGTCGCCTGGCGTGAGCGAGTCATGTGATAAGTCAACTTTCGAAGGGAGCTCGCCGTATACGTACGCAACGTTGCCAATATTGGTATCGAGTGCCTCTTTGGTTACCAGCGCGTCAAAGGCAAGCGTGATGGTTTCCTTGCCTCTAAGTGGCCCTGCTACAACACGTAAGGTGTGCGAGGGGATATCAAAGACTGAGTCGAGAACATCGGTCTGCTGACCATTGGATAAGGTGAGCTTGATCGAGCCGCATAACACTTCAAGTCCTTGAGGCACGTGATCACTGATAACAGTGTTATAAAGCGCGGTGTGTTCTTTGTCGTTGGTTGCTGTGATAGTGTAGCGCACAATGTCACCCACTCGTGTTGTTCCATCATTGTGCGTGAGGTTACTTGCCTGTTTAGCAACGGTGATATCGTGTTCGGTAGGATCATTGGGGACAACTGGGTTAGGTTCTGATCCTGGAGTGAGAACAGCAAACTTTGAGGGATCGTCAGGAAGCGATGGGTCAGAGGGGTTGGGAGGGTCACTAGGGTCGCTAGGGTCATCGGGTATTATAATCTCAACTTCAGCGGGACCAGGAGTACCAGGGTCGTGGCTGCTGGTGGTGCTCTTAGAAGGATAGATTGCAGTGAGCTGAGCAATGTTGGTGATGTCGTTGGTGAGCGCATCAGGGGTAACCTGAGCGTCAAAGGTGATAGTTGCGGTCTGCTGGCCTGCAATGTCGCCTACATATACTGACAGTATGCGCGTTTCAGGATGCCATGCAGATGCGGGGACGGTGTGCGATATACCCTGCGCATCAACAAGGCGAATAGAGTTCGTAATAGGATCAACGCCCAAGGGGAGCGGATCAGAAATTAACGCGTCAAAGGATGCCGTATGAGATTCATCGGTATTAGTGAAGGTGAGTGTATAGTGCAGGATGTCACCTAAATGAGTGCGGTCAGATTGCGGATGGGTGCTATTCTCTACGTGCTTGCTGGTTTCAAATTTGTCTTTGGCGCTATCAGCTGGAATGACGGTGGGGCCATCTAAGGGAGCCGCAGGATTGGTTGGGGTTGGTGCTACATCAGGAATGGTTTTTTGCTCATCATCACCTTGAGGAATATCGTTGGGGTCAAGGCGGCTTCCTTGTATCTCGGCAAGATTGGTAATGTCGCTGCCCACTGCATCAGGTTGGATGACGCAGTCAAATGAGATAGTTGCTTGAGTGCCGCCACCCACATCGCCAATTCCAACAACTAATTGTGTGCGATTGTCAGGGGTTGTTACGAGTGTAAACTGACCTTGATCAGGAGTTGAGGAATCGGTCTGGGTGAGGGCTCCATCAAAGCCCGCTGCCTTGTTGTGCAGTTGCAAGGTTGATTCATCCAACGCTAAACCAGCGGGGAGGATATCAGTGGCGATTCCGTGTTTCCAAAGGGAACCAAGAGCCTTATTGGTAGCGGTGATCTCGTAATGGATGCGATCTCCTGGTTGATTTGGTCCATCGGGATGGGTGGCGTTAGTAGCGGTTTTAGTTGCCGATGGGCTAGGTATAATCCCTGGATCAGGCAATACGGTTACATCGTAGCTCCAGCGAGTTGAGGTATAAGCGCCGTTGGCAGGCTGCTTGACGGAAAGCTTTGTTTTACCAATAGCTTGCGGATTGATGAGAATTTCGTAATTACCGTTCTCATCGCGTACAGGTTTACCGTCAGTATCGGTTGCAAATTGGGCTTCAATAATTTTTCCGTCTTCGGTAGTGATGGTGGGTGTCGCGCTCGAAGGCGTTTTAAGACTGAGCTTAACTTGGCCAGGAGTAGGATCGTCTGCAGTGGGGGCAACGTAGCGAATGGTCATAGCCCCTTCAACGAGTTTGCCTGGGTTGGATGAAGGCTTATCGCCTGGTTGCGATGGGTCGTCTGGGCTTTCGGAATCACCGGGATCGTCAACAGGAGGATTGCTGGTGATGTCTTCTGGTCCATCAGTTGGGTCACTTTCAATAGTGCCCTGAGGATCGACAGGCTTGATACGTACTTCATCAGAAGGAACATCGTCATTCTCAGTAGGATTTGCGCTTGCAAGATAGTTTAAGCCGCGAAGATACTGCACCGTAATTTTGTGACTGTTGGTTGCGTCGAGAGATTCATTGGGCACATGAAAATCCTCATCGGCTGGAGTGAAGGTATAGTTGAAACGGGTGTAGGATCCACCCTTACCGTTATCAATAGCGGTAGCGTTTTGGGGGAGCGTCACGGTTGCGCGGGTATTACCAGTCTGGATGATCTCATCTTGGAAGCGTAAAGGTACTGGTTCACCAACAGGCTCATCATCAACATAGATTTGGACACTGCCAGTTGGAGCTTTGCAAGTATCAGCAACAGGTTTATTAGGGTCGTTATCAAAATAACCACCCATGATTTCAGCTGTTACTTCAATTTGCTGGTGGGCATCGTGCTCATTTTTACCGGGTTCTTGATCTGATACCCACTTTGCTTCTACGAGGGATACGCGTGAAGGAACAGCATAGATCTCACACCAGCCAAAAGCACGATGTCCCCAATAGTTCTCCTTGAAGCCATCTTTTTCTTCATTGGAGAATTGGGTTGAAGTCATAGTGAAACGCATGACGCCTTCATCGCTTGGAAGGTTGCCCTTGTCGTTAATCTCGGGACCTTGAGCTGTACCGTCTTTGTGGTCAAAACGCTGGTACACATAGGTTACTGCATCTTTATTATTGAGGATTTTGGCGGGCTCTTCTTTAGTGGTAATAGGATTGGTGACAATGTCGTATGCCGTAAAGGGAAGTCCGTCGTAGTTTTTCTTTAATGAATCGGTATATTTATCAGGAAGTTCAAATTGAACATAGCGCTTAAGGGTGTCAATGTCTCCTGGATTACGGAAAAGAGGCTCGATAGAAATTTCTTTTCCTTTATCGTCAAAGTAGGTGAGGTTAACAGTGACCTGCTCTTTAGTAGCTGCCTTAGGAAGCCAGAGGTAGAGTTTGCCTTCATCGAATTGTTGCGGTGAACCATATGCATAGGGTTCACCTGCGACAAGAAGTTCCCACTTGCCTATTTTATTATTGCCTTTTGTGGTCGATCCATCGCCTTGATGTTTTTTAATTTCTGAGCTCAAATCAATTTTGACCATAAAGACCTTGTTGGGGTCTTCGGGGTTAGAGACATTGTAGCCAGGAGTGAGGTAAGCTTCATTGCTCCAGGCTGTTGTTCCAATTCCTTGGAATCGGATGGTGGGATCACTACAGCGAACAGATCCGCCCGTGATGACAACGTAGCCTTTTGAGCCGCCAATTTCAGGAAAGACGCTGTAGTCACCCGTATGCGCGCCACCGCCACCTGTGCCTGCTACAGGGACAAGCGTTCCGCCCGTGATCTTGATGGTTTTACCTTTATTAGACGACCAGCAAGCACTACCAAAGGCGCCACCATGCCAGCCTCCTTGGGAATAGATATAGCCGCCATTAATTTCGATGTTTCCAGCGACGTTAGGATTATCTCCCGTGCAGCGAGTTGTGCCACGCGATTGGATTGAGTTAGGTTGTTGTGCACCAACATCGCTGTCGTGGCCACTGTGTCCTGCACCAATGCCAGCACCATGGAGGCCGCCGTAGGCATTAATCGTGCCACCATTAAATGTCATGACGGTAGCAGTACCATCAGCAGAGCCTGCTGCTCCGATGCCAGCAGAGTAGCTCGCCCCGCCTTCGCCTGAGAAATCCCAGCCGTAGGTACGAACATCAAGGGTGCCACCATTAAATGTCATGGTGCCACCGTTTTCGGCAGGGCTTCCTCCAATACCAGGAGCATAACCGCCGCCTATGATTTCAAGCGTGCCAGGGTTGTCGCTATCAAGCGCAGTTGAAAGTGATCCTGCTGGAATGGCTTTGCCGCCAACAAGCGTGACATCGGCGGTGACTTTTTCTCCTTCAACAGGAGCGGTGCCGCCACCTTGGAGGCGATTATCGAGCTCATCGTCAATGGTGAGAATCGATCCCTCTCCGCAGCGAATGCCTGCATTGTTTGAAGGTGCGGTTG
>ENA-OPSJ01002671-OPSJ01002671.1-human-gut-metagenome-genome-assembly--contig:-NODE-2671-length-11115-cov-1.512658_pt1 | contig 11115 bp, 10 predicted proteins | sample MGYA00241801_ERZ501893 | MGnify/ENA primary metagenome ERZ501893 (study PRJEB25962, sample SAMEA2042219) | human gut metagenome | biome: human gut; feature: human-associated habitat; material: faeces...
AATCGGGTATGCGCCCAGCGCGCCAAACAGCATCCCCACTGCGAGATTCTTCACGATCTCCGTTTGGATGTCCTGCTCCATGAACATGCTTTGCACATACTCTTCAACCGTCGGGCCATACTTTTGAATCCGAGCCTGTTCAAACGTGTTCATTTCCGAAATCTGCTGATTGTAACTTTGCACCATGATTACTGTTGCCGTTCCCACCGTGCCGACGCAAATCGACAGAATCAGCATCACGATAATCGTGATGGCCTTCGCCTTGCCGGGCCGACCGTGCAGCAGATCATAGCCCTTGCCCGCCAAGAATGCTGTCAGCCACGCAACGATGCCCGCGATGTAGCCCCATACGCCGACCAGCACCCACAGCGCCGTACCGATGAGCGCACCCAAGAGGGCGCCGAGAATGCCGGTCAGCAGATTGCCCTGCTTCTCCTCGTAAATCGACTCCTGATTTTCCACCGTGTTTTCCTCCCTTTCGCGTTTTCCACAAGATGCTTTCATTATATCGGGGAATGGCTTCCGTGTCAAGTGTCAATCCGCCTGCAGCACCTGCACCAGCGCCTCCTTCGTGATGTCCCAGCGGAAGCCGCGCCGCGCCAGCATCGCCGCAATGCGCTGATACGTCTTGCGCGGATCCTCGTCGGGCTTCGCGCGCGCCACTGCTTTTTCCGCCAGTGCAATCGCGTCCGCCAGCTGGGCATCCTCGCCAATCGCGGATAGGGCTTCCTCAGCCTCATCCGCATCGATACCCTTGCGCCGCAGTTCTTGCGCAATACGGCTGCGTCCCATCTTGCGCCCCGAACGAGCTTCGACCCATTGCCGCGCAAAATCCGCATCGTTGAGCAAATGCTCGCGCTCTAATTTATACAGCACCATCTCCACCGTGCAGGGACGATAGCCGACCCGCAGCAGCTTCTGTTCGATTTCATGCTTGCTGTGCGCTCGTGCCGCAAGGCAGGCAACCGCCCGATCCAGCGCATGGCGATATTGCCGCACCATCAGCCAATTGTCGTATTCTTCCAGATTGATGGGCTGACTCTCCGTCAGCGGCCGCTCGCGGAAGAGCGAAAGCGGTACGACGATCGTCTCCTGCTCACTGATGACAATCTGCATTTTGCCGCGCTGGCGGGTGATACGCGTGATTATGTCCATGATGGCATCTCCTGTTTCAGCGCCCATTGCAGCACATCGCGGTTGACCAGCCCCAGCCGCCCAGTTCGTGCCTCGCTTGCGCCGCCGTTGAGGAAGACGACCGCGCGTCCCGTTTCTTCCTCGATGAACGCGCCGTCCACGCAGCCATACGCGAATCCTTGATGCCCCAGCAGTTGCCGCGGCGAAATCTCCGGGCGATTGAGGATGACCAGCCCCAGCCCGTAGGTGCGCGTCGGGGTTGCGGACTGCCGGCGCGTCATTTCTCGCATGAGACTTTCGCCGATAAGACGCGTTTCGTCCATCGTGCCGCGCTGATAAATAAGCGTCAGCATCTGCAAAACAGACCGACCGTCGGTATACATTGCTCCTGCCGTATGCCCGTAATGGCATAGCGGATTCGGTTTTTGCAGCGGATGACGCCCCAGCGCCGTCACGCGAAGCTCCTGACCCGCGCGATAAGGCAGCACGCGCGTAATCGGCATGATTTCCGCCTCGTTCAGCATAGAAGCATCGAGCGTCGCGCGCATGTGCAGCGGACGGAACAGCATTTCCTGAAACAGCGGCTCAATACACAGCCCCGTCTGCTGTTCCAGAATGCATCCCAGCAGCCCAAAGCCGAAGTTGGAATAAATCAGCTGCTGACCGGGCGCGCAGGCGCGAATCTCCGGCTGACGCAGCAGTTCCGTGTACGGCTTGCCCTCTTTCAGGCAATCGTCCAGTATCGGCAGGTCACGCAGACCCGACGTGTGGCAGAGCAACTGCCGCACGGTCACGCCGGAGAGCGCAGGGGTTTTTTCGCCGTCCGGCAATAGGGAAGCTGCCTCGCTGTCCAGCGCAAACAGTCCGTTGTCAATGCAGCGGAGCGTCACGAGTGCCGTCGCCATCTTCGTGATCGATGCGACGCGGTAGAGCGTGTTCTCCTGCGCCAGATGCTCTGGATTCGCCGTCGATGTGTCGCAGAGGGCGCAATTCGCCCCATCCTGCAGCAGCAGCGATGCGCCGAACACATGGTGCTTCGCCAGAATCCGTTCATAGTTCGGCAGAGTCGTCAGCGGATGCCCGAATACGTGGTGCGTCATCTGCCCGCGGCTGCGCGGTGCCAGAATCGGCAGCGCCGCGCGGTAGAGCAGGTTCTTCGCTGGTGTCGTCGGCATAGTTATCCCTCTCTCTGCGGATTTTTCCGCGCGAATGTGCCAATCAGCAGCCAAATCAGCCCGACCGCCGCGAGCGTGATGCTGACAATCTGGCTGATGCGAATGCTGCCGGAATACAGGCTGTCCATCCGCAGCCCCTCGATGGCTGCACGCCCGATGCCGTACATGAGCATGTAGACTGCCAGCAGTTGTCCGTTCCACCGCTTGCGCTTCCGCACGCCGAACCACAGGACGAGGAAAATCAGCACATCGACGCACGATTCATAGAAGAACGTCGCCATATGCCACTCGTAGCCTGAATCGACCGGAATCAGCACCGCCACCGGGAAAAACTGCCACTGCGGATTCGTAATCAGCCGCCCGTAGGCCTCCATGTTGAAGTAGTTGCCCCAGCGCCCGATGCCTTGCCCCAGCGCAAGCGCCGGAACAAGAACGTCCGCTAACTGAAGCAGCGGCATATGCCGCACGGCACAGAAAAGCAGCAGCGCAATCGCTCCGCCAAGGATGCCGCCGTAGATGGCGAGTCCGCCCTCCCAGATGCGCAGAATCCGCAGCGGGTCGGCGGCAAACACGTCCCACGAGAACGCGACGTAGTACAGGCGCGCACCGACAATGGCAGATGGAATCAGACACAGCGCGAGGTCAATCGCCAAATCAGCAGGCAGCTTCAGCCGCTTCTGTTCGTGGCTGCACAGGGAAAGACCAATCACAATCGCGCTGACAATCAGCACGCTGTACCACGGCACTGACCCAAAAGCATAGCGGCTTGCGGGCATTGCTCCCATTTCGTTTCCTCCTAATAGACCCGGAAAATGAACCGGCTTGTTCTATTATAATATGCCCGGAATTGGCTGTCAAGCATACCGAATTCAGCGTTTTTTCCCATATTGCCGCACGCCGATTTCATCGTTATCGTAACAGCCAAGGGACACCGCATCGTTGCCAAGGCGCTGCCGCAGTTTTGCCACTGCCGCTTCAACTTTTTCCTGCTTTTCAGAACCGACCGTCGGTTCTTTTTCTGCATTACCGACCGAAGTACACAAATCAAACAAGCTCAGCTGCTCCGTATATGCCTCGTTTTCACCGGACAGGTGCGATACACCGACGGTGATCGACCGAACAGGCGACTTCGCTGAAACCGACCAGCGGTCTGTAATCAGCTGCATCGTCACAGTGCGAATTTCCTGCTGCAAATACGTCGGGTGCGGCAGGGTAACTTGGTGGGACAGGGTGTGCAGCGTCGGCGCTTTGAGCGTCACGCTGATGACGCTGCCTTTCAACCCGCTTTGCCGAAGCGTCGCCGCGATTTCATCCACCAGCACGGACACACCGCAGCGCACTTCCTCCATGTTGACCAAATCGCGCCGAAAGGTCATGCCGCGGCTGACAGACTTCACTTCTGGCTTGTCTTCATAGCGTCGAACTGGGCTGTCATCCAAGCCGTTCGCGTACAGCCAAAGCTGCTCGCCAGACTTGCCAAGCATCCTCCTTAAGTCTGCGCGGGAACGCGCCGCCAGTTCGCCGATGGTGCGGATGCCGTGGCGTGCCATCGTCTGCACGGACGCGCGCCCAGCATAGAGCATCGTCGCGACGGGCAGCGGGTAGAGCATTTCTTGATAGTTCTCGCGGAAAATCAGCGTCGTCGCGTCCGGCTTGCGGTAGTCGCTGCCCATTTTCGCAAACACTTTGCAGAACGACACGCCCACGGAAATCGTGATGCCGATTTCCTCTCGCACGCGCCGCCGGAGCAAATCCGCCAGTTCGCGCGGGGACAGCCCGTAGAATCCCGGCGCGCCTGTCATGTCCAGATACGATTCGTCAATTGAAGCAGGCTCCACGAAATCCGTATATTCGCGGAAAATGGCATTCATGCGCCGTGACACGCGCGCGTACTCGTCGTGATGCGGCGGAACGAAGAGGATGTTTGGACATTTCTGCCGCGCTTGCCAGATGGTGTCCGTCGTCTTGACACCCGCTTTCTTTGCCAGCTCGTTCTTCGCCACGACGATGCCGCAGCGGTCTTTCGGGTCGCCAGCGACCGCCATCGGTACATCCCGCCATTCAGGATGCTCTATGCACTCGCAGGAAGCGAAAAAGTTGTTGCCGTCACAGTGAAAAATCAGCCGTCCCGCCATCCGTACACCTCCTTTTCCGTCCTATTGTACGGCTATTATAGCACATCCGTTTGCATTTGAAAAGGCGAACAGCGCAAAAAGCACCCTCCCGCCGTCAAGCGAGAGGATGCGTCAAGTTATTTCTTCGTATTCGTTTCTTCCAACAGGCGCAGCACTTCGCCGAAATATGTCTCCACTTCTTCGTCGGTCAGCTTCATTGCCTTTTGCAGCATTTCCGGAATCTTCTTCGGGCGCACGCGTGCGTAATACTCCGTCGCGCTGATGTTTTTCTGCCAGTTGCTGAGCTTCATGTTCTTCCAGCGCGCAATATGGCGCGGCAAAATCGGCTCCAATACGTCGATAACCTCGTTGAAGTGCGCCTCGACGTCCGGCCACTGGAAGTGCTTTTCCAGAATTTCCGCCACGCGCGTGAGAAATTTCGCCTTCATTTCCGGCACGGCAAGCAGCGCATTGAGCGGCTCGGAAAGCCTTGAATCTTCGCGGTGACGGGCTTGATGTAATACTCCAACGGTGTTTTATCCAGATTCCGCCAGCACGCTTCCACGTCGAACAGAAGATACTTCCACTTGCCGCCCGGCACGCGGTATACGCGCACGTTCGTGAAGTCCACATTGCCCAATATGATTTCGTACGCAGCATGGGTGAACAGGCTGTCTACGTCCAGCCGGTCGGTGACGTACTGCAGATTTTCCGGGTCGTTCAGATCGTTTTTCTTGCAGAAATCCGCCAGTTCCAGCCAATCCTCGTTGCTGCCGTTCTGCGTGAAGCGGTCTGTGCCGGTGCGGGCGAGAATGTCGATGCTGTCAATGTCCTTTTCGTCCGTCACGCCCTCGTACTGCGCGATGAAATACTTGTTGATTTTCTCGCGCAGGTTGTAGTGCCCCCAGTACTGTCCGTTGATGTACACCTGAATCACGACGTGGTCTTGGTACAGAATCCCTTCGCCTTCCGCCAGCGACGATGCCACAATGTCGCGCAGGCGGGTTGCGTACGTATCAGAATTGGCGGCGCGGAGCAGAATGGACTTGTAGGAATCGTAGTCGCGCGTCGGGAAGGGGTTGAAGGCAAAGCGGTCGTTGCCGTACGCCTTGCGGGCGTAGAGAGCAATCGACTTCTGGGCGTTGATTCGCGCGGAATGCCCGGAGCAGGTGAATGTGCCCATTTGATTGATTTCGCACATGCCGTCACCCGTGAAATACTCGATGTTGATGGGGTATTCAAGCTCCTTGTCGTAGTTGGGGATGCTGCCGGTGCCCTTGACCAGCGCGCCGGTTTTCTTGTTGAACAGATAGTCCTCGTCCGTAATCAAGGAGACAATCGGCGTCGCGGGGGCGTCGTTGATGAAGTAGGTCGCGCTGACTGTGGGCGACGGGACGAGTTCGGGCTGAAACGCACGAATCCGAACGACGGTCGTTTCCTTGATGGTCAAGCCATCCGCCGGGAACTCCTTCGACTTCGCGGTCGGAGTGGAGCCGTCCGTGGTGTAGCGCAGTGTCGCGCTGGACAGCACCGAGTGCGCCATGACGGTCACGCTGTCTGTGTAGAAGCCGCCCGCCGTGTCCAGCACAGGCGCATCCACCCGTCCGGAATAGATGGTCGTGTCATTCTTCTTGCCGCGCGTCGCGTTCTCGAAGAAGCCGTAGGTTGCGCCGTCGTCGGTTGTACCGTAGCTCACGCAGCCATACTGCTGGGGATATTTCAGCTTTTGCAATTGATTGCCGTCCGCGTCCGAAAGATAGATGCTTTCGCCGGACGAACTGAGCGCGAACGTCGCGTAGAACTCGCTGCCCTTGCCGATGTCCACTTCGTCGTTGCCCGTGCAGAAGACGGTCAGATAGCCGTCCGCTTTGAGCTTTGTACCCTGCGGGAACTGGAACTTCATCTTGTCCTTTTTGCTGTCGCTCAAATACCAGCCGCTGATATCGACGGTGGATTTGCCCGTGTTGTGCAGTTCAATCCAGTCGTAGGCATGTCCATTCTCGTATGTGCCGTTGGAGGTCATGATTTCGCTGATGACGACCTCCGCCAGTGCGCAGGCGGGCAGCAGAAGCATCAGGAGCAAAGCGGCGCAGAATTTTTTCCACATGGCAATTTTCTCCTTCCTGATTTCGGAAGTCTGGAGGTGGTTTCATGTCCATCATACCACAAAGGGAACGCTTTGTCTATCAGACTGCAGCTGATTTCGCCGCATCCACCAGCGCTGCGAACAGCGCCCGATGCGGCAACCCGTCCGGTTGACTCCAGAGCCGCTCCGGATGCCACTGCACCGCGACGCAGAACGGCTCGTCTATCTTTTCCGCCCCTTCAATGACGCCATCCTGCGCCCACGCCGTCGCTGTCAACCCCGGCGCAAGCTGCTTCACCGCCTGATGATGGTGCGAGTTCGTCATCAGCGACTCAGCGCCAATGATGTGCGCCAAGCGGCTCTGCGCATCCACCCGCACGGGATGCGTCGCGACTTCCGGCGGCTGCGTCTGCTGATGGCAAATGGGGGAGTCAGGGCGCTGCGACGGCAAATCCTGAACCAGTGAGCCGCCCAGCGCGACATTCAGCACCTGAAGCCCCCGGCAGATGCCCAGCAGTGGCAAATGGCGATGGAGCGCTTCCCGGCACAGCGGCATTTCCCATGTATCGCGGATGGGTGTAATCAGCCCGCATTCCGGCAGCGTCTTTTCGTCGTAATACGCCGGATCAATGTCGTCGCCGCCCGCCAGCAGCAGGCCATCCAGCAGCGACAGCACCTGCGATGCGCGCGACACATCTTCCTGCGGCGGCAGAATCAGCGGCAGTCCGCCGCACGCGGAAATCGCCTCGCAGTACATCCGCTTCTGCTGAAACGAAAGGCGATCGTCCGACACACTTGCTGTAACCCCAATCACAGGCAGCATTTCAGTTTCCTCCAATTATATTATCATCTTCTGACGCCTAAACACGCAATTTGACATTTTCCAGACAAGAGGATGCACCGGGTCAAATTGGGCGCTGGCGAAAAGTTGCTCCTATATAATAGGATAAGACTATTGTATGTCAATCACTTCGCGCTGTCAATGTTGATTTTTGAACAGAACCAGCAGCACAAAAATGCATGGTCGTCGCGAAATATTGCATATCTAATAGGAGAAAAGTGCGATTTTCCGCGCATATGAATCAAATTTTTGCGGAATCTGCAAAAATACTTGCAAAATGATTTTGAGAATGCTATAATAGCGCTGTAAACCACTCTGGTACCCTCGGAAAAAATAAAGGAGGCATCCCCATGAGTCAAGTACACGTTCTCAACCATCCGCTGATTCAGCATAAGCTGACCATCATGCGCAAGAAGGAAACGGGTCCCAAGGAATTCCGCGAACTGCTGGAAGAAATCTCTACACTGATGGTCTACGAAGTCACTCGCGATCTGCCCACCGAGGAAGTCGAGATTGAAACGCCCATCTGCAAGATGAAATCGAAGGTGCTTGCGGGCAAGAAGCTGGGCATCGTGCCGATTCTGCGCGCTGGTCTGGGCATGGTGGACGGCGTTACGAACCTGATTCCTGCCTGCCGCGTCGGTCACATCGGCCTCTACCGCGATCCCGTGACGCTGAATCCGGTGGAATACTACTGCAAGCTTCCCGCCGACGCGCAGGAACGTGAACTGATTGTCCTCGATCCGATGCTTGCCACCGGCGGCAGCGCGTCCGCAGCCATCAGCTTCATCAAAAAGCGCGGATGCAGTCACATCCGTCTGGTTAACCTGATTGCAGCGCCGGAAGGCATCAAGCGGATGCAGGAAGACCATCCGGACGTGGACATCTACGTCGCGGGCATGGACGACCACCTGAACGAGCACGGCTATATCGTTCCGGGTCTGGGCGACGCGGGCGATCGCCTCTTCGGCACCAAATAATATGGACACTCATCCGGAAAGAGGGTGAATGGATTGTCGCTGGAAATCATGAAAGGAATCCAGCAGGCGGAGGCGCAGGCAGACGAAATCCGCCAAACTGCGCAGCGTGAGGCACGCGACGTTGTGAAAGCCGTCGAAGCCGCCATCGCGCAGCAGGAACGCGCCGCCGCCATTGAAAATCGCGCACAGTATGCGCAGGCGATGGAGAACAAAAAGCAGGAGGTTGAGCATCAGCTGACTGCACAGCGCGCCAAGGCAGGAAAGCAGCGGGAAGCGCTCTGCCAGCAGGCGCGCAAGCACCTGCCCGAAGCCGTCAGCGCGATCTATGAAAGGGTCTTGCAGCATGGCAATCGTTGAAATGAAGCGCATCGACCTGCTGGCAATGCGGCAGGATCAGCGCAAACTTCTTCGGACGCTGCAGGATATGGGCTGTGTAGAAATCACGCCGCTTCAGGATGAGGCACTCGCGGAGTACCGCACAAGGGACGACGGTCGGCTGGAACAGGTCGATGCGCTCCTTGCGCGGCTCTCGTGGGTCATCCATGAATGTGCCGCCTACAATCATCAGCCTGCGCCCTTTATGGGCAATCTGCCTGAGGCGTCCGCGCAGGACGTCCACTATATCACGCAGCAGGAAGCTGCCTTGCAGGAAACGCTCCGTCAGGCGGAAACGCTGGAGAAGCGCAGCGGCGAATACCGCGGCCAGCTGATGCGCCTGCAAGTAGCACAGTCGCAGCTGAAACCGTGGCTATCGTTTGATTTGCCGATGGAGCAGATGCATAACACCCGCCGTGTGGCGCATTTCCTCGGCACGGTGAAAGCCGCAGAGCTCCAGCAGTGTCAGGAAAAATGGGCATCGCTCCCCGTGGTGGTGGAGCAGCTCAGCGCCGAACACGACACCGCCGCCGTCTGGATTTGTGCGCATCAAAGCGCACGGGAGCAGGTCGCCGCAGATTTGCGGGACGCAGGGTTCGCCCCGGCGCAGCTTCCGGAATTTACGGGAACTGCCGCGGAGCAGTCCGCACGGCTGGAGAACGAAAAGAACGAAATTCTTCGTCAGCAGGAAGCGCTTGTGCAGGACTGGAAAGCCCTCTCCGCCGAGCTGACGCACCTCAAGGTCTGGTATGACGCGCTGACGATTGAACGCGATCAGCTGGAAGCTGCACGCCAGACCATCGGCACAGGCAAGGCGTTTCTCCTGCGCGGCTGGGTACCCGCTGAGGTCGCCCAGCAAGTGGCGGACAAGTGCCGCAGCCTTGCACCCACCTGTTCTGTGGATATTACCGACCCGGCGGAAGGGGATGAACCGCCCGTTCTGCTGGATAACAACCGCGTCAATGCACCCTACGAGAGCGTTGTCGAGGGCTTTGCGCTCCCGGCGTACCGCTCCGTTGACCCAACCGCGGTGATGGCGCCATTTTATGCATGTCTGTTCGGCATGATGCTGTCCGACGCCGGCTACGGTCTGGTGATGATTGTCGGCATCTTGGCGCTGATTTTCCTCAAAAAGCCCGCAAAGAAGAACGCCCGGCTGCTCTGGGTACTCTTCGGCGGCGCGGTAATGACCGTCGTCTGGGGCGCGGCGTACAACACTTGGATGGGCTTTACAGCCCCGTGGGGCGGTCTGCTTGACCCGATGAACGACCCGATGCCCGTCATGATGATTTGTCTGGCGGTCGGCGTAATTCACTTGTACGCCGGTCTTGGCATGGCGGCGTACTTGAATTTCAAGCGCGGGAAGCCGCTGGATGCACTCTACGACCAGTTCTCGTGGATTTTCGCACTGACAGGTCTTGGACTGTACGCGCTGTGCAGCGGTACATTGAAGACGATTGGGCTGGGCTTGACCATCTTCGGCGTGGCGCTGCTGCTTCTCTTCGGCGGACGCGAGAAGAAGAATCCGTTTGCGCGTCTGCTGGGCGGTTTGAGCCAGATTTACGGCGCGACGAGCTGGATTTCCGACATTCTGTCCTACATGCGCCTGTTCGGCATGGGTCTGGCGACGGGCGTCATGGGGCAGGTCATCGACATGCTGGTCGGCATGATTTTCCAGAACGGCCCGCTTGGCTGGATTCTCGGCTCGGTGCTGTTCGTTGGCGCACACGCGTTCAGCCTTGGCATCAACGCCTTGGGCGCGTATGTTCATGCCTGCCGCTTGCAGTATATTGAGTTCTTCGGCAAGTTCTTTGAGGAAGGCGGCGTGGCATTCCGCCCGCTGCAGCGCCGGACGAAGTACGTCAGCATCCGCCCGGAAACCGGGAGTAAGGATGCGTAACTTTCGATTGATTTTGAAGGAGGTCACCTGTCATGGAATGGGGTTTGGCGATTGGTTTGTTTGCTGCGGCGATTGCCGCGATTCTGCCCGGCATGGGCTCTGCCAAGGCGGTGGGTCTGGCGGGCGAAACGGCGGCGGGTGTTTCCGCTGAAACGCCGGAAGCCAGCTCGAAGCTGATGCTTCTGCAGCTGCTGCCCGCAACACAGGGTATTTACGGATTCGTTATCGCATTGTTAATCATCCTCTTCTTAAAATAATAAAGAAAGATTATAGAAAGGCAGGTACGGGAAATGCTTAGCATTAATTTTTGGAATATTTTATGGACCGTTGTAAATCTGCTGGTATTATATGTAGTCTTTCGTAAATTTCTTTATCAGAGAGTCATGAATGTGATTGAGGCAAGAGAAGAAATGGTAAAGAAGCAGTTCGACGATGCAAAGAAAAGCGAAGAAGATGCCAGAAAATTAAAGGCAGATTATGAAGAACGCTTATCGGATGCAAGAACGGAGG
>ENA-OPSJ01002678-OPSJ01002678.1-human-gut-metagenome-genome-assembly--contig:-NODE-2678-length-11099-cov-2.383919_pt1 | contig 11099 bp, 9 predicted proteins | sample MGYA00241801_ERZ501893 | MGnify/ENA primary metagenome ERZ501893 (study PRJEB25962, sample SAMEA2042219) | human gut metagenome | biome: human gut; feature: human-associated habitat; material: faeces...
GCGTCCCAAGAAATGAACAGGGACACCGGTATTATACCAAAGAGAACATTGAGCAATTTCAAAAGATAAAAGACTTAAAGGAAAAAGGTTACCAGCTAAAAGCCATTAAGATGCTCTTACACGAAGAGCAGCCGCTTTTAGAGACAGAACCTCAACCGAAGGAAAAAGCGAAGGCAAAGGAAAAACCACAGGTTCCGGCGGCAACAGCACAGCCTCAGATGGCACAGGTCACGCAGATCACAAAGCAGCGTGCACAGAGTAGTAAGACCGGGGCAGACGAAAAGATGGAACAGTTTCAGAATCTGATGACAGGAATTGTAAAAAGAGCAATTGAGGAGAACAATCAGGCACTGGGACTTGCAGTGGGAGAGCAGGTAGGAGAACGCGTCCTAAAAGAAATGAATTACTTAGCAAGAGAGCAGGAAGAGCAGGCGGAGGAGCGGTATCGCAGACTGGATGAAGCCATTCGTCAGCATCATAAGTCTAAGAAACTTTTTCATAAAAAGTCCAAGGATAAGACCGTCCTGCCAAAGACAACACAACTGACATAACAGACGTTCCTTAGAACGGAGAAGAAGCTGCACACGAGCATTTCGTATGCAGCTTCAAGTATGTATGGTATCAAATTATTACTTATCTCCGATTCTGTTCTGGGCAATCTCATCTACAACACCCGGTTCAGCAAGGATGTTGATCATGGAATCACCGATTTCATCAATTTCATTTGATGCGATTTTACGAAGAATACGGCGTACAACTTTGCCGGAGCGGTTCTTAGGCATTTCTCTTACAAACTGAATCTTGCCCGGAACTGCGATAGGTCCGATATCGGAACGGACAACCGCTTTTAATTCCTTGCGGATATCTTCTTCGCTTTCTTTAGAATTTTTATCTAAAATAACAAATGCGTATAAATCTTCACCTTTTACCTTATGCGGATAACCAACAACAGCAGCTTCCACAATTGCCGGATGGGAAAGTAAAGCGTCTTCAATCTCTACGGTACCAAGACGGTGACCGGAGATGTTTACAACGTCATCGATACGTCCGGTGATCCAGAAATATCCATCCTCATCTTTGTATGCACCGTCACCGGTAAAGAAGTATCCCGGCTGTTGTGTATAATATCCATTCTGATGACGTTCCGGTTCACCGTAAAGTGTACGCATGATTCCCGGCCATGCAGAGGCTAAGCAAAGCTCACCTTTTTCATTGACATCTGCTTCAACGGCAGGTTCATCTCCTGAGGTTCTGCTGCGCAGAACTACCGGTTTTACACCGAAGAACGGAAGTGCAGCACTTCCCGGCTTAGAACCGAAAGCTCCCGGAATTGTGGAAATCAAAACACCGCCGGCTTCTGTCTGCCACCAGGTATCAACGATCGGGCAACGGTCGTGTCCAACATAGTGGCTGTACCAGTGCCATGCCTCCGGGTTGATCGGTTCACCTACAGAACCTAAAAGACGCAGAGTGGAGAGATCATGTTTTTCAATCCACTGAATGTCCTGATTCATCAGAGCACGGATAACAGTAGGTGCTGTATAGAAAATAGTAACTTTAAATTTGTCAATAATATGCCAGAAACGGTCAGGTTCCGGATAAGTTGGAACAGATTCGTACATAACGGTGGTTGCTCCGTTTAAGAGCGGGCCGTATACAATGTAGGAATGTCCGGTGATCCAGCCGATATCTGCAGTACAGAAGAAAATATCATCTTCTTTATAGTCAAAGATATACTTAAATGTAGTATAAGTATAAACCATATAACCTGCGGTTGTATGGAGAGTTCCCTTTGGACTTCCGGTAGAACCGGAAGTATACATAATGAAGAGAGGATCTTCTGCGTCCATTTTTTCAGCCGGACAGTAATCAGAAATTTCATCCAGCATCAGCTCTTTAGAAAGAGCAGTGTCTCTATAGGTAATATAAGGAACTTCAAAGTCTACCATGCGGTCCACAACGAATACATCGTCAATGGTAAGACCGGCATTTGCACATAACATACAAGCCTTATCTGCGTTCGCCTTTGCGTTGATCTTTTGTCCTGAGCGCCAGTAGCCGTTGGTAGTAACCATCTTCTTAGCACCGCATGCTAACATACGGTCTGCTAATGCTTCAGCGGAGAAACCACCGAATACAACGGTATGAACGGCTCCGATTCTTGCACATGCCAGCATAACGACCGGGAGCTGCCAGATCATCGGAAGATATAATACGATGCGGTCACCTTTCTTTACACCGTTCTTTTTCAGAGCGTTTGCAAAACGGCACACATGCTTTAAAAGCTCATTGTAAGTAAATCTCTTGCAGTCTGCTTCCGGTTCACCCTGAAACAGAAGTGCAACCTTATCGCCTCTTCCTTTTTCAATCTGTGCATCCAGACAGTTGTAACAAATGTTTGTTTTTCCACCGACGAACCATTCATTATCTCCGATTTCCGGTTCGCCACGGTAAACCTGTGTCCAAGGTTTGAACCAGTGGAAATCTTTTGCGATGTACCCCCAGAATGTATCCGGGTCTTCAATTGATTGTTTCCACATTCTTTCGTACTCTGCACGGCTTTGAATGTGAGCCTGTTCAACAAATTCTCTTGAAGGTAAGTATAAATCATCTCTTTTCTCTGTCATGGTAAAGACCCCCTGTCCTTATAATTTGTATTTCATTTTGTGCAAGATTGTACTTGAAAAAATACATTTCTTATATTCTATTTTACAGATTGTTAATTATTTGTCAATAGGTAATTGTTATTTTTTTAACAAAATTTAGGATTCAAAGGTAACTTTGCAGAATTTCTTCTTTCCACGCTTTACAACTTTGCCTTCTGCAAAGTCCCCAGGGGTGTAGGAAGTGTGGATATCCTGTACCTTTTCACCATCGACTGACACGCCGCCCTGTTCCGTATTTCTGCGGGCTTCAGAACGGGATGCACATAATCCGGAAGCAACCAGCAGACCCATGATATCGATCTCGCCGTCACGCAGATTTTCTTCTGTAATAACTGCAGTCGGCATATTTGCTGCATTTCCGCCGGAGAACAGTGCACGTGCACTCTCCTGTGCTTTTGCAGCTTCTTCCTCTCCGTGAACCAGTTTGGTCAGCTCAAATGCAAGAATTTCTTTTGCCGTATTTAACTGACTTCCTTCCCATTTATCCATCTCGTCGATCTGCTCGAGCGGCAGGAATGTGAGCATACGGATGCACTTCAAAACATCCTGATCGCCCACGTTGCGCCAGTACTGGTAGAAGTCGTAGGGCGTGGTCTTGTTCGGGTCGAGCCACACCGCGCCGCTCGCGGTCTTACCCATCTTCTTGCCCTCGGAATTGAGGAGCAGCGTGATCGTCATCGCCTGCGCGTCCTTGCCGAGCTTGCGGCGAATGAGCTCCGTGCCGCCGAGCATATTCGTCAGCGGCACTTTGTAGATCATACCGATGAGCTTTGTTACCAGCACCATCGCCATCAGCACAGCCGAGCCTTTTAAAAAGCTTTGTCTTTTCAAAGCGCCATCTCCTTTTCTAAAAAGTTCCTGTCCTGATTATAATATGTACAAGCCGCGAATTTCAGAACTTTTACACGCCGCGCCGCCGCTTTTTGTTGACTTTTTTCGTCATATGTGATATAATGTATCAAAAGCATTCAAATATTTCATGTTCAAAAAACAAAATTTGTAGGAGGAAATACTATGGACTTTATGGAATTTGTATCCTCGCACATCCCGCAGCTCGGCATCGCGGCGGGCGTAGTCCTGCTGATAATCATTATCATTTCGGGCTACTGCAAAGCCCCGCCCGACGAAGCGTACATAATTTCGGGTCTGAGAAAAAAAGTGCTGATAGGCAAGGCGGGTATCAAGATACCTTTCTTAGAGCGTCTTGACAAGCTCAGTCTGAAGCTTATTTCAGTAGATGTCAAGACCGCTACCAGCGTGCCGACCGCCGATTATATCAACGTTCGCGTCGACTCGGTGGTAAACGTCAAGATCTCAGATCAAGAGGATAAGCTCGCGCTCGCCGCGCAGAACTTCCTTAATCAAAATTCCGCTTACATTTGCAGCGTTGCGCGCGAAGTGCTCGAGGGCAACGTCCGCGAGATCGTGGGTCAGATGTCGCTGCAGGATATGGTGAACGACCGCAAAAAGTTCGCCGAAAAGGTGCAGGATAACGCCGCGCCCGACCTCGCGAATATGGGTCTGGAGATAGTTTCTTTCAACGTTCAGAACCTTACCGACGAGCAGGGCTTGATAGAAAACCTCGGTATCGACAACACCACCAAGATCCAAAAGACCGCTGCTATAACTAAGGCTGAGGCGGAGCGCGATATTCAGATAGCGCAGGCGCGCGCAAGCAAAGAGTCGAACGACGCCCGCGTGCAGGCTGAGACCGAGATCGCGCAGAGAAATAACGAGCTGGCTATCCGCAAGGCGGAGCTGAAAAAGCAGTCTGACATCAAGCAGGCTGAGGCTGACGCGGCTTACGATATTCAGCAGCAGGAGCAGCGCAAGACTATCGAGGTAACAAGCTCGATGGCTGATATTGCCAAGACCGAGCAGGACGTACTTCTGCACGCAAAGCAGGCAGAGGTGCAGGAACAATCGCTCAATGCCGAGGTAAAGAAAAAGGCTGACGCTGAGCGCTACCGCAAGGAGCAGGAAGCGCAGGCGGCGCTTTTCCAGCGCTCGAAACAGGCGCAAGCCGAACTTTATGAACAGCAGAAGGACGCCGAAGCGCAGAAAGCCCGCGCCGAAGCGATGAAATACGCTAAATTGCAGGAGGCCGAGGGTATCCGCGCCGTCGGCGAGGCGGAGGCGAACGCTATCCGCGCAAAGGCTCTCGCTGAGGCAGAGGGTCTGAACAAAAAGGCTGAGGCTATGCAGAAAATGCAGGAAGCCGCGGTGTTGCAGATGTATTTCGACGTTCTGCCGCAGGTCGCGAAAGCCGTTTCCGAGCCGCTCGCGAAGGTCGGCAGTATAACGATGTACGGCGAGGGCAACAGCGCCAAGATGATAGAGGACATCACCCGCTCGACCAACCAAGTTTCCTCCGGTATGCTCGAGGGCATCGGCATCGACCTCAAGTCGATGATAAATTCGTTCGTTACCGGCAGGGCTATCGGTCAGGGCATTTCGGCTAATTCGGACGATACACCAAAAGGTGACGATACCGACCAACCCGCTCAGCCCGAAAATAAAGAAAAGCCCGCGGATAACGATACTCCACAGGCTTGATAAAATTCAAATATCAACACAAAAAGACCGTGCGGCGAAAACTGCACGGTTTGATTTTTTACTTAGATGAGCTGCCCTCGGGAACTGGCTCGGTGTACTCAACGCGCACCTCTTTCGAGTAGACCTCGGTGTCACCGTTGTACCAGCTAATGGTAACATTTCCGCTTCGGTTTATCGAGTAGGTGTTCTTCTCGTCGTTGAATGAAAGGACGTCGGGGTCGCTCGACCTCCGCTGCGGCGCTGAGCCGTTCACGGTGACGTATATCCGCCGCATCGTGCGCGGGTCGCTGCCGCTGAACGTTATGAATGTGCTGCCCTCGCGCTTGCCAGTTATGGTGAATGTGTAAACGCCGCCCTGCTGTTCTTCCAGCCCGTAGACCTCGGCGATGCTGTAATCGTCGCTCGCGACCTCTGGCTTTTCGTCCGCGCCGAGGTTGACCCGCAGCGTCATTTGGCCGCTTTCGGCGGGCGCGAATTTGTACGAGCAGGTGCCCAACTCTTCGGTGTCGTCGTTGATAACGTCGGGAAGGTCGGCGGAAAAGTCGGTGATGCCGAGCTGTATCTCAACGGTTTCGGTCGAAAGCTGTATCTCGCTTATCGCCGTGCCGCCGCTTTCGTTCACGCTTTCAGAGCTTTCGGCAGACGCGCTTTCGCTGACAGCCGCGCCGCCCGCAAAGGTCTTTACCGCGTACCGTGCGCCGAAAGCCCCTGCGCCCAGCGCCAGCAGTGCAAAGACGATGAATACCGCCAGCCCCGCGCCGCCTCTTTCGGGCTTTTCCTCGGCAGATGTGTTTTTCATGGTTTTATTTCAGTCTGTTTCCGCAATTGATGCAGAAGAGCGAGTTTGGCGAAACTTCGGTGCCGCACTTCTGGCAGACGTTTACCGCGGGTGCGGGCTGGTTCAGACGAGTGCCGCAGTTCATGCAAAAGCTGTCGCCCTCGGCGCACTTAGTTCCGCACTTCGGACAGCGGTTCGCGGGTGCGGGTTCATGTTTAGGCTCGGGCTTCGGTTGGTTCAGACGAGTGCCGCAGGCAATGCAGAAAGCGTCGCCCTCGGGACACATCTTGCCGCAGTTCGGGCAGGCGATCCCCGCCGCGCCGACCTCAGCCATGGCGGGCTTAGCGCTCGGCTCAGCGTTTATGACAGGTTCGATTTCTTCCGCTGTTTCCTCAGTTTCGATCTGTTCCGCAGGCTCTTCGATAGGCTTTTCGATAGGCGCGTTTGCAGGCTCTTCCTCGACCTCTTTTGCCGCCTCTTCAATGGGTTCAGCAGGCTCAGCCGCTTCCTCGGCCTCTTCAACTTCCGCGGTTTCAGCTGCTTCCGCAACGTCCGAAGTGTTATCCTCAACAGCAGGCTCGGCGGGCTGTTCGACGGGCGTTTCAATGGTCTGCTCGGTCTGCACGACCGGCTCGGCAGGCGCTTCCGCTGGCTTTTCTTCAGCCGCTGGCTTGCCAACTGCGCGCACCTTGACCTTTATAACGCGGGATCTTTCGTTTTCCATATGTAATACCTCCGCTCAAAGCGGCATTTTCGCCGCAAATTTTCCTACTTTTATTATAGTACAAGTTGGCGAAGATGTCAATATTGCCGCCGAAATTAGCGCGGAAAATGTGAAAAATTTTGCCGCAAACGCGCAGAATGTAACCAATCGTGCTAATATGTATCGAATTTTTAGGTCTGAATACTTGCATTTTGTCAGCAGTTGTGCTATAATAAAGCGATAAATGCATTTTTGCACATATGTTTATGGAGGAAGATATATGGATAAGGTTTTTTGTACCAAATGCGGCAGTCAGATGAATGCCGGCAGCAAATTTTGTCCCGTGTGCGGCGCCCCGCAGGAAGAAAGCCTGCCACGCCGCAGTGTCCCGCAGTATCAGCCGCGCCCCGCGAAGCAAAAGTCAGCCAAGCCCGTGCCCGTTAAAAAGCTGGTGACTTTTGCGATAGTTCTGGCGGTGTGTGTTTCCGCCGCGAAGGTCTGCGAGCGCATTTTCGCGACCCCCTACCTAGGCGCGGTCTCCGATTACGTCAAAGCGCTGAGTGCGGAAGATTTTGAAGATTTTGCCGAGATCTACAAATATTCGGCGCTTTCAAATGATGAGGATCTTGATGATTACATAAGCGAGGACGATTATTTTGAAGACTATTTCGATGAATTTTTTGACGCCAAAGAGGATAAGTACGGCAAAAATGCTAAATATTCCTACAAATTCAAGTCGGTAAAGCCGCTTCTCAAATCAAAACAGCGCCTTACTGAAGGCAGTCTGAAAAACGGCGAGACCGTTGAGGAAGGCGTGCTCGTTACCGTAGATCTGAAAGTCAAGGGCGATAAGCGCAGTAAGGACTGCGAAGCGAATTTCGTGGTCTATAAGATAGATGGCGAGTGGTACGTTACCGCAGTAGCTGATGATAAAATGGAGAGCACGCCTAAGGTGCTCGACGTATATTAAGAGTGGAGTGGTGAAAAATGGCTAAGATATTATGCAGAAAATGCGGTACAGTTTCCGACGACAGCCTGGGCGGCTGCCCGAATTGCGGCGAGCCTTTCCTGATGGCAGGTGCTCAGCCCCGCTGCATCCGACCCGCACCAGCTGTTCAGCCCGTCAAGAAAAAGAAGAGCAAGCTGCTGAATTTCGTGCTGTTCCTGATAGGATTCGGCGCGGCGCTGGCGGTGCTCGTTCCTGCGGGAATAAAGGCTTACGGCTACCTCACTTCGCCCGAATTTTTCTACAATATGGGCGAGTATCAGATGGCTTACGACGCCGCCCCGAAAAAAGAGCGCGACGATCTTATCGAAGCTATGCTCTCAGAGGGCAAGTACGGCAAGGCTTATGACTGCGTGAAAAAGAGCGACAGAGCGGATATTTATCAGGAGTCGAAGTACGCTGAGTATGCAAAGTACGCTTTTGAAGACCTCGCTGAAATTACGGGTTTGAGCAAAAGTGAATGCTATAAAAGATTTGAGCTGGGCAATGTTTATAGAAACAACAGCTCTGACCCTGAAATGTATGTTGTGTCTATTGACAGAGCAGATACAGATGAAAATGAGGATTTTTGGGATAACCATTGGGATCTTGAGTATAAATACGTTTTCTTTTATGCATATGACTACGGCGCGAAAAAACTTACTAAGGCTTCTGCAAATTCGATAGATGAACTTTGTGAAGATTACGGCATAATTGTTGACGGTGAGAAGAGTTATAAGAATTTCACCGACGGTGAATATGTCGGCAAAAGCCTTTCAATTTATTACTCTTATTCGAACGATAATTTGATGTATTACAGAGTACAGGCTCTTGCTTCTTCCGGTCTGCTCGACGACGCTGAGATCCTCGGCGACGATAAAAGACCCTAACATTGAATAACAAATAACGGCGGCCCGCTGAACGTAACGGGTCGCCGCTTTTTTATGTTTGCGATGCTGTCAGAGCATTAGAGCATCGCTTTCAGTCTTTCGTCAACTGCTTTGAGGAAGTCCTCGGTGTTTACCTTCTGCTTGTTCTCCAGCTTGGAAAGCAGGTAGAGGTCGCCGGTCATTACGCCGTCCTCGATGGTCTTGATGGTCGCCTTTTCGAGCTTGTCGGCAAATGCCATAAGCTCGGGTAGCTCATCAAGCTCGCCTCTCTTGCGCAGCGCGCCTGTCCATGCAAAGAGGGTAGCTACCGAGTTGGTAGAGGTCTCTTCGCCCTTGAGGTGCTTGTAGTAGTGGCGCTGTACCGTGCCGTGCGCTGCTTCGTACTCGTAAATGCCGTCGGGCGAAACGAGTACCGAGGTCATCATAGCGAGCGAGCCGTAGGCGGTAGCCACCATGTCGCTCATAACGTCGCCGTCGTAGTTCTTGCATGCCCATATGTAGCCGCCGTTTGAGCGGATAACTCTTGCAACAGCGTCGTCGATAAGGGTGTAGAAATATTCGATTCCCGCCGCCGCGAATTTCTCCTTGTACTCTTTCTCAAAGATCTCAGCGAAAACGTCCTTAAAGGTGTGGTCGTACTTCTTCGAGATGGTGTCTTTGGTAGCGAACCAAACGTCCTGCTTGGTGTCGAGCGCGTAGTTGAAGCAGGCTCTTGCGAACGAAGCTATCGAGCTTTCCTTGTTGTGCAGACCCTGTATGATACCCGCCGAGTCCTTGAAATCGTAGATAGTTTCCTTAGAAACGTTGCCGTCCTTGTCGGTCAGCACCAGCTCAGCCTTAGAGTCCTTCGGGCACTTCATCTCTACGTTCTTGTAAACATCGCCGTAAGCGTGACGCGCGATGGTGATGGGCTTTGTCCATGTCGGAATGTACGGGGTGATGCCCTTTACCAGTATCGGTGCGCGGAAAACAGTTCCGTCGAGCATAGCGCGGATAGTGCCGTTCGGCGACTTCCACATCTGCGAAAGGTTGTACTCGGGCATTCTTGCCGCGTTCGGCGTGATGGTAGCGCATTTTACAGCTACACCGTACTTCTTGGTAGCGTTCGCCGAGTCGATGGTCACCTGGTCTTTGGTCTTTTCGCGGTACTCCAGACCGAGGTCGTAGTACTCGGTCTTCAGGTCAACGTAGGGCAGGATAAGTATATCCTTGATCTCTTTCCAGATAATTCTGGTCATTTCGTCGCCGTCCATTTCAACGAGCGGTGTTTTCATCTGTATCTTTGCCATTGATGATCCTCCTTTTAAAATATATGAAAAAGGGCAAAGCGGCGGAGCAAACCTGCTCCAGCCATGCCTTGCCCCTTTGCAATTTCAGTTTTGTATCGACTTTACGCAAAGCGCTATGAATATCGCGATCATAAGTATTCCTGCGACTGCCGTTATGCAGAGCTGGAATCTGCCGATGTCAAAGCCTTTGCCGCCTTTCGGCTTGGTAAGCTTGTACATCGTCGCTGAGATGATGAGCAGTATCACGACAAATGCCGCGAATACAGCCTTGTCGTGCGCGTCGTAGCCGCCTACGGTGCGCCCCATGCGGATAAGCTTTCTCACCGAATTTACAGCGTATGCCGCCAGCACACCAACCGCAAACGCCAGCAGGATAATGTTCAGCACAAGCCTTTTCATAAACTTCAGCTTTTTCTTAGGCTCGTTCGCCTTTTCGCAGGCTTCTATCTCGCGCAGCTCTTTGCTTAGGTCGTCAATGCGGCGCATTATTCAGCCAGCGACTCTCTTGTGTAGTCGAGCAGACCGCCCGCGAGGATTATGTCCTTTGTGCGTCCCGTCAGTTCGCAGAGCACGGGTATCTCAGCGCCCGTGGTCTTGTTGACGAGGGTAAGCTCGCTCTTGTCAGCCAGCACGCTTTCCTTTACGTTCTCGATGGCTATCTCGTCGCCCTGACCGATCTTATCGTAATCGGCTTCGTTGACGAATGTCAGCGGCAGTATTCCTGCGTTGATGAGGTTAGCGCGGTGTATTCTCGCAAAGCTCTTTACCAGTACAGCCTTTACGCCGAGGTAGAGGGGCGCGAGCGCCGCGTGCTCTCTCGACGAGCCCTGACCGTAGTTAGAGCCGCCGACGATTATCGACTTGCCCATGTTCTTCGCTCTTCTGGGGAACTCTTCGTCGCATACGGTGAAGCAGTGCTGCGAGATCTTCGGTATATTCGAGCGCAGGGGCAGTATCTTAGCACCCGCGGGCATGATGTGGTCGGTGGTGATGTTGTCGCCGACTTTCAGCGATACCGCGCACTCTATGCTCTCGTCAAGCGGCGAGGTCTCGGGGAAAGGCTTTATGTTCGGGCCTCTGAGTACCTCTACGCTGTCCATTTCCTCTGCGGGTGCGGGCGGTACTATCATGTTGTCGTTGATAACGAAGTGCTCGGGCAGCTTGAACTCGGGCATATCGCCGAGGTAGTCGCGCGGGTCGGTGAGGTAGCCCGTCAGCGCCGATACAGCCGC
>ENA-OPSJ01002679-OPSJ01002679.1-human-gut-metagenome-genome-assembly--contig:-NODE-2679-length-11099-cov-2.309037_pt1 | contig 11099 bp, 3 predicted proteins | sample MGYA00241801_ERZ501893 | MGnify/ENA primary metagenome ERZ501893 (study PRJEB25962, sample SAMEA2042219) | human gut metagenome | biome: human gut; feature: human-associated habitat; material: faeces...
CAGTTGCTTCTACCTTAGAAGCTACATCTTCGGTTGCAACTTGTGCAGCATCCTCATAGAAGTAATGGACTTCATAGTTATAAGTACCGATAGTAAACGTATAGGTATATGTTGCGTCGTCAGTTACTGCAGTCTTGTCAGTAATTGCCTCGCTCCAAGCACCGTTGTATCCAGTCTTTGTTTCTGGAGTAGGAATAGTGTTACCAAGGGTTGCATTTACATCCTGCCATGTGCCCTCAGCATCCTTGTTCTTGAGAGTAAATACTGCAGTCACATCAGTGTTCTGGCCGTTTTCCCAGTTACCACCAACAACCTTATAGGTTACCGTTGCCTGATACTTGTCAGGGATGCCGTCGCCAGGCTCTTCACCGTTTCCGTCGTTATTAGGATCGGTTACTTCGTCGATGGTGTAGTAAACCTTTACTACATTTTGAGCTGCATCTGTTCCGATGGTCTTACCAGCACCGTCAACGCGATCCAAGACATAGTGCTGTCCGTTATAAGTGGTCTTAGTGGTGTCGTAATTAATTGGACCACCATAAGTTCCAGTTGCTTCTACCTTAGAAGCTACATCTTCGGTTGCAGTTTGTGCAGCGTCCTCATAGAAGTAATGAACTTCATAGTTGTAAGTACTCTTAGTGTAGTAGAAAGTGATCTCATTTCCACTAACCTTCATAGAGTCAATCTTTTTCGTTTGTTCGTCTACGTTGTAGCCGTCGATAGACTCAGCGGTCTCAGTTACTTCAGCGCCAAAGGTCTGACCATTTACCGTCTTTGCCTCATGGAGAACAGCGTTTGTTCCTTGCTCGAGGTAATTCACGGTGTAAGAAAGGTCAGTGCGCTTGGTGTAGTAGAAGGTGATCTCGTTGTTGCTTACTAACTCCGTACCGTTTTCAGCTTTCGTTACAACACCAACATTGAAGGTAATTGTTGATGGACGCTCAGCTGTGTTCACTTTGTTATAGCCAGCAATATCAATTGCATTTTCGGTAACTTCCTCGCCAAAGGTTTTACCAATAACGACCTGAGGCTTAGCGATCTCGGTTGTCGTACCGTTTCCGTTGAATTCGACGTAGTTCACGGTGTAACCAAGATCAGTGCGCTTGGTGTAGTAGAAAGTGATCTCGTTGTTGCCTTCAGAGATTGTGATAGTTGAACTAGCAGGATTAATTTTATTGTAGCCTGCAATATCAATTGCATTTACAGTCACTTGAGCATTGTAAAGGTTTCCTGCAACAGTTGTGGGAGCATGCAATTCTTTGTTGGTTCCCTGCTCTAAATACTTAACAGTGTAAGGATAAGTACAGGGATGATAAATTACCTCAACATTAACATCAGAGTTAACAATAGTAATACAGTACTTCCCATTTTCGTTTTTCTCAAGATCGGTTACTGTTTTGCCATCGCACTTAATTTCCGGAGCGTATCCAGTAATTTCAGGCACTTCAAATTCAACTTTGGTTCCTGAAGCTAAATCTTGCTGAGAGATATTTGTTGGAAGATTGGGTTTATTCGCAATACCTTCTGCTTCATTAGCATAGGAATAGGTTACATTTGCAGAATGCTTTTGAGTAATATCTAAATACCCATCAAGATGCCATTGGTGACCACTGACACTGTATCCAGATGCTCCATCTTTAACAACATGTAGGCCATACTTTTGATCCCCGCGGGGAGTTGTCCAATCAATTTTTGAAAAATCCAATGCAATGTTTGCATTGTCACTATGTCTCACAAGTGTTTTAAAATCAAATGTTTTATTTATATCGATGCTATCAGCATAATATCCAGCTTCTTCATCTTTAGCTTGCTTCAGCACGCTCGTAGGTATTTCAATAGAACCAATAGTAAACCAGCCATCTTTATTCACTGTCCATGAAGTATCAGAACCAGACAGCTTTACATATACATATACAGTAGTTGTTAAATCTACAACATTAACTGTAAAAGCCTCATAACCCCATACACCATAATAATGGTAAATAGTAACCGTACCGGTTTTCTTTGCAGTTACAGTTGCCTTGCTTCCATTCCCGCTAACCGTTACAACACTCGGATCGCTTGAAGACCATTCATGATAGTGATTCCATTTACCATTACCAGCAATAGTAATGTTCTTGCCAATTACTACAGTATAGGTTGAATCAGCCATAGGCTCTGCTGCATAGGTTTCAATACCCGTATTTGCAGTAAAAGCTTTAGCAAAAGAGACTACAGAGCTTCTTACCGTATTTGCTACGTTATCAGTCACTACATTTTCAACAGGCTCGGCTGCAGGAGTGGTCGTTCCAGCAGGAGTTTCGGTTGTTGGCTCTGCTACGGTGTCAGCAGGAGTTCCCTCAGGAGTGGTGCCTTCGGGAGTACCAGCTATAGGAGTACCAGCTGCGGGAGTCTCGGTTGAAGGCTCTTCGGTTGTTCCATTCTCAGTAGAACCATTCTCAGTTGTGCCGTTATCGCTAGCACCAGGCTCAGTGGTTTCAGCGCCAGTAACCTCATCGCCAGACTGATTATCAGTAATAACGGTTGAGTCCTTCGCAGCTGTCTTTTGCTCAGTAGCAGATGCCTTGATGGTAATGCCATCAGCAACATCATCAGCTTCGATCGTATACGTACCGTCGATGCCCTCGAGATCCGTTACCACCTCATCGCCATTTTCAGCAGTTGTAACCAAAGCAACCTCATCAAGCGTGAAGTCCTCAGTTGCAGCACTTGCCTTAAATTTCAAATCCTTGCCGGCTGAGGCGACAAACGTCTTATCGGCATTAGTGACGGTCTGGTCACCGTACTCGATCTTGGCGTTATCAAGATCAACAGCGACTTTGACCACGTCGGAATTACCACCAAAAATGCCCGAAAGGCCATCGCCCTCAGCGAATGCCGACATGTTGGTGAGCGATAAAACCATTGCGACAGAAACCAATACCGCAATGATTTTTGCGTATGTTGACTTCTTCACATCAGTCAATCGATCCAGCATGCTCATAACAAACACCCTTTCTCAGTCCTACATTCCAAGAATCTCCGCCGCGCTCCTTTGTGGATGCTCCTTTGTGGAGACCTCTTGATGGAAGTTCCTTTATAAACATTCCCTTTTAGAGGTGCGCTCCTTTGTGGAGAGCGCGTGAAGATCCATTGCAGATTAATTCTCATTTGAAACTTTATCGGAACACATTTGTAAAGTCATTCCCAAAACTGACGCATGTAACAAATTCAAAAATTCACGATATTTTCACGGTTTGAGATTTTGGACGGTGGGTCATTTTGCACGATATTTGGTAATAATCGCCTGATATTTGGTAATGCTCGCCTGATGGGGGTTGGAATGAGCGGGCGGCTGGAATGAGATCTCAGCTGCAATGGGCACAAGGCTGAATGAGCTCGAGGCTGAATAAGCTCAATACTAAAAGGGACACGAATGGAGCGTGAGTTCACAGGCGAGTGTGATGGATGGCGAGCGAGCACTGTTTCGAACTTATAGCCCTTCATAATGTGTCCACATTCGGATGACTTTAATTGTGCCTTCGGATTGTTCATTCTCTTCCGAAAGTTTATTCGTGTTCGCTTGGGAATCTTGAGAGTCTCGCAAGATCTGATAGACAAGCCTGTGATGAAGATTGATCCTTCGCGAGTAGAGACCTGTTAAGTTGCCAACTAGTGCTTCATAGTGAGGTGGATTAACAAAGGGATCCTCTTTGATGATAGCAAGCAGTCTCTTTGCCTTCTTATCCAATCCAGCTGCCTTGAGTTTTTTAGCATCTTTTGCAGCCTGTTTGGTAAAAACGATATTCCACGTCATTACCACTCCAATGCATTCTCATTGACGCATTCATTAAGAGGCTCATTTATGCCTTCAATAAGCGATTCTGCCATGCCTGGAATGTTTGCGAGATAGAGTGTTTCTTCGATAGCGCTCCATTCATCTTCACCAACAAGAACGGCACCTTTTCCTTTGCTTGTCGTAATAGAGATGGGTGTGCAGTCTTCATTCACGCGCGATATAAGGTTGTAAAGATCTTTACGTGCAGCAGTTGCCGTGATAGAAGCCATGATCTTCTCCTTTATTTCTAAAGCAGCATATCCCTTCAATCATAATAGCGTACGCTTTAACGTACGTCAATGCATTTAAAATGTACTAGCTAAATCACTTGTAGCGTTGGTATAAATTGATGTGCGTAATACGTTGCCGCATATAAAGGGACACTTCGTATTTGATTCTCTTCTCCAAAATTTTTTGCGCTAAAGCGAACTATATATAAAACCAATCAAAACCTGGAAATTATTGTTAGATTTAACATTTTTTCAGGGTTTTGCGCCCAGGAAAAATTCATAAGGAAATTCGCAGCATATCGTTTACAAGTAAGCTTTGTGAGTGAAACAGGTTTACACTCATGCCTCCCCTGTAGGTTTTTACAACTTACGACACGGATTTTTGCTTTTTGAACTAAGAGATTTCTGCATGGGAGATTCTTCTTGTGCGTCTGGCTTTTACAGTCCACACGATTTGGTCATTACTCAAGACTTTAGTGTCATGATTAAGCTTCTTGAGCTTTTCTTGTTTCAGTGCTCTTTAACCCATCGCCAACAAAAGTGTCGTAAGTTGCAAAAAACTCCAAAACGGGCGTTTTCTGGTTCAAAATTGATCTAGACGTGTCGTAAGTTGAAAAAAGCTGCAAGCAGGGAACGACAGAAGGAAGAAAAGCACTATACCGATGACAGCTCCTAAAAAATCAATCCGGAAAACCGGAAAATCAGACAACCTGGCAACTGAGAGCCTGGCAACCCAACAAAAAATCCTTAAAGACAGCGATAGACCCCGGGGGCGGGGTCTACCTATCGGGCGATGCGCGAGATATGTCTTAGTTACTTGAACCTTAATGTAAACCTTAATGAGTTGAAAACACTAAGGGTTTATCTCCTGTCTTTCTTTATTTGGCTCCTGTTGGTCTATTTCATTTCTGTTGGTCTATCGACCATTCTTCTTCATGCGGCGGCGAGCAACTACCAGTGCTGCACCCGCAGCTACAGCAATCACACCAACACTAAGAGCAACTAGTGCGGTGATATCGCCGGTCTTTGCAAGTTTGGCAGCCCGATCTGCTTCTTCTTGATTTTTAGGAAGAACAGTAGACTTTTCTGATGGATAAACCTTCTCGGTATTAGAGATTGAGAAGTGGTCTCTCTCAAAGAGCGCCCAACCCTCTTCTGGAACAAAGGGTGTTCCTGGTTCTGCTGCAACATAATCTTCAGTAATCTCATCAGGCATAGTGCCATAAGCGTGCGCTGTCATACCGATGTCTTTGTTGATAGCCTCTAGGGTTACTTCTGCTCTAAATACTACCTTGGCAGCTTTTCCTCCTGGGATATTACCTACATTAAGTGCAAGGATTCTATTTTGGTTGTTATACGCTGCATCACTTACGCTTATCTCTTCTCCCTCAATAGTGGTTAGTACAATTGAGCCAGGAATGAAGTTTAAGCCTTGAGGGATGTCAGCACGTGCAATAACGTCTAACCAGTTGGTATCCTCATCGCCTAAGTTTTCAATATCAATGGTGTAGGTAACGAGATCTCCTACATAGGTATACCCATCAGTGCGTGTTTCATTTTGAGCAGATAAGGTGATACGAAGTTCTTCATGCTTTGGTTTAGATGAGATGATCTTTTCAATGGTGGTAGGCATTGGATCGGTTCCAGGGATTACGGTAGGAATAGGATTGCCTTCCTCGTCAGTCTTTGGAGGATAGATCTCATCAATATCTTTTTTGGTTTCCTCATCTATGTCATCCCAAGTCTTATCCTCATCAGTTGGATCATAAGGACCAACCGGGGTATCAGGCTTTACTTGCTTGATAGGACGATCTGGGTCATTGGGGTTGTCGGGGTTGTCGGGGTTATCAGGATCATCGGGATCTGTTGGATCAGTTGGGTTAGGGATAAGCGTGTCACTTGGTTCTGTGCCATAAGCATAGGCAATGTTGCTTTGGGATTCATCGGTTTGAGAGCCCTTAGCTACCTTAACCTCAAAGCTTACGCTCGCCTTCTCTCCTCCATAGATATCCCCTAAGCAAAAGCCGATAGTTGGAGCATCGGGCGTATAGTCAGTTTCAAAGTCAGTGACTACTTGACCATTAGGGAGCGTGATCTTGGTGGTACCAGGGATGTATTCTAATCCCTTAGGAAGCGGATCTTTTACGATTGCGCTATACCAAGCACTACCTGCTTTGGTGTTTTCAACGGTGATGGTATAGCGGATAGTATCTCCTACTAAAGCAACAGACTTATTCTTGCGCTTGTCAAACCCATCGGTAATATTTTCCATAGTCTTGGTGGTAGTAATATCACCATCAACTCGTGGATCAACATCGTCAGGGATTACGACAAGATCATGGTCATTAGGATCATCGGGATTAGGATAGGTTCCCTTAGGATCAGGCCAATCGCTTGGGTCAATAGGAACTGTTACAATAACGGTCTTTTCTATTGGGTTGTCAGGATTATCGGGATTATCTCTTTGAATAACTACCGGGATATCAACATGGTCTGAAGGAGAGTCTTTTTGAAGTTCCTCTTTGATCTTTTTCTCTAACTCTTCAGCAATATCCTCTGGAACCTTAGGATCATCCTTGTCTCCAAACTTGATGATACGATCCCCCGGCTTGATAGGATCATTACTTGGGTCTTTTGGATTGTCAGGATCTAGAGGCTCTTTTGCTCCACCAAAAGGAGTATCAGGCTTCAGTTCGCCATTGGGATCAGCTGGATTATCGGGATCAGTCGGGTCCGGATTTACGACAACTAGTCCTGGTTTTGGATCAGGGTCTTCTCCAGGATTATCACCAGGGTCACTAGGGTCAACGACACCTCCGCCTAAGATATCTTTAATCCTTTCTGGATCAAGAGGCTTATTGGGATCAATGCTTGTAGGATCAGCAAAAGCTGAAGTTGGATCTGCTGGATTTCCACTTCCAGGAATGCGAGTATCCCAAGGATATTTTGCGTCGTGTGCTGGATTAATTCCATATACGCCTTCTGCTTTAGAATCACCCCGTAATTCAATTTCAGACATACTCTTTTTAGCAGTATCAGGATTTACCGTTACGTCCATAGAAATGCGGTATGACTGATTACCATAGAGTGCAGGCAAGGATTCAATCGTAACCGTGTTACCTGAAACGGTGTAACCAGTTGCCTTATTGTTTTCTAATTCAATTTTTTCTCCATCAGGCTTAGTCACCACAACCTTACCTGCAAATGTCGTATCTTTTGGCGCTTCAAGAGTAAACACAGGATTTTGAAAAGCAGAGTTAGCAGTTGTATTAGTAACTACTTGCGTGTAGGTAAGAGTATCGTTTGCTCTAATTGAGCCATCATTTCTAGTCGTATTTACTGCTGTTTCATAGCTTGTTAAAACTGGTTTTGTTGCAGGGTCTGGATAGATATAAACATCAAACTTTTTCTCTACTGAATTAAAGTTTCCTGTCCCTGCTATCTTTACTGTAATGGTAGTGAGACCAGCGCCATTAACTACTGCTTTAGTACCACAACCAAAATCTTCATCTTCTTTAGCTTCTTGGCCTTGAGCACGGTTTGGAATTGTATTGGGACTAAAGCTAATTACGCCAGGATTGGATGATTCAAAGGTGATCTCGCCAGCAGAGTTAGTATCAACGTATAAAGGGAACCAATTCTTTGTTTGATTAATATAGGCATTTCCTTCATAGAAAAATGAGGTCAGGTCTTCTTTTTCATCAATCTGATCTTGCGTGCAACCAATTTGATCGGCTTCATTAAGCGTAGGGTTGTCGACATCTGTTGGATCATAAGATGTTTGATCCTTTAAGTTATAGAGATCAAATTTGGGGTTCTTAGTCAAAATCTTTACGACATTAGTCTGCGCTTGAGAGTCATAGCAGTTTCTGTATTGACTAATATCTTCTGCTTCTACTCCTTCTTGTTCATCCTCTAAAGCGGTCATGAAATCGGTTTGAGAAAGAATAGTGTCATTAAAGCTAGGAGTTCTAGAGCTTGTATATTTTACATAGACTGTATGATTGTTGTCGTCAGTATCAGGATCGAGGCCAAATGCTTGGATCTTTGCTCGTGACAAGTCAAAGACGGCAAGAGAGTGTTCGCGTTCGTCTGCATCCTGATATTTTGAAACCTCTCTTTTATCCTTGTCATTTGAGTCAGTTGAATCAGGAACATCAAGATCTTCTTGGGTGAAATCGATGCGACCACCTAAACTTGCAGGTACAGCGCGTCCATCAATATAGAGTTGCAATGCACCATAGGGAGCTTTGCAAGTCACTGCCGACATATTAGTCTCATCATCATAGGCTCCGTTTGGAAGCGTATAACTTGTAATGTCTACAGGGACAATCAAATGATTAGTATTCGTTTTGTTAGGATCATCCTCATCATCAGGAACCCAATATGGGCCATTGATTGTTGTTTCATCATCAAGCTTATAAGTTGCATAACTTGTTTTTGAATTAACAGGCCACACTGTTACATCAATTTTGGTTTCATGACCCCAGAAACTTTTAGCTGTATCGCTTCCTTCTTGAGCAAACTCATTGCTTTCGATACGCAAGCTGATGTTACCCGAATAATCAGGAAGATACTGATGATCATGATTTGCTTGCGATGGGGAGTATTCCGCCAACAAACTGCCATCTTCGTTCATAGGAGCAGCTTGATACAGCAATTTATCCTTATTTTTAAGCACAGCATTTTCGTTGGAACTATAAGGAGCTGGGAGGCCCTTTGTCTCTACATATTCTTCAATCTTGGTAACTAACTGACTTATTGTGTTACCGTCGTAGTACTTATTAAATAAGCTTGCATTTTCTGATTTAAACTCATCCGTAAGACTATATTGAATCCATCGTTTACCTAAACTAGCGCCACCTGCATCTGGTGTAGCAGTTAGGTCTTCAATTGGTTTCGAATTACCATTCTCATCATAACGATTAAGCTTAACTGTTACATTTTTTCCTGCAGCAGACTTAGGCAACCACAAATACAGTTTACCTTCATCAAAATATGAAGGTGCACCATACTCTTGGTGGAAACCATTCACCAACACTTCAAATCCCGCAACAGGCTCTGTACCAATGTGATCCGATGTGGACAGATCAATACAAAACATAAAGATTTCTTCACCTTTGTCGTTGTAGGCCTTGTTGGCAGTAGCTCCACTTCCGCTTTGAAATTTATTAGTTGGTGCTGCCGCGCCAGATTGTGCACCAGTTAATCGAATAGATCCGCCAGTAATGATAACGTTTCCATTAGATCCACCAATATCGTAGTAACCAGAATTACTCCACGGAAGCAGCGTTCCACCAGTAACTGTAATTGTTTTCCCGTTATTGGTACCACAACATGCTTGTCCAAAAGCATTTCCATGACCAGAACCATAAGAGCGAATGTAGCCACCATTGATCGTTATATTTCCTGCAACAGATTTAGAATCAATTTGCTCTCGGGTATTAACGGTCGCATTGCTGTTTCTTGCATTATAGGCAGCGCTATGATAGGTGCCATTACAATAACCGCCTCCGATGCCAGAGCCATGAAATGCAGCTTTCGCAAGTATTTCTCCTCCGTTAAAAATGGTCGTTGTACCATTAGCCATATTTCCTGCGCCGATTCCAGCACCACCAGCTTCGGTTCCATCATCAGCAGTTCTTGTGAGATCACTTTCTGACTGCTTTGAACCCATAGCAGTAATTTTTCCGCCATTAAAAATTAATATTCCACTGTTTTCGCAAGGTGAACCACCAATAGCTGCAGCGTGCAATGGAGCATACGCTTTTAATTCACCAGGATTGTCACTCTCCAATACTGATAAGTCATCATCAGCATTAACATCTATCCCTGATAAAGTTTTCCCTGTAAAACCAACTCGCCCTTTTTGGGGAGTAATGACAGAGCTGGGATCAAGCTTACTACCACCAGATCTAATATTGAGATTTTCATCATCAATTATTAATGTTGAGGTTGTTCCGCAACGTAAGGGCGCATTATTACCAGATCCTGGCTTGAGAATATTAGTACTTCCATCTTTAAGTGTTATATGACAGAGCGTTCCCTCTCCGCTGCCAGTCTGATTGGTTAGAACTTCAAAAGTATTTGATCCTGTTAAATTTACGCCAGCTAAAACGATGTCAGCTTTAACACCTTGTTCGATTTGAATGCCATATGTACTCGAAGTGCCTGAAATTGTTAACTCTTTACTTGTTTTTACTAAAATATTGCTGCCAGTATCAACAAAGTCTACGTTAACTGCGCCACCTTCAACTTTAATTCCATTTGTTTCATAAGAACCCTCAGCTTGAACAGTCACCGTCTTGTCAATGTCAGCAAGCGCCGAAAGAGTGTCTGCACTCGAGGATTTATCTTCATTATTGAGAGTTGGCTTACTCTCTTTAGTTTCAATCTCAGAGGAGTTGTTAATCTGCTGCGTTTGCTCTGACTCCTCTTGCATGACGTTGCCCTCAACATGAACAGCTACATCGTCGGCAGGTGTCTCTGCGGTTGGTTCAGCATAAGCATACGAACCAATCGATGGAATACAGAGACCGAATACCAAGGTGAAGGCAAAAAAGCAATTAAGCAATTTTGCTCTGAGTGTATTCGTTTTCATTGCTATCTCCTGACCCGAGTACTTCATTTCTTTGCGTGCATACTTAGAAATTCTCTATGGTTAAAACCTTCATACGAAAAAGAAAAAGCGATGGAATCATCCCGTACCTGTCTGTACTGCTGCTCATTCACGTGAATGAGCGCATACATAGACAGGCATGGATTCATTCCATCGCCTCATTGAATGTATAAAGGTTGTTAAAAGGAAGTGGGCATAAGATGTGAGGGCTTGGGCACGATGTAACGTTCTAGCTATTGCGCTAGAAATCTGCCCCCCCCCGTGAGGTTTTTTTGACCTAGAAACAAAACGAGCAGGACGCATCTGTTCTGCTCGAGCGCTAGATATATTTACGGGAGCATATGTGTGTACGCGTCCGTACATAGCCATGCATCTCCAACTGTTGCCCGAATAAACAGTTGTCATCATTGTGCGATAGGTCACAAAGTCTTCA
>ENA-OPSJ01002681-OPSJ01002681.1-human-gut-metagenome-genome-assembly--contig:-NODE-2681-length-11095-cov-5.633243_pt1 | contig 11095 bp, 10 predicted proteins | sample MGYA00241801_ERZ501893 | MGnify/ENA primary metagenome ERZ501893 (study PRJEB25962, sample SAMEA2042219) | human gut metagenome | biome: human gut; feature: human-associated habitat; material: faeces...
TTTGTTGCTCAGGTACTTATAAATAAAGTTAAATCAAAGTGTTGCGGAATTAAGGCTTTAATAAAATTCAAATGACCTATTCGGCTTTCCTTCTTCATTACTAGTGAATCAACAATAATCAAGTTAAAATGACCAATTGTAGCTTCTACATCCATATCTATATAACGACATAAAACAAGAGAAAAACCTACCCTTTTCATCTTAATATGAAGAATTTTAAAAATAAAAAAGGGAAACAACAAGAAAAACAAGCACCTAAAAACTCTCATACTTTTATTAATCTCCATAAATATCAATCAACCCTTTAATATGACTTTCCATCGAATAATCATTTAGATGAAACGTATTTATAATATTCTTTTGCATTTCATTCAAATCAATTTCTTCCAATCTTTTAATAGCAGTAACAAACGAATCATAATCACCTGTTTTAAAAACAAATCCTGTTTTCCCATTTTCTATTTGTTCAGAAGCGGCACAGCGATCTGGAACAATACAAGGAATACCATATGATTTCATTTCTATAATAGTCAAAGGAGCACCTTCATACCAAAATGAAGGAAATAGCAAGCATTTTGACTGAAGAATGTATTTTTTCTTTTCCTCCCCTGACGCCCATCCTACAAAATCAATTTGTGGATATTCTGCCTGATACTTTTCCTTCAAATAACCATCACCAACCACCAGTCCTTTTAAATGCAAATCAACCATTGCTTTACAAAACAGATCCAATCCCTTTTCAGAAGACAAACGTCCCATAAAAAGATACGCTGCATCTTTCTTCAATTCGCATTTCGTATCAGACAATTCTAATGGATTATTCAAACGTGTAACTGGATAAATCTTTTTTTTCGGCATATGACATAAACATAATTCATGGGTCAAGGCTGAAATAGATATGAAATGTATATCATTCTTCCAAAAATAGAAATTCTGAATTTTCTGCCGACATACTCTCCACATTTTCTGTGAAAAAGAACGAGCATCACAATTACACAAAACACATCTCCAAGAAAGAGGGTTTCTTTCACAAATAGAGCGCTGGGGATAAACAAAAAAACCACCATTAGGACAAAAGGAAAAATAATCATGCATAGTAACTACTATCTTAGCATGATGTTTCCTTGTCACCGCAAATAATGATGCAGAAAGAACTTTCGTCCATGAATGAAAATGAATAATAGTCTTCTGTAAATCCAAAGATGACAATAATTTATCAAACTCCTTATACGCTTTTTGGTTCCAAAGACCTTGAATTATCGCCTCAAGCCGATTCGAATTATTCAATATATCGTACTGATTCAAACAAAACACTTTCACACCCGTCGCTTCTAAGCAAGCATCAACAGGAGCAACACCAGCAAAAAAGAATACCCGTTTACCTCTGCGAGACAATTCACAAGCAGTCCGAATTGCCACACTACCAGCACCACCATTTATAAAGGCAAAGTCATTAACTATTATAATATTACTTACCATAAAAAAACTTCAGATAAAATACCTTTATTATTTTCTTGATGCCAATAAGTCCCATAACCAATCTAGGAAAAAGAACTGCATGATTATCTCTTAAAATAGACAAGTGTTCTTTATCCATAATTCTGTAAGAAGTCCCCGTAGCACCTTCCATTGAAAAATAAGCAATATAAGAGTCAATCTTCCGAAAACGGTACCCTGACAAATAGGCCTTCTGAACCAAAGAAAAGTCAGCTTTCAAAGGATACTTTAAATTAAATCCTTTTAAATCCAAAATCATTTTCCGCTTCATTATCATCCCTTGATGACAACCCAACATTTCATACCTTACTCGAGAACAACATTTTGATTTTGTGTACCGGAGTATTCCATCAAAGTACCGATCTATTGTATTACCATAAATAATATCATATTCAAAATCATTCTCACCTAAAAAGAAAGAACGTAGTCCATCGGGCAACAATTCATCATCCGCCCCTAACACATAAATCCATTCACCCTTTGCTATAAGAACTCCTTTGTTCAAGGCATCATAAATACCCAAATCTTGCTCCGATATATACACAATATTTTTGCATACATATTCACGGACTATGTCCAATGTATTATCTTTTGAGCATCCATCAACTACAATACATTCCACGTTTGTATAGCTTTGACTATAAACACTATCTAACGCTCTGCGAAGATATTTTCCTGCATTATATGTTGCTATAATGACAGATACTAACGGATAATAACCCATGATTTTATCAAAAAAATTAAATTCCTACTATAATAGATTTATAAGGAATAGTGTCAACAGCACCATGCTGACATTCCACATAATAAAAGTAAAAAAACAACAAAACATATATTGACATACAAATTCTCCTTCCATTATTTTTCTTAGACTGTCTAAATATCCATGGCATAAGTACCATTATAACAATCATTTGATAATAAGCTATACGAAAGGCAACTTCAAAGAAAGCTGACATTATAAAAAAAAACAAACAATATAAGAGGGTCAAACGGAGCATCTTTACTACACTATCCCATTCTCCTTCTTTTTTTGATTTACATACATACAAACACCCGAAACAGAAGAACAGCAAAAAGAGACTTGTCCGAGGAATATCCACTCCTGAATTGATATATAAGTCCGCTAATTCCATTTTTACTAATCCTGTTTGACTCAAATAAAGGAGTATAGAAATAGAATTCGTCAAAAGAAATAAGATAGCAGCTATATTAATCAAAAATGAAAACCTAATGTCTTTTATCCAATACATCACCCCCACCCCCAAAAAGACAAAAGCAGAATTATGGAAAAGATAAGCAATTAAACACAACAATAAAAACTGCCAGTATTTTGCATCAAAAAAATAAGTCATAGAATACAAGCATATACAAAGAGCAATAGACTGCCGCATCATAGACAGTCCTAACCAATAGAAATAGAGCATATACGAAAAGACTAACAATGGTGCAATAATTTTTTTACGAAAATGAATCGCAGTCATCCCTAACAATACCATCTTCAATAATTCTGTTATAAAAAAGAAAAAGTTTATATTAGAAGTTATACTGCCACATACATAATTCAACAATAAATAACCATACTCCGGATTGGAAACAGACTCTATATACAAAGGAAAAGAACGTGAATAAACCGCTTTATAAAACCACTCTATTCCATAAGTCTGCAAATCCCTACCTACCGTTTCATCACGTAATCCCCCCACTAACGAAGGAAACAAAACAAACAACAAGAACAATACAGCAAATAGATATTTATTCTTGACAGAAAGATTTGCAAGATAAAATAATAAAGTAGTTATTAAAGCTACCGATAAATAGAATATCATGTCTATAGCTTATTATTATCAAACAAGTGATTTAGCATAATCATTTTTAGACAATCCATTATATATCAACCAACCATACCTTCATCACTTATATCTTTCATAAGACGCTACATCACGAACAAAATCAAACGCCTTCTTCTGCATATTCTGATATTCTTCTACAGAAGATTCACAAACATACCGAATACCTTCCGCTAAAGAACCCGAATCCTTCAATTCAGCCAGATAACCATTCTCCTTGTGCCGAATCTGTTCTGGTACCCCTCCCACATTAAAACCGACACAGGGTAGTCCGCAAGCCATTGCTTCCATAATGACATTAGGGTAATTATCAGCAAGGGAGGCAGAAACAAAAACATCAGCCGCATTATATACAAGAATCAAAGAATATTCATCATGCAAAAAACCAGTAAACCGACAAGATATTTTCAAATCTTCCTTTACATGCGAATTTTCCTCACCAAAAATCAGAGCTTCATAAGATGCAGAAGATAATTGATTTAATGCTTCTCGCATATATCTCCATCCCTTGTACTCATCATCCACACCAGCAGCTCCGAAAAGAACTAATTTATGTTCCTTCCCCACACCTAAGAATTCTCGTGCTGCTTGTCGATTACCTGGATGAAACTTTTTCAGATCGAACACATTAGGAAAAACCGTTACTTTATGATTTTTCCATAAAGCACTTTCCATCACGCACTTACCCAACCATGCAGAAGGAGTATAAGCTTCTAAATTGGCATATACCGACCAACGTTTCATTCGAACCTTAAATTGACGAAAAGCTAAATCAAGACCCAACGGATGAGTCCGAAGGAAAGGACAATTCTTACATTCCGTCTTATATTGCTCACAATCCATTGCATGATGACAACCTCCTGTTACAGGATTCATATCATGCATATACCACCGAACTGGTTTCCCTAGTTTCAAAACTCGTTCTATCTCACGAGTAGAGAGCATAGACCCCGCAACCCAATGAATATAAATCAAGTCTGCCTCTTTTATCAGAGGATGTTTAGCTACTGACACAGATAAAAAAGGAAAGCTAAACACGGCCCATGGATGAAATGGCATTAAAAGAAACCTCATTATTTGATTAATAAGCACTGATTTAATTTTAGCCCACTTACCATTTGCTATGATGCTATGAACATAAGGTACGGACTTTTTCTCATGAACTAATACTAGCATCTCTGCATCCAACCCTGCCTCACGCATCGCCTCACAATGTCGAAAAGCAGCTATTGCCGCCCCCCCTCGAGAATCTGTAGCATTTATATGTACAATTTTCATTTTGTCTGTTCATTCATAATTTTGGAAAAAAGTTCTTTTAGCCCGTCATAATATTTCGTCTTGAAATATGGAAGAATATGATAACTCAATTTCTTTGCAAGCACTTTCTGGCAAAGACTATAAGCATCATCCAAATCTTTTGCTACGTATACGTAGTCATCATAAACTCCCTTGAACCAATCAGCGCCAGTTGTCACCTTATGATCCGTCGTTTTCAAAATAATAACAGGTGTACCTGCACAAAGAGAAAAAATAGTACCATGATAACGGTCAGTAATAGTAACCTCATAATTCGAATAAGACTCAATTTCCGCCCAAACATATCTTTCCAAATCGCTACGAATTTTCATAAAATTTTCCTTGATAGTCGTATCCTTTTGGATGACACGAGTTATCATCCTAATTTTGTCACGAAATGTATCCAAATCTTCATAGCTATAAAGTTTTTCATCATCATTACGAGTACAAAGGCATACCCCAGAACGAGGATTGTCATACTGTCTTAGTCCTATAAGTGTAGTCACAATATCAGGAAATATCTTCACTGAAACTTTCGAGAATAATTCCTTTGCCTTCTCATATGACACTAAATCACGAGCCAAAAATAGCATACGACTAGCTTTATTATGATTCTCAGAGAAACGAAATGCATTTTCTTCATGCTGAAAAAAAACTGTCTGAGGCATCATCAGAATCTTAGCATCAGGCATAGCATCAATAACCAAAAAATGCATCAAAGGATGATTACCACCTAAATCCTGTGTGCAATAACCACTTTGAAAAATAATGATATCCCTATCTTTCACAAAGTATCTCTTCAAAAAATCAAAAAATTCCACTCTCTTATCACAAACTGCATCAGATTCCACTTTAAAAAGATAATACTCAGGATAATTTTCTTTAATCCATTTCAAAATACAATAATGCTGTGCTAAATCCCCCAAATTTGAATGAGCAGTAATCCCCAAATAATAAATACAAGGAAGATTAGGATTCTCGCCTTTACAGGAAATAACAGTTTCTCTGAAATTTTGAAAATCAACCAACATATGCTTATGTTTCCGTAAATATATAATTTTACTCTTTATTGGCCGAACAAACCATCCCAAATATCTTTTAAGGAAAAGATAATACGCACTTCTTTTATTCATATTTTTTTAAGTGATAATTATTTTCTTCAAAACGTCAGTCCCTTTTTCACCCAGAACATTTTTTATCAATGCTTTAATATTGTCTGTCTTAGAGCTAATTCTGTTTGATGCCAAAATCAAATCATTAGCCTTCTTCTCATTATCCACATAAGTAAATACTTCAAGAATAATAGGTTTGTCGCTACGAGAAATTAAGTTAACCTTACATTTTTCAAAACTACTTTCATCTGTAGCTGAAAAATAAATAAAACCGCAATTTTCTGCCCATCCCTTTGCGCTTCCATTATGACCATTTGCAGAAATAAAATCAGCCACATGCACATCTTCCTTCCAAGCATCTGTCATAATTTTAAATTCTGCACCACCACCATTATTAATCAATATAATACGCACATTCTTTTTAATATGGCGTATTCCCAAAGCATTCATATCATAAAAAAAGGCCAAATCACCAGTTATGATAAAACAAAGTTCATCCGTATTCATGCTTTCTCCAATTAACATAGAATTACACCCATCTATACCAAAAGCCGCAACATTGGCATATCCCTGTATACTAGGATCTAATGGGAAATAATTCCAGCACCGAAGACTGTTCAATATAGCATAATTGACTATGCTACATGAAGGAATTTCTTTGTAAAGTTGCTGCGCTACATAAAGGTTAGAAAACGGTAACTGAATATTCCTATTAAGCATTTCTTCCAATTGTATCCATTTTTCATAATATGAATGTCCACACAGATGCACACCTGCCAATCTATTGAAAAAGAAATAATCAGGACACTCAAACACCTTAGTTAACCGAGAATATGTATCTACTAAAGCACCATCTTCTGCAACCCGCCAATGCTCCATATCACTAAGACCATTTAGTGCTCCATAAAGTGGATAATCCCCTGTTTGCCCACCTATAGTAATTAAAATATCAGGATGAAGTTTCTTCATTCCTCCACAAGCCACCAAAAGATTACCTTGAATCGAATATTTCCCATGATAATTAGATAGATGATTTACATAAACCACTACATTATAATTCTCACAAAATGCCTCAATAGCCTTCCTCTGTTTTTCATCGAACGGACGGTGCTCTCCCACTACTATTAAAATTTTTTTTCCCTGCAATTCAATCTCACTCCAATCATCCCATGCCATATAACGTTGAAGAGGACGTACATTAGGAAGCTGCTCATCAATAAATTTCCCTTGTAGTGCATCCACTATGCGGATATTCAGCTGAACTGGACCTGGCCTACGATGAGTAATTTCCATAATCGCTTCACGAGCAGCATGATAACACTGGCTACGGGTATTTTCATCAGTAACAGGCGGTAAATCAAAACTTCGTTTTACCGAATCACGCGGAAGAGAACACTGATCAGGTGCCTGCATATAGTCTTGGTATTGAAAGCGTTCTAGTTTTGCTGTCGTTATAGCAAGTACAGGGACATGTTTATAAAATGCCTCGGTTAGTCCTGGAATATAATTACGAGTGGCTTGCGCACTGGTACATGAAGTAGCTATTACCTCTCCTGTTTGGAGATAAAGACCAATAGCAAAATACATAGCACTCCGTTCATCTGGCACAGAATAACAATGAAAAAAAGTGTCATCTTGTACAGCTTGCGAAATAGGAATATTCGTTCCTCCCGGACTAATAACAATATGGTGAATGCCATATTGTTTAAGCATTGCTATAACAATCCTTACATTTTCTTGAATAGTATACATATCTCTTGATTAAAATGAATATGGCACATCGTCATACGTAAGTATTCCAGCACCACCAGTCATATATATAATATCACCCATTATTGCTCGTCCCATAGATGAAACAAGGATTACTGCCATATTAGCAACTTCTTCAGGCATAATATATCTGCCAAGTGGTAAACGCTCCAATACCATATTATCGTTCTGATTATCTTTCATTAACATCGGTGTGGCAGTAGGTCCAGGAGCAATACCATTGACAGTAATACCATCCTTAGCCAACGCTTTAGCCAATCCCAAAGTAAGGCCTCTTATTCCCCATTTGCTGAGAGTATAAGCAGAATTAGCAGGACGAAGACTTGATGCTGAAGCCACATTTAAAATATTACCTTTAATCCCATTATCTACCATATATTTTCCGAATACCTGCGACAGAAAAAACGTACCCTTCAAATTAGTATCGAGCACGCTATCATATTCTTCCTCTGTAGTATAAGGCATCCCTTTAAAATTCACTCCCGCATTGTTAACCAAAATGTCAATAGGTTGTCCATTCACCGCATCCTGCATTTGTGTAAATACAAGTCCAAATGATGCTACATTCGTATTATCCAAAACAAATCCTACTGTTTTTGTGTTATATCTACTCAATTTACTTACTGCATTATCCAAACGCCCTTTAGAACGTCCTGTTATAATCACATTACATCCTGACTTGACAAAAGCTTCAGCTATAGCATAACCTATGCCACTAGTTCCTCCTGTTATTATAGCATAACGCCCCTTTAACAATTCATTTTGAGTAACACTCATTAAATCTATTTTCACATAGCTAACAGAAAAACGATTTAATAATAACTTAAGTTTCTTTTTGATAGTTGGCAAAGGATTCATAGGCTGCAATTAATCAATATTTTTATTTTTGCAAAAAAATATTTAATGATAAATCTAAAATATTCTATAGGTTTGTGATGACGTTTAGCTGTATTAGCCATTATCAAATAATATCGCTGATGCGTCATAGCAGAATACCATATTTTTGTTTGATTATCCATACTACTGATATTATTTATTGTATGAATTATTAACTCTACACTATCATACCAACGTTTTATTTGATGGCTATAATTGGCATATGCACCTCTACTATGAGAACCATTTCTAACTAATATATTATATATATGTTTTTGTATAGTATAACATCGATTTTTATATAGTACAGGTAATAATAATTGATAATTCTGTCCTCCGTCTTTATTTGTAAAAATAGACCTGTCAGTTAACTCTGAAAACAGTTTAGCTGTTCTTATCATATGACTACCTGCAGGTGCCCATATATTATTGTTCCAATAATAAAAGTCCTCAAATAAATCTTCTTTTGATTTGTTTTGTATTGCAATAGGAGTTTTTGTCATAGTAATCTCATCAACATAGTTAGCCATTACCCTTACACAGCTATACTCTGGATGATTATTCAAGACATAAACCATACTAGTAATTGTAGTATCATCATCAAACCAATCATCCGCATCAGGCCAAAGCAAATATTCCCCTCTAACATATTTCAAACCATTATTGATTGTCGTAGACAAACCTTGGTTTATTTGTTCATAAATATGAAAATCGTATTTTTTATCCTTGAACTTATCCACATACGATTGTAATACTTGTGAAGTGTGATCTGTTGATCCATCATCGATCGCTATAACTTCTACATTACTATAATTTTGTAATAAAATAGAATCTAACAGTCTAAAAATAAGAAATTCAACATTATAACAAGGTATTATAATACTAACTAATGGCTTTTTCATTTTTTCATTCTTTTTATTTTCGCAATAAATATTTTTCTTTCAATATGAGTAAATCCAATATAATACTCTGATATGCCTATATATATAATGGATAGAAAAAAAAGAAGCAACATTGTATCTACAGATTTGTCCAAATAAATCCCTAATAGGAAGAGAGGTACCAAAGAAAATAAAACCTTTATGGCTGGTTTCAACGTAACATACCAGTATTCTTCCATATTAAAGCAACATAATCTTTTCAATATATATATTTGTAACAATAAAAGAAAAAAATTCGATAAAATAATATATATCGTCACAGTATATGGTGGAAAGTTCATTGAAAATAGCCAATAACAAATAGGCAAACAAGAAAAGTTAATTAAGCTAAACCATAATTGATAATTCTTTATGCTTCCTGAAGCTTGAATAGTTGAATCAAATCCTGTACTTATACACCAAAATAGATTACTAATTATTAGTAAAATAGAAAAAATGGATGTATACTGTGGTACATTTCCAAGCCATAAATCTAAAACTGTATCCATACATAAGATACAAGGTACTGCTGGAAAAAGAATAATAAAAAATGAATATTTAGATAATTGATATACCAATGATAAAGACTGAGATGAATTCCCTATACTATAACTCTTAATGATTTGTGGAACTGCTGCCTGTCCTAAATTCCGGACAAACATCATAACATATCCATTAACTTGAACAGCAAGACCATAAGCTGCATTGACTATTGTTGTAAAAAACACATTAAGCACTATAGAAACTCCCTGCCCTTGAGCAATAGTGCTTCCAGCTCCTAACATCGTCCAACTAGCAAAAGAAAAGATATGCTTATAAATTTTAAAATTTAAATTTAACTTCCATTTTGTTAAAAAAGGTTCTTTCATTTTACAATAAAGGATCGTAGAAATAGGAGCAATACTTGTATAAATGAATGCTATAACAGCAAATAGCCTCAAGCGGTTTCCCATATAAAATGTGAGAATAATAACTAAAAATAACTTCAAGAAAGTCCGAGCTATTTCCATAATAGATGTAAACAAGAATTTCTCCCGTGCAATTATTAAGCCAGTACTTGGAATTGCCAAAAGACTTACTGCTGACGTTATTACTGACCAATGTAATAAATAAAGAGCATCTGGTATTTTATCTACTTCCACATTCAAATAATGATTTACATAATGCACCCCAATAGTTTCGCCCAAAAGTAACAAAAAGATAGCCAAAAAAATATGTATCAACCTTATTGTATTATATATCAGTTGTGGTTCTCCTTTATCTCCTTTTCCTAATTCTACTGTAATAAAACGATAAGAAGTTGTCGTCATAACAGTACTTAAAAAATTCATTATAGTAACAACTCCACCTATAACTACATAAAGTCCATAATCATCTATACCTAAAGCTTTTAAGATGAAACGAGACGAATACAATCCAACTACAGTAGTGACTATTAGTTTTATATACAATATAATTGTATTTTTTATTATCTTATTATTCATTGAAGAATTTGATATAAGCAAGGTACAAACAACATATATCGTTTTAAAAAAAACTTAAAAATAGATCCTCATGTAAAAATAAAAACTCATTATCCAACTTAGAGTGGACTCAACATATAGATACTGCTCTGATATCTATATACGAAATAACAAATATTAGTTATTAACAATTTATAAGGAGAAGCAGAATAACTAAAAAATAATTTCTTTACCATTTAGATTATAGAAAAATCACTCCACCTTCTCAAACGGAAAAGCCTGAAGATAACTAATAGCCACCGTCATATTAC
>ENA-OPSJ01002683-OPSJ01002683.1-human-gut-metagenome-genome-assembly--contig:-NODE-2683-length-11088-cov-1.343515_pt1 | contig 11088 bp, 12 predicted proteins | sample MGYA00241801_ERZ501893 | MGnify/ENA primary metagenome ERZ501893 (study PRJEB25962, sample SAMEA2042219) | human gut metagenome | biome: human gut; feature: human-associated habitat; material: faeces...
CATTCATCACGTATCCCATTGCCTCAGCTTTTGCTATTACAGCATTGAGCACATGACGCACATCGCCATCAAAAGGCTCTCCTTGCGGGGTTTTAATCGTACAAAACATACGTCCTACCGCATTTTTTTCAGGACGCCACGGCAAAATCTGAAAGGTTGATGCATCAGGGAAGGCCAGCATATCTGATTCTTGGGTAAACGAAAAGCCGCGCACGCAACTCGCATCAAAACCCATACCCTCTTCAAACGCATGCTCAAGTTCAGAAGGAATTACCGCAAAAGATTTCATATTACCCAATACATCACAAAACCAAAAACGAACAAAATGAACGTCGCGACTTTTGATTGTTTTGAGAACAAAATCTTGATCGGGACTGATAGCCATAACAGAACCTTTCTTATGAAAAATGCACCCCATCGCTAAACGACAAGGTGCACTTAAGCGTGCTTTGAAAGTAAGTATAAAACGCTTTGCATTTCAATCAAGTTACAAGAAGTTTCTCTATGCTAGTTTTTATCATACAGCCTATCGCTTTCAAGGAGGAACAAAAAAAGAACTAACAAAAAATTCTAAACACCGCGCAAGCATGAGTGCTATTCAATTTCTGAGAACCCCTGGTCGTAGAGCATCTTAGGAATCTTGCCATAGCGCAAATAGGGAATGGTGTAATAATCGGCCACTTCTTGGGTCCACGATCCGTCTTTGCAGTTTGAACTGCGCGTTGCCAGATACGTGTGGTAGTCCACGTCATACTTATGTATCAACGCTCGCAAATCCACATCATAGGAATTCTCGAAGAAAACAACATCCTGCGGCAAGCGCGGCTTCATATCAGGATCTGCTGCTGGATGCCCGATGCAAAACCCGCAAACAGGAAAGACATAACGAGGAAGACCTAAGAGTTTCACCATCTCAAGACCCTGCTCTCTAGCTGAACCGATGCAACAAGTTCCCAATCCGAGCGATTCAGCAGCGATCGTAGCAGAACCTAAAGCAATGCCCACCTCGGTCGTGCCCACGATAATATTATCCGCTACGCGCGTAACTCGATCGAACTCTTCTTCGCTACAGTCGCAAGCGATCCAAGTGCGATAGAAATCAGCGCAAAACATCCAGAATACCGGCGCTTCACGTACGTGTTCTTGAGACCCACAAAGCTCATAAGCTTTTTTACGCTTGATAGGGTCACTAACAGAAACGATAGAGACATGCTGGAAATTACACCAGTTAGGGCCATGCTGAATCGCTTCGATGATGGCGCGAAGATCAGCATCGCTCACAGGTTCATCAGTATATGCACGGATGCTCTTATGATGAAGCATTTGCTCGAGTACTGGATCGTTTTCGGTAATGCTCTTGATTGCGCAAGACCAATCACTTTGTTTCTCTGTTTTCACATCACTCATAAACCCCTCCAAAACATCAATGAGCCGTAATCTTTTTTACCTAGAAAAAACATCTTGCTTCACTACTGCGAAGAGCATGAAGGCACCGGATTGATAGAGCCACCAAACGTAACGGGGGCTTCATAATATTCTGCATCAAGGGTGGGGATCATCTCATTTGTTGAACGCTCATCCACTATGTTGCGTTCAACTCCTGCAAAACTCAAAAGTGCCGCAGTCGCCGCCTCCCAAGGACTCCCATCAAGCTGAAGTTCTCGATCAATTTTCTTAATAGGATCACCTGTGCTTTCAAGCCAGAGAAGCGCATCTTCGCGTTTAAGGCCAGAAAGGAATTCGAGAAAAACAGGTAAATGATCAGGAAGTTCAGTCGTTGCTAGATCTAGTCCGTGTTCTTTATAAAGCCTGTTGAGCTCTACCATAACATGCCCTCTATCACGAGAATCTCCCTGTGTATGTTCAAAAAGATTGAGACTTGTCTGCTTCCCAATATCAAATGTTGCAACATAGGCGGACTGAAGTGATGTCAAATCTGTCTCTTTGATCCACGTGATAAACGCATCTAAACGTTCTTTTGATTCTGCGTCTAATTCTTCACTTTCTTGGAGTACTCCTTCGATCTCTGGAAGGCTTTGTAGAAAGTCCTCATCAGGATAAAGCATAAGATTAGCAAGAGCTTTCAATTCCCAGATCATCTCTCATAGTCCTTTCAAGACGCTTACCTGGTCAAAATTGCGCGCAAAATAGATTTCGATTCATTATAGAGAGCATTTAATCAGCTAACAGAAAAAGTCACACTAATGTTTACTCTGACAAGGAGCTTAATCCACGTTTCAATTATCCAGCTAAAGCAACAAATAGCTTACAGGTTGATCAAGAAACGTTCACTACTAGCTTTTAAACAAATATCCAAAAGATACCAATAGGTATGCTTATGAAAAAATTGTGAAGTTGTTTTCGCGATAATTTTTCCACGACAGAGGTAGGTTGTTATGAAAGCCGACATCAAAGAATGGGATCCGGAAAACCCCAAAAAGTGGGACAAGCGATTAGCCTGGACTACGGTTTGGATCTCAACATTTTCGCTAACCTTCGGATTCTGCGCATGGTATCTTGTACCGTCATTGGCACCGCACCTTAATGCGGTAGGATTTCACCTTGATGCAAGTCAACTCTATTGGCTTGTAGCGATGGTTGGCCTCTCAGCAGGTACCTTACGTATCATCTGGACCTTCCTACCCCCTCTGATGGGAACACGAAAACTGGTCTTTATGTCTACGGCTCTGCTACTCATCCCTCTCGGATGTTGGATTTATGCTGTAACAAATCCAGGTCTTCCCTTTGAGCTATTAATGTTCTTTTCTTTCCTTGCTGGTATTGGTGGCGGTACCTTCTCAGGGCTTATGGCATCGACCAATTATTACTTCCCTAAGTCAAAACGCGGCTTTGCACTCGGTGTTCAAGGCGGTTTATCAGACTTCGGAACGTCGCTTGTTCAATTTGTAACGCCCATCGTCATTACCTTCTCCGTATTCGGAATTTTAGGATCGCCTCAACATGAGGTTGTACAGGGACAAGTAAGAGATATTTGGCTCCAGAACGCTGGATGGGTTTGGGTGCCACTCGTTATCATTCTTTCTATCTTAGCTATTGTTTTGTTGCGCTCGGTTCCCGTAACAGCAAACTTTAAAACCCAGCTCTCTATCTTCAAGAGCAAGCACACATGGTTCATGACGTTATTCTATTACGGAACGTTCGCAACTTTTGCTGGCTTGGGTGCCCATTTTGCTTTAATGGGCGACACCATCTTTAGTAATGTTGCTGGAGCTCCTTCAGCAATTGCCTTTGCGTGGGTCGGCCCCGCTATTGGCGCGCTCGCACGCGTTGGCGCTGGTAAAGTCTCTGACAAAATTCGTGGTGGACGCGTAACTACCATCATGGCTGCCGCCACCATCATTGGTCTTGTTTTTCTCTGCATCTACAAACCTGATTCCATTGCAGGTTGCTGGATCTGGATGGCAGCTATGTGGTGGGTGTTCTTCTGGACAGGGTGCGGCAATGCATCAACAACCCAACAAATGGCAGTACTTTTCCCGCCCGTTCAAGGTGGAGCCGTCGTTGGGTGGACTTCAGCAATCGGAGCATATGGTCCTTTCACTATTGGCATGCTCCTTGCTGCAACAAGCCCTCTTGTGATGTTTACCGTAACGGCCGTTATCTTCACTGCCATCCTTGTACTCAATATCGCATTTTATGACAGGAAGAATGCACCTAATCGTTGTTAAAAAGTTCTGTCATGCAGTAACGACTGGTAAATGACAACACTATCCCCGTACTCGAGTTGGTTTAACCACTTGAAGTCATGACGAATAGAGGTTCATATGTCAAAATTCACTGAAGGCTCGCTGTTCTTCAAGAAACGCGTAGGAAGCTATGCTGACGGATGGGGCGAAATAACTGACGAGAACCGCAATTGGGAAGATGCTTATCGAGACCGGTGGGCTCACGACAAAATCGTACGTTCCACACATGGAGTTAACTGTACTGGATCATGCAGTTGGAAGATTTATGTTAAGGACGGCATTGTTACGTGGGAAACCCAACAAACCGATTATCCTCCTACTCCTTGCGGTGTTCCCAATCATGAACCCCGTGGATGTCCTCGTGGTGCAGGATATTCATGGTATCTCTACAGCGCAGCCCGCGTTAAGCATCCTTTAATTCGTGCTCAACTACGCGACGCATGGCGGCGTGAGCGTGCTCATCATGAACCACTTGAGGCGTGGAGGCGCATTGTTGAAGATCCTGACACGCGCAAAAGCTATGTACAAGTACGCGGATTAGGTGATCTTGTCCGTACAAGCTGGGATGAAGCATCCGAAATCATTGCAGCTGCCAATCTGTATACCATTGAAAAATATGGTCCAGATCGTATTGCGGGCTTCTCGCCTATCCCTGGTTATTCTATGGTGTCTTACGGTGCGGGTGTTCGCTACCTTTCACTCATAGGCGCAACCGCTCTTTCGTTCTATGATTGGTATTGCGACTTACCCCCTTCCTCCCCTCAAACCTTTGGCGAGCAGACCGATGTGCCTGAATCAGAAGCGTGGTATTACTCTAACTACATTCTTTGCTGGGGTACTAATATTTCAATGACACGCACCCCTGATGCCCACTTCATGATTGAAGCGCGCTATAACGGAGCAAAGCTTGTCAACGTATGCCCCGATTATTGCGAAAGCACAAAAGATGCAGACTGGTGGCTTCATCCTAAACAAGGTACTGATGCCGCCATGGCGCTTGCTATGAATTTCGTAATTTTCAAAGAATTCCATCTGGATAATCCTGATCCATACTTTACTGATTACGTAAGGAAGTTCACTGATCTCCCTATACTGGTTCGCTTGGATAAGCGCACCAGTAACGATGCATATGTTCCTGGACGTACTCTTCGCGCAAGTGATCTTGAGGCTTATAGCAAGGCAGGCAATAGTCAGTGGAAAACTGTTGTTTGGGATGATATAAGCGATGGTCTTGTCGTAGACCGAGAGTGGCTGGGAGCTTACGCTCCCTTTATTGCCATTCTTGTATGGATTATATGCTATAATATGTTCCATTTTTTTGAATGTTGAATGATTCATTATTAATTACCCCTTGATATCTGCCTCCTTGAATCCGGCTATCAGTTCCTTGTGCTCTACCTTGAGGTAGCGCAGCATGTCCTGCTTGTCCAGGTCACGGCTGAAGGTATAGTTTACCTGCACCGTGCGCTTGGTGGTGCGCACCACGGCATGCTTGGTCTTGAAGATTTCCTCGAAAAGCTTCTCGCCCGTACGCTCGTAAGGCTTAAAGTCGAACTCGTCGCCTCCCTTCTCGCCAGAGCATACCATTCTGCCCGGTATCACCTTAGGCTGTTCGCAGATAACCTCGGTATCGTTCCATGGCGCCTTGCGGAAGGCGATGATACCGTTTTCCTCACTGATGATGGCTCCGTCCACCTTCTGGGCGTTGAGGAGCTGCTTCTTTGTTGCTTGTTTCATAATCGTAACAACTTGTTTAAAAGTTTAATAATGTCAGTTGATTCTCATATCGTTGATATACAGGCCGTCGGCAGCATATCGGATGTCCATCGGCTTTTTCAGAGGGTCATAACAGACTCTTTTCATCATGACACATTCATGACACCAACATCTGTCCTCGTCCTCCATCACAGGCTGGATAAAATCCTTGACCCACTTGTAAAACAACTTACGCTCAGGATCTTTCGAACTGCCTACCGTCATGTCTCTCACCACCTGAGAGTCAACGAATATCATACTTCTCCAAGCTATTCTACTTTTTCGTTCCACCTTGTCAGCATTGCCAAAGAATTCACCAAAAAACAAACGTTGTTTAAAAGCCTTCGGAACCTTTTTTGTTTCCGTTTCCACACACATTTTTACCACTTTCCCCTCCGTGTCGACTAATACTGGGAACAGTTTATCTCTGCCAATATCTGTGATAGCAACCAGGTCCTCGATGCAAAAGAACAATCCTTCTTCGTTGTTCACCACTCTCAATCCGCCATACTGCGGATGATAAAATACATAAGCTTTTCCTGCCATATTTATATATAATGTTTATGGGTTGGACTGCGAGTTATTCGCCAGATTTCAGTTTCAGGAACGGTACCGGATTCCTATAAACAAAAAACGCCCGCAACCAGACTTTACTTGCCTGATTACGGGTGCAAAGATAGGGCAAAAACACCTATGGGAAAAATAGGAAAAATAGGATTAATATTTGTCCCATAAAAAAAATCATCTATGGGCAAAGAAATCTGCCACTTTATCATCCATTTCTTGATTTTTTATGTCCTCGCAATGATTGAAGACATTGTAGAACGATTTAATCGTAGCTTCTCTTCGTATATTGCAATCTTCAGTAAGAAATCTATAAATGGCATTGGCACTAACGATATGCTGCGGTGCCAGGATGCCCTTTCTTCTCCAATATCTGATAAACGCAAATATTGCGATATTCATTGGTGAAGACTTGCTCGCACTGGTACGCAATGAATCCAGGCCATTTAGGGTGAGAAATTCTATAAATAAAGAGGCTTGCTCGGCGGTCGTCTCTTCATCTTTTAAAGAAGATGCTTCATCTGTCACAAAAAGGTACTCTCTTTTTCGGCCGACTCTGGTACCACTCTTTAATGGTTTTCTATTCCTTTGCTCCAGGTATTCATAATAGCCATCCAGAGTGGCGATATAGGCATCAAGCCTAGGAAGTTCAGCTTCAACCAAATGATTGTCTATTCTGTTAAAGGTCTCCAAGTATCGACGTAATACGAGCGCATCATGATAATCTCTTTCCTGCATGACAACATCTACCAGTAAGTGTGCGTGTATGCTCATATCCATAGGAGGGAACGCCTCAAATTGTAAGTATACTCAATAAACTGGCTGTTGCCATTCAATTGAATGACCACGCAAAAAAGGCCGAATCGCCCATACTTCAGTATCAAGCGCAAGAGCTTGATTATAAATCTCCCCATAATTCGAAATTTATATTAGTTAGAAATTAAGTTCTTTGTCGCTCGTTCCTTAGTAGAGGACGTTAGAATTTGTTTGCGCTAACAATTTTGCTGGTACAAGCAAATGCCAGGAGAACTATAAGGGAATACACCCTTAGGGGACAGTTGGTCTCCGATTTCATCATATTTTACTTTCTTTTTTTTGGTATTAATTTATGGATTAGAACTAGCCTCAAAATGAGTTCGCTAACACATAGTGAGGTGGAAAAACTCACTTATATATTACTTCATAAAAGCCAGCAAGTCCTTTCCCTTATGCATAAGGTTGAGAACCACTACGGCTTGCATTCCGTAAATTTTCTTATATCTTTCTTTCATCTCATACAGCATGGTAAGCTTGGATTCCCTTTCCCTTACATATTTCTTATAACTCATTGGCGGAATTAAAATTCTCCACCGCCTCTATTTCTTGGTAAAGATAATAGCCGATGATGTAGCAGAATTGCCTGATGGTCTCAAAGGATTTTGAGGTATCTTGCTGTCTTAGTTCTCTAATGGTATCGTAAGAAGGTCCAAACTCCAATTTTATGATTGTGGGGGTTGTGATTTCCTCCACTAGTATGTGGTCAAGGAGTGCTCCCACTTCCTTGACAACCTTGCCTCTCATATAGCCGTCGGCATATGAATTCATGTAACTACGTCCTTTTCCCATAATTTCTTTTTTAAATTTCGGTGTGAAATTACAAAGAAAGAGCGAAATAAAAGGGTTTACTACGATTCCTTAATTCGTAATATGAGTACTATTATTTTTCTGATTTTTAGTTTTTTGACAAAAAAGAGGGAAAAGTGAGCATTCTTGCAGCATTACTTCTCCCTGTTACTTTTATGGAATTTTTATGGTAGGTGTAGCACTCTGCACTGCTTATTTTACTTGATTATTAACTATAACTGAGTTCTCTTTAAAAAGTATTTTTGGGGTTCTTTATCCTACAAAACGCCATTTGATTATCAGATGATTACATTTGAAGAAATTATCAAAAATGACTTTTTAAAGAGAGAGGACGTGCGCATTTTATCATCTCACTTCCTCTCTTCTACTCACAAAGTTAAATTTTAACGTGTATCATACCTTGGCCTTACTTCGAAAACATTATTCACCTGCACAATGTTTCGGTGTTCTGAAGCAACAGATTCTTCAGCTATTGTATCACACAACCCTATAAAATTACTATAACATATTTTCTTATTCATTTTTACAGCATCCGTTACAATAGAACCCTTATCAATATCTAAATCAATATCTAAATAATAAGCTACTGTATTATCATGTTTTTGATAAACATAAGTGGTTGAATAAACTTTCGTTAAATTAATTTTTACATAACTATTTTGTTTTTGACATTGATATAAATCACTTGTATTACTAATAGAACATTTTGTTGTAAACATTCCTGTAATTGTTTTATCTTCATTGGAAATAGAAAATATAATGATTCCAAAGAAACATAACAAAATAGAAAATATAATTAAACGAATTCCTTTCTTTTTTTGTATTTGTCGTAAATCTTTCATTCAAACTCCCCCTAATTAAATATATTATAACACGAAAAACTAGTATTCCTACTAGTTTTTTTTCTGAATCAAATTTTCTAAGATGATCTGGTTATTTTGAATTCTTTCATTATTTGGATTTATTTTTAAAGCCATTTTATTATATTCTAGACTTTTTTGATAATCTCCTAATTCATAATACGAAATAGCCATCATATCATAAAGGGTTTCATCATAAAAGGCTCATTCATATAACTTTTAGGATGTTCTTTGATTTCTAATGCCTTACTACCATATTCAATTACTTTTTGATAATTTTTTAATTGATATTCTAATAATACTCGCTCAGCGTAAGGTTCTCTTAAATAAGGAGCCTCTATAATTGCTTTATCTAACCACATTTTTGCTTCTTCATATCTCTTTAAATTTTTATAAGATCGAGCGATAAAACGCATGGATGCACATCTTTCATCTTTCCAAGTAGCTGAATTCAATTGTAAGTGCTTTATTAAGGTATCAATGCAATCATTCCATCTACCATAATACATATATTCTCTTCCTAAATAGTGCATATTACGATCATCTTCGGGATCTTCTTTTACAGAAAGTTCTAATAATGGTAAATAACTACTTCTGGATTTACTTCTATCTGGGTAATGATTTAATACAATTTTATCGGTCACTTTCAACTCTTCTTTCGTCGGTCCTAAATAAGTGAGAACTTCATGAACAGGATGTGTCCATTGATAGTTTTTTCGACTATGAATTTTATCACTGTAAAAACTAATAATAGGTTGATTTTGTTCATCTAAACTCCAATTATATTGATAATAAAGACAGCGGATTTTACAGAACAGAATTATGCTATTTAAACACAAGAATGGACCCGGCATATTACGGATATAACGGCATATCAGTCTTTTCTTCAATGGCATATGAATCGTATTCACAGCTTCAATCCTCATTAGGTATGCAGTCAAACAAGGTCAACAGTTACACCTATAATACCCAAACACCTGTTTATAATATGATGTTTAATATCAAATATTTAATTCAAACAGATGTAAGCCTTGCCCCGTCAAGTAATTTATACAAAAAGATTTATACTACATCCGATAAGAAATCAAATGTATATGAAAGCAAATATAATCTTCCTATTGCGTATTGTGTAAATTCAAAAATTGATGATTGGGTAACAGATGAAGGAAATCCTTTTGAAATTCAAAGTGATTTCGTTAAACTTGCAACCGGATATTCAAATTTATTTAAACCTGTTGAATATAACAGCACGGATTTTGATGCTGTAAGCGGCGATGATGTTACCGAAAACGGAACATATTGGTTAGAAAAAAGCGATTCATCATCAAATTACGGTACGGAAACTGTTTCACTCTCCCCTACTATTGACGGAAATTTATATTTATATGTCAAATCAAGTGACCTTAAAACCATAACGGTGAATTCCGAAAAAGTTTCAGACATTACTCAAAGTATGGAAGACGCATATATTTTAGACCTTGGCTATCACAATAAGGGTGATGAAGTATTAGTATCACTTGATGCAAGTAAAATGGAAAGCGAAAGTACATCATTTGATTTTTATTGCTATACTGCAGATGATACTGTTGTTAAAAATATGTATAATTCGCTTGCAGGCAATTCACTTAATGTTGAATCATATAGTGATACAACCATTAAAGGAACTGTTAATGCGAAAGAAAATTGCTATTTATACTCGTCAATTCCGTATGATGACGGATGGAGCGTATATGTGGACGGCAAAAAAGCAGAAACATTTGAAATCGGCGGCACACTTTTAGCCATAGAATTGACTCCGGGTCAGCACAAAATTGAATATAAGTATTTCCCTGTTGGATTTTTACATGGTATTATAATTTCAGCAGTTACGGTATTTGGATTATGTGTATTTTATATATACAATAAGTCTTCTTTAAAACTAAACAAAAGCAAAAGAAGAAAAGACAAAATAATTGTTGAATAGATATAAATACTCATAATTCTACAAAAACCTATTTACAATATTGTGCTTTTATTGTAGAATACTCGTGAACATTAGAGAGGAGCATCTTTTTACTATGGCTAGACAAACAGCAATCAACATCAACACAATTCCTATCGGTCCGCTTGGCATTATCGGTATGCCGGGATGTGAAGAACTTACCGACAAAATCGACAAATACCTTGTTAAATGGCGCGCAAACCAGGCCAGCGAGCATCAGCAGAACATTGCGTTCTATGGCTACCAGCGCGACACCTACAAGGTGAATGTGTCATTACCCCGCTTTGGCTCCGGTGAAGCCAAGGGCGTAGTGAACGAGAGTGTGCGTGGCTTTGATCTGTATATCATTACTGATGTATTCAATTACAGCTGCACATATAATATGTACGGGATGGAAGTACCCATGTCCCCTGACGATCATTATGCAGACTTAAAGCGCGTCATCTCCGCCATCTCCGGCAAGGCAAAGCGCATTACCATTTTGATGCCCATGCTGTATGAGGGTCGGCAGCATAAGAGAAGCAGCCGTGAGTCCTTAGACTGCGCGCTGGCACTGGAGGAGCTGGTAGATATGGGCGTTGAGAATATCATTACCTTT
>ENA-OPSJ01002685-OPSJ01002685.1-human-gut-metagenome-genome-assembly--contig:-NODE-2685-length-11086-cov-4.124649_pt1 | contig 11086 bp, 13 predicted proteins | sample MGYA00241801_ERZ501893 | MGnify/ENA primary metagenome ERZ501893 (study PRJEB25962, sample SAMEA2042219) | human gut metagenome | biome: human gut; feature: human-associated habitat; material: faeces...
TTTTCCCCCTGTCCGCCCGTAGGCGTTCCCCGCCGCAGCGGATTTTCTTTTTTGCTTCTTTTTTCTTTTGGAGGTGCTTATATGAAACAACCGAGGAAACGGGGAATAAAACCGGAAAACAGTAAAACGGTTAATCAATGGGGGCTGCGGGGGCGGATTCCGGTTGATCCGTTGAAGCCGCAGTATATTTGGGATAATTACTATGATGTGCCGCAAACGATTTACTATCTTGAAGAAAACACCAGAGAAATGACCGAAGAGGAAAAGGCTGATTTTAGGGCAGATCGGAAAGTTTTTAGCCAGAGGTATGTAAAGCTGATTGCGGATGAACGGGAGCGGTTGAGAAAGAAAGCGAGGGAGACTGAATGACGGATCAGCAGAACGCTCTGGAACGGCAGCGGGCGCTTTACCGAGAGAAGAATGCCCATTTGGATCAGTTTTTAGAGCCGGTGGAGCCGTATGAGTTTTATCGGGAGATCTTCCCGAAAGGTTCTTTTGAACGAAAAGGTCATTATGAAGATGCCAAAGGCAACGCTATTGCACTGACAGTACCGAAGAAACAGGATAGCCAGGAAAATGGTGTTGCGCTGGAGATTGAAGGAGACGGTAAGACAAGAAGGCATTTGATTACCGATGAGCTGGAGGAATTGGGTGAGATCCAGAACACAGATTTTACGATCATGTCTCCTATTTCGTATTTTGGCAGGCAGCGGAGTGGTAAGAATGCCCGCTATCTCTATGCTTTGGTTTTCGATCTGGACGGTGTTTATATGCCGCAGCTCCGGGACACGCTGCACCAGATGAATAAGGATATTATTCCAAAGGCAACCTTTATAGTAAACAGCGGAACAGGTTTGCATCTGTATTATGTGCTGACGGAGCCGGTCCCTATGTATCCGCACAATCAGAAGATTTTGAAAGAACTGAAATACTCTCTTACCCGGCAGATATGGAACAGGTTCACCTCGTCTATTAAGGAGCCGCAAATGCAGGGCGTTTTGCAGGGATTTCGTGTAGTTGGTTCCGGTTCCAAGTTAGGACGGGACTATCCTGTGGTGGCGTATCGTTTTGGTGGTGCGGTAGAGCTGGAGAAGCTACTGGACTATATTCCTGCCAGCAATGGTGAACGGCAGCACCTGCAGGCGCTTATGAAAAAGAGCCGGTTATCTTTGGCTGAGGCCAAAGATAAGTATCCAGACTGGTATGAGCGCAGGATTGTGAAGAAGGAGCGTAGAGGACGCTGGACGGTAAAGCGAGACCTTTATGATTGGTGGCTAAGACGGATTGCTGACGAGATTAAAGTAGGACATCGTTTTTATGGCATTATGACGCTGGCAATCTATGCGAAGAAATGTGATATAGACGAGGACGAACTTCGGGAGGATGCTTTTGGACTACTCCAGCGATACGATGATATGAGTGTGGAGGACATCAACCGTTTTACGAAAGATGATATTGTGTGCGCTCTGGAAATGTTCAATGAAGATTATGTGACCTTTCCCAGAGATGATATTGCAAAAATTTCTGGAATGTCTATGCCGGTTAATAAGAGAAATTGGAGAAAACAAAGAGATCATGTTCATGTCATGAATACTATGAAAACATTGAAGAAACAGTTGGGAGAATCTGTAAAGGAAGGGAGACCAAAAGGAAGCGGGACTGCAGAGAAGAAAGTGTACGAATGGCGGCAACAGCATCCAGAAGGACGGAAAGCAGATTGCCATAGAGATACCGGACTTGATCCTAAGACGATACGCAAGTGGTGGGATGATATTTACATCACAAGAGAAAGAAAAGACTTGAATTGAATTGATAAATAAGGTACAATAAAAAGGACAAGAAACGGTACATAATATAGACTGGAGGTGTCTTTTATGATTGCTATTAACTTTACGACTGCCCGTGGTCGCCTGAAGGATTTTTGTGATAGGGTGACAGACAGAGGAGAGACGGTAATTGTAACCAGAAAAGCTGAAAAAAACGTTGTAATCATTAGCGAGGAACGCTTTAACGAGTTGGAGAAAGCGGAGCGGAATGCTGCCTATCTTGGAAAATTGGAGAGAGGGCTGGAGCAGGTTCACGCTGGCCTTGGGATTGTGAAAACGATGGAGGAGCTGGAGACGATGGTGGGCGATGGCATATAACATTACCTTTTCGCCTGACGCTTGGGCGGATTACCTGTACTGGCAGTCAGAGGACAAGAAAACGCTGAAGCGGATCAATAAGTTGCTCCAAGAGTTGCAGCGTGACGGGGCAGTACAAGGCATAGGAAAAGCAGAGCTGCTACGGAAAATCAAAGGCATGAGTAAACGCATTGATGATACGAACCGGCTTGTTTATACCGTTGAAAATGACAATATCATTGTTTTATCCTGCCGGGGACATTATGAAGACTGATTGGAGGATAGACGATGTCTCGAAAAGTGTTGCAGATCGGCTACGAGCCGGAGCGTGATCGCCTGACCTGGGATGGCTGGGATATTCATTGTGGCTATGGTATGGATGTGTTGCTCCCAGATCGGCTCGATGGAGGCACATGGCGGGCTGTATCCTTCGAGTACAATGATGAGGGATGGTATATGCCTGGGCATCCTGATGTGTCTCCGGTGGGCCTGTGGGCACGTGAAAGACAGGACTAAACTATGAAGATTAGCTATGAGGGACGAGTATAATATCAGAGAACTGAATCCAAGTAAAAATCCGTACACGAGCAAGGTAAAGGTTACTATTGATGTTGAAGGGAGCACGTTGGATTATTTTAAGTCTATGGCGGCAGCAGATGGAATCCCGTATCAGACTCTTATCAATCTCTATTTGAGGGATTGTGCGGACAATCGCAGAAAAATTCAAATGTCGTGGCAGTAATGAAAAAGCGGAAGAACAACGTGTTCTTCCGCTTTTCTATATTGCTATACATCTATAAATGTAGTAAACTATAAATATAGTTATCTACAAAAATATAAAACTATAAAAGTAGGAGCGTGAGTACATGATTATTGCAGTAGCAAATCAAAAGGGCGGTGTCGGCAAAACAACCACGTCCCAGGCATTGGCTGCAGGACTGGCAGCGAAGGGGTACAGGGTTCTGGGAATTGACCTCGATCCGCAGGGAAATTTCTCTACGGCCTGCGGAGCAGAGAACTATAATGTCCAGACGATATATGAAGTCATGAAGCGGGCTGCCAGCATTCAGGATGCCATTCAGCATACAAAGGGCGGCTATGACGTTGTACCGGCCAATATTATGCTGGCCGGAGCCGAGCAGGAACTCTCCCAGACCGGCAAGGAACACCGGCTGAAGGAGGCCGTGGCGCCGGTGGCTGGTGACTATGATTTTATCGTGATTGACACACCGCCTTCCCTGGGTGTGCTGACGGTGAACGCTTTCACCTGTGCCACCGATATTCTGATTCCGACAACAGCAGGAATTTTTGCGACCGCCGGGATCTCCCAGCTCAACGAGACCGTCACCAGCGTTCAAAAGTATTGCAATCCGGCTGTCAAAGTGAGAGGGATTTTGTTTACGAGATTTAATCCGCGGGCGAATATCAGCCGGCAGATGAAGGAACTGGCGGAGCAACTTGGCGAATACATTTCTGCGCCGATCTACAAAACATATATTCGATCTGCTGTAGTGGTGGAGGAGGCCCAGGCGAACAGCCAGGACATTTTTGACTATGCCAACAAGTCTACGGTGGCAGAAGACTATAAAGCATTTATTGACGAATTTTTGAAAGGGGTAAATGAATAATGGCAGAGAAAGCGAAGTTTGATCGGGAGGCTGCGTTTAAGTCTATCATCGGAGCAGGACGCCAGAGCGAGAATGCTGTTGTAGCTGAAGAAAAAAATGCGAAGAAAAATAGCGACCGGGTGCAGCGGGCCTATTATCTGGATCGGGATCTGGATAAGGCGCTGCGCCGGATGGCGCTGGAGGAAGGAAAGAACTTAACGGAATCAGTTAATGACGCTTTGCGAGCAGGATTGACAAAATACCTGTAAAAACGAGAGAAAAATTGAAAAGGCAATCATAGATTGCCTTAATGTAAACCGCAAGCGGTTTACATTATAGAGCTTGTTGAAATAAAATTGGGATGAAAAATATGGAATTAAAAGAAAAACTTGTCGCTTTGCGTAAAGAGAAAGGGCTGACACAAATAGCTGTTGCAGAGAAACTGAATGTTTCCAGGCAAGCTATTTCACGCTGGGAATCTGGAATGGCGCTTCCGTCTACAGATAATCTTAAATGCTTGGGAGCATTGTATGGAGTCCCAGTTGATTACTTAATTAATGAGGGAACCGAACGGTTTAACTCGGAAAGTAATAATAAAAAAGAAACTGAAGATCAACGAGACCATAAAAAACTTTCGAGGGGGATTGTTGCCGCTATTAGTGTAGTCCTCATTGTAATAGTAGTTTCTTGTATAGCAATTTTCTGGAAAGAAGAAACAAAGACTGTACCAATAGAGGATTTGCAAACGGAGAAAGAAGACGGTTATCCATCAGAAAGTTTTTCTGTGAAATGGTAATTACAGAAGGGAGGTGAAATACATGAAATTCAAAAGAATTTTAAGTGTTGCGTTGGTTTGTGCAGTGATGATCAGCTGCGTTACGAACGTAGCAGCAACCCAGACAAATGAGGCAGACAGTTTTGTAGTCCACAGTACAGAGTCGATTTCAACTACAAGGGCTTCTGGTGAATTTGAAATGACAGTTTCTGCAAAGACAAAAGCAATTGCGGACAGCAGCTTTCCGTTGGAGGCAGGAGAAACGGTGAGAATCAATGCGAGCTATTCACCAGACGGAAGCGTTGATTTTGGGTTGGTTGATGAAGACGGAGTCTTTCATTATATTAACGTAAAGAACGGAAGTATTGATAAGACAATTCGAGTCAGCGAACGTGGGAAGTATAAATTCCAGGTCAGAAATAATTCTTCGGTAGCTGTGAAAGTATGTGGGTTTGTGAGGTACTAATCGACTGTACAGAATAAATTAAAGAAAAGGTATTGGGAACTTTACAATCGAGCGCATGAATAGATTGCCACAAATCTCTGAAATAATTATATTATTGCTGGTTGGCATTACCGCTGTTTTATGGTTTTACATGGAAAGTAAAATAGGAAACTATTGTTTTCTAATTTTGCTGATTTATATGTTCTTTCGCTTTTATAAAAATGATAACGGTAACGGAGGTGTACAATGAAAGGTGTTGGAAAGAAACTTCTGGCGGTATTTTTGGCGTGTGCAATGATGCTTCCTATGACGGTTTCGGCACTGGCAATGGAGGAAGAAAAAGAAATTAACAATACTGACCCATTGGCGGTTACATCCGATGGTCAATCGATGGATTTTGAGATTCAGCAAGTGGGAGAAAATGAATATCAAGTTTTTTTCTACATGGATAGAGAACTGGTAAGAATTCATACCATTGATGTAGGAAAATCGATTCGTACAGTTGATCAAAAAACGGGAGAAACAGTTTTAATGGAAATCCCTGATGCGGACTGTTTGAAAATTGATAACAGTCTTGCAGATGGAATGCGTGTTCCGGTTCGGTGGACACATTTGGGGTATATGCATTATAAGTACAGTTCGAAGTATGGATGTGAGTCTATAGCAGCAATCTCTTGCAGATCCACGAGTTGCAGACCGTCAACGTATTATGTGGATACGGCTGTCAGTAGAACAGTGGATACAGCGGTTACTCTTGTAACAGGAGTTATTCTCGGAGAACTAATTGGTCCATATATCGCAGCAGAGGGTGCGTTACGTGTAGCGCAGCTAATTGTTGGTGCAATGATTACAGAGAATAATGCAGAAGTAATTGGAGGTACAATCTCTAATATCTTCAAGGATTCCTACGACTGTACAGTTACTGACTATCAAATTTCTACGCAAGTTCTTGGTACAGGAATATCAAATTCGAGCAAAGTTACATATAGTGGGACTGTGTATACCGTTGATTATGGCAATAAGACATATGCAGAAGAACCTAAAGATGGTAGTTACCATACACCTATAACATGGAAAAATCCGGCGTTTTCAAAGGAAATTTGGAAAGATTCTCTCAGTAATGCTCCGGCTTGGCCTGGTATCTATTTAGATTATCCCTACGATTACCCACTGTGACTTTTGGCGGTATTATAGAATGGTTCCCCGCTCAATGAGCGGGGAACCATTCTACGCTGAACCACGAACTGCTCATGACTTTGTTGCACCGACAGATACAGGATACTTTAGTATCCTTAGCTACTACGAGTCCTTGCGCTTATGCGGTTGAACCGACGTGTACCGGTCGGTTCGCACAATGGCGTGAGTGGTCGGCTCTCTATTCAGAGAGTCTCCTACTCGATTCCAATGCTATAACGGTTTACCCGTTTATATATGAACGGGTAAACCGTTATACGGTTAATTTTGTGGTTATGTTGACAACCTCCGCAACGTATGGTAAGATGTTCTTGGATAGGAAAGGCTGCGGTAGACGCTGGATCGATGCCTTGAAAGAAAGGGGGTATGGATGGCGGCTGCGAGTGGTGTGTGATTGACAGCAGAAGTGAAGAACGAAGCTCGTCTGGGCGAGGGTAAATAGTAATTAGGCCCAGAGCGTCTTGGCTGGCAGATCTGCCGGTCGGGGGTTTAGCAATTTGCTAATCAGAAGCCACTTCAGGTTCGATACACCTGTGTGATGCGTGGGCTTGCCGTAGTAACCTTTGTGAACTGGAAAGCGCATCATGGACCCGGTATTAGTAATCCTTTTGAACGTGCCGGTAAATAAAACGTATCTGTTCCTATCCACTTTCTGATAGTAGCCGGAATACTGTAGATCTTCCGGAGAGCTGCTTCCTCTACAAAGAAGCCGACAGAATCTGAACTGCCGTAGATCTCAATAAAACAGAGCTGCACACATAAGCAGATCAAAAAAGTGTAGGGAGCAATCCCAAACCCGTCATACATAAGACGTTAAAAAGTGTATTTTGCCGATTGTCGAGTCTCCGAATGGAGCTGGCATGAGGCGGCTTAGCTTGAACGAGAAATGTAGAAGTCTATAAAACTAAGAAAATAGTTATGTAGTTTTATAGAAATATAGATTTATACAAAAATAGATGCACGAAAGGAAGTCGGAATGGGGCGTAGAAATAAAGCGTACTTCAAGGATCTGCACCAGCAAGCCTATGACCGGCTTACCGGGATGCAGGCTTTTGGCGAGAGCAAAAAAGAGGCGGTAGCCAATGGCACAGAGAAAGATAAAATATTTGCGTTCAACACCTATAAGAGCTACTGGAAACATACCAAATATTTTATCAAGTACATCAAGGAGAAGCATCCGGAGTGTACCACGCTGAAGAGTGCAAAGAAGTATGCCAATGAGTGGCTGCAGACCAGAGTGGATCAGGGGCTTTCAGCGTGGACGGTGCAGCTTGAAGCGAAAGCGCTGGGAAAGCTATACGGGATTTCCCCGGATGACGAGAATTACTTTAAGCCGCCCAAGCGAAACCGTGAGGAGATTAAACGGAGCCGGGGGGACCGGGTGCGGGACAAGCATTTCTCCAAGACGAACAATGATGAACTGATAAAGTTTTGCCGGGGAACCGGCCTGCGGCGAAAGGAGCTGCAGGAGCTGCGGGGGAAGGATCTGGTGCCCAGGGCGCAAATTGAGGCGGAGATCTCCGAACTGCAGAAGATCCCGGAGGAGCAACGAGCACCGAGCGTCACAAAGCGCCTTGAAATGCTCCAGGACGCACGTTTGTTCTCAGAGGAGTGGTTTATCCATGTCCGCAACGGAAAGGGCGGACGAGAGCGTTTAAGCCCGATTATAGGCAAAAATGCGGGGCAGATCATTAAACGGATTGCGGACACACCCGCAGAGGAAAAGGTATGGCAGCACATTCATAATTGTGCCGACATCCACGGTTATCGTGCGGAGTATGCCACGGCGATCTACAAGGCTCATGCCAGGGCAATTGAGGACATTCCCTATGACCGGGTAAACCGTGGAACCGGGCGGCGTTATCAAAGCGAGGTTTATACTTGCCGAAAAGATGAAGCGGGGAAGAAGCTGGACAAGGCTGCTATGCTGATCTGCAGCAAGGCGCTGGGGCATAATAGAATCAGTGTTGTAGCGGACAACTATATCCGCGGCCTTTGATGGGAGGCGAATGAGGCATCGAGTACGTAAGGAAACGAATGGGAGGCTATAAAACATTGGATAGCCTTGATGGTGAGTGTACCCATGTAATTCAAACAAGGCAGGAATATGAGATGCTTCTAAATCAGCGCGATAGAGCCAAGCGCGAAAAAGAGGAAGCAGAAAGAGCCGCTGCGCGGGAGATATCCAGAGTAAAACAGGAGGCGGCACACGAGGCCGACAGAGCCGCACAGAGGGCGCAAGCGCAGATAGACGACCTTTTACAGCAGGTGGAGCGGAAAACGGCTGAAATCGCCGACCAGCGCGCCCTCAACGCGAACCTTCTCAGAATTTCGCGGGAAAGAGCAAATGCGGATAGAGGGCTGCGACCGAAAAAGGTACATACAGGGTATGTTGTCGTGATGTCCTCCGAAAAAGAAATACGGTACAAAACCGGCAGAAATAAGCTGCTGACGGCAAAGGTATGGGAGACGGTACTTCAGAGTCCTTACTCGGTAGATTTTACGGAGAGCCAGGCAAGGCAGCTGATCGAGGAAGATCTTCTGGCCAGAAAAAATGGCTTGCTTGCGGACGTGGGCATTACGATGATTTGCAGCGGGAGCAGCTATGAGAATTTAATCGAAACGGAAAACTGGAAAGAAATCAAAGCAGCGCACAATACGCTATTCTCACGGCAGCTTCGGGCAAACTATAGAGTTGGCTATTGGGAATATATCATCCAGCACACAAAACCGCTTGGAATCGTCCCCGCAGATATGCGGGCTGGAACGAAAAATGGATAGCAAAATAGCCTGTCTGCAACCCTTGAAATCGCGTTTTGGACAGGCTATAATAACGGTCAAAAAATAGGGAAAAAGCTATTGATAATCTAAGCCCCCGTATAGGGGTCTAAGGCTAGAACAGGGGCTGGATTTTTGTTGCGAAAAAATAAAAAATTTCTCTTTTTAGGAAGCGAGCAGGGGTCAGCAGTTTGTAGCGATTTGCTGGGTGCTGGATCGGGGGGCGCAGCCCATCCGATAGCAGGGTAGGATTTGTCCACGGTCTTTTCCAAGGTCGTCCATCAGGATTCTCCACGCCTTTATGGTGTGGGGAATCCTGTGGGCGTACCGGCAGGCGTAAGCCTGTGGGAAAGGCGGTGGGCAAATCCGGATGGTTTGGAATCCCCGCCGCAGCGGATTTTTCTTTTTGCTTCTTTTTCTTTTACTGGGAGGACTTTGTGTATGACACAGAATTACACTGAAGGATATGAGTATTTGAGTTCTCAATTTCCGGAGGTCAGCGGCTATGATTTTTACAGAGAGATGTTCCCGAATAACGAGCGATCTGACGAGCAGCATATGGATTATTCTCATCCCAACGCAATTTATCTGTATCGGGAGCAAACGTCCGATGGTTTTAAGCGAATGCGCCGAAGAATCATGTTCTCCGATCAGTGGGAAAATGATTACATGGAATTTATCGAACAAAATCCGCTGACGCTGTGCAGCGGACTGTCCTATCGCGGGAAATCCAATAAGCTGGAGCACGCGCAGCGGATGAACGCACTGATCTTCGATTTGGATGGTGTTGGTCTGAAAGAGTTGCGAAATTTATTTTTGCGATTTGGCGGCGATCCGACGCGGATCCGTCGCTTGCCGATGCCGACGTATCTCGTTCTGTCAGGGACCGGTCTGCACGTTTGCTATTTTTTCCGGGAGCCGATCGATCTATACCCGAATATTAAAATCCAGTTGAAAAGCCTAAAGTATGATCTTACGTTTCGGATGTGGGAATACAAGGCGACGTCGCAAAACAAAGAGATTCAGTATCAGTCCATCAACCAGAGCTTCCGCATGGTTGGCAGCATCAACGAAAAGCATGGCAATCAGATTGTGGCGTTTCGGACCGGCGAACCGGTGACGTTGGAATATTTGAACGCTTATGCCAGACCGGAAAATCGGGTGGATGTCAATAAGCCGTTTAGACCGTCGAAGATAACGAGAGCGGCAGCGCGGGAAGCGTATCCGGAGTGGTATGAGCGAGTTATTGTCAAGGGCGAAAAGTACCCGAAAAAATGGGACATTGCAGGAAAGGTACATGGCGACGATCCGTATGCACTTTACCATTGGTGGCTGCGGCAGATATTATCAATCCGGGGCGGACACCGGTATTTCTTTTTGATGTGTATGGCAATTTACGCCTATAAATGCGATGTTCCGAAGGCGCAGCTTCGGAAGGATATGCAGATTGCATTTGAGGATCTCCAGATGGTGCAACATGAGAATGCGTTGACTGAGGATGATATTAAGAGTGCGCTGGAGGCGTATGACCGGGAATATTACAACTTTACGATTTCCGATATAGAGGCGCTGACGGACGTTCATATAGAGCGGAACAGAAGAAACGGGCTAACGCAGGAAAAGCATCTCTATTTGGCGCGGAGGCGAAAAGAGGATATGAAAGCAATAGGGATACCAATGAAGGCTGCGGATGGTCGCCCAACGGCACAGATGAAAGTCTACGAATGGAGAAAGGCAAATCCGTCTGGTAAAAAAGCTGATTGCCATAAAGACACTGGGCTGGATCCAAAGACGATCCGAAAGTGGTGGGAAACAAAATAACGTATATACTTTGCGTAAAGTATATACGTTATATAAACTATTTACAATATATAGATTTATGGCAAGGTTGCCTGATGATTGTTTCAGAAAATAACGCTACTTTTTCGATGTATCTGTGTCACCTGAGACAAAGCGGGATTCCGTTTTGCGGATGATCCGATGGAAGCTGTTTTGTTGTGCTGCCGTTAATTCCGGACAGTCTACATCCGCGGTCGATGGAGAGGCTGCGAGAGCCGTTAGCATTTCTATTTGTGGCGTTGTTAGCGGTGCAGCCAAGTCAATTTCTTTGCGTGTAATCATAAATGCAGCTTCCTTTCTATTACATCTTACATCCTCATGGGGC
>ENA-OPSJ01002696-OPSJ01002696.1-human-gut-metagenome-genome-assembly--contig:-NODE-2696-length-11040-cov-3.421211_pt1 | contig 11040 bp, 9 predicted proteins | sample MGYA00241801_ERZ501893 | MGnify/ENA primary metagenome ERZ501893 (study PRJEB25962, sample SAMEA2042219) | human gut metagenome | biome: human gut; feature: human-associated habitat; material: faeces...
TACAGGTGTAGGTAAGACAGAACTTGCAAAGGCACTTGCCCAGAGCCTGTTTGATGATGAGAACAACATGGTTCGTATCGATATGAGTGAGTACATGGAGAAATATTCCGTGTCCAGACTGATCGGAGCTCCTCCGGGATATGTCGGATACGATGAAGGCGGACAGCTGACAGAAGCAGTCAGAAGAAAACCATATTCTGTTGTGCTTTTCGATGAGATCGAGAAAGCACATCCGGATGTCTTCAACGTATTGCTGCAGGTACTGGATGATGGACGAATCACAGATTCCCAAGGACGTACAGTTGACTTCAAGAATACAATCTTGATCATGACTTCCAACATTGGTGCAAACTATCTGCTGGAAGGAATTAAGGACGATGGTTCGATCGATGAACAGAGTCAGGAGATGGTAATGGGTGATCTGAAAGCACATTTCAGACCGGAATTCTTGAACCGTCTGGATGAGATCATCATGTTCAAACCATTGACAAAGACAAATGTACGTTCCATCATTGACCTTCTGGTTGCTGATGTGAACCGCCGTCTGGAAGAACGTGAACTGAGTGTCGAGCTGACAGATGCAGCGAAAGACTTTGTTGTGGAAGGTGGATATGAGCCGATGTACGGTGCAAGACCACTGAAACGTTACTTGCAGAAGAATGTAGAGACATTAGCTGCAAAACTGATCCTTGCAGGAGATGTGGGACGTGGAGACACGATCTTGATCGATGTAAAGGACGGTAAACTGACAGCAGGTGTGAAGAAATAAAATATGATACCAGGGTCAAAAGGTCTGAAACCACCGGTGCTTGCACAAAGGTGGTGTAATGGCCTTGGGACCCGCCCCAATATGAGCATAAAAGTGGAGCGTAAGCTTCACGATATGCGAATATAGGGCAGGATTGTGGGAGTACGAAGTATGGAACAATCCGTAAGGCATCTTTTGACCCTAACATCAAATTTATTATACAATAAAAAATAGATTATTTATAGATGAAAATCTTGATTTTATCTATGCACTGGGTGTTTTTTACACTATAAAATAAAAATCAACAAAAACAAAATAATATTGTAATATATAGTAACAAGATAGAAATGAATAATGCGTTTGAAGTATGAAGTACAGGACAGCAAAAGATTTGACAGTGAAAAGGAAACCGAATATAATGGACACAGGAGAAGCAGGGTATGGCAGGATATAAAAGTGTGAATGAATGGAAGAAAAGAAATATGTCCGAAACTTTCGGAGCGGGTTATGTTGTTTCAAACAGAACAGACAGAGCTTATGCTTTTGAAAAAATATATGAAGAAACAAAGGGTTAATTACGATGAAGCCTTTGATGCACTGGACATAGCAGAAGAAAGATATGGTGTATATCTGGAAAAAATAGAACCGAAGGAATGATAATGTATCCTTGTAAAATGACATAACAGGAAAAGGGGCATCCGGGATTGATTTGACAATACAAAGAAAAAATAATATAATGGTCAGCAGAAATTATGACCGGATAAAGGAGACAAAGGACTTTTATGGAGAAGGAAAAGATATCATATGTAAAAGCAGTTCTCTTAATGGGAATTTTTACATTTCTGTTTTTGGGCATCGAGTATCTGTATGTCAATGTGGTTTCAGGCATACTGTCAGAAGAAACTACTGTGAAGGCACAAAATTATGCACTTGGGGCAAGTGCAATAGGATTTGTAATTTATCCGGTTTGCCGCAGGATTTGTAAAGGTATGTATCAGACCGCAGGATGGATTGTAAACGGCATAATAATAGCGGCAGGACTGATTGGTGTGAAACAGGGAAATTCAGCCGGTATGGTTTTGACATTGGGACTTGTTTTGTTTTTGTTTCTTGGAATAATGGGAAGTGCAGTTTTCTATTTTGCATTGTGCCTGCTGAAAAATGATCGGTATCTTGCAAGGATAGCCGGAGTCGGCTATATGACGGGAATATTGCTTCAGGTATTAAAAAATACACTGAACCAATCTGAAGTGGCAGAAATGATACTTTTCCTCCTGTTTCTGACCGGTCTTGAGATATTGTTAATAAGAACAGGAAAGCAGATGGATGAGGGAGAAAATGAGAATACTGCAGGAAATGGATTGGAGGCAAAGGCAGCCAAAAGAGAAGAAGCAAATAAAACTTCCACAGCAGCAGTTCTCCTTCTGATAGTGCTTGTTGTTCTGCTGACGTGTATTTTCAGTACACTTGATAATGCGGTGACACTCGTTCATGCGACCGGAGCGGTTGATATCGGACAGGCACCGCGATTTATACTTGCATTCAGTGGTTTACTGGCGGGATTTCTATTTGATATTGGCAACAGGAAATTTATGAATATGGTTATGTATTGTGTTACCCTGTTGTCAACCTTGTGTGTTGCCGCTTTAAAGTTTTCAGAGCCGTTTTTAATGGGACTGATTATTTTTTATATGTCTGCGGGATTTTTTGCAGTATTCTTTACAACTGCATTCATGGAGATATCCCGTTATACGCACCTGCCGGAATTATGGGCAGGTATGGGACGGGCAGTGAATAACCTGACTGCGGCAGTAATTACAGGTGGTTCTTTAAATCTGATATCATCAGAACTTAATATACAGATGCTCGTTATTACAATATTATTATTTGTATTGGCAAGTGTGGTTACGACGGCATATACTTATGAAAAGAAGAAACTGATGGAAATACCGGAACCGGATAAAAAACCGGCCGGTGAATTGGATGAGAAGAAGAAAATCCGGCAGATTGCAGAAAGATTTTCCTTTACAGAGAGGGAGACAGAAACATTTTTCTGTCTGGTCAGTACGGAAGACAGCGTCCAGCAGATTGCAGATGATTTATGCGTATCGAAGAGAACACTGGAGCGGCATATATCTTCCATATATGAAAAAACCGGAGTAAAGTCGAGGGTTGCACTTATTGGAATTTATAATGATAAATAATAAGTGCGGGAATTTTTGTTCAGGTAATGCCGGATAAGTCCCTGTATATTTCCGTGGTAAAGCAGCTTACATTCCGGCATAACCCGGTAATCCGCAGGATGCATCAGTGATTCGTGCTTCGGAAGACAGACCGCACCGCTCTGGGAAAGTAGTTCACCGATAAACTGGGAGCAGAAATAATGCTTTGGACGTTTGTGCTTAATGCGGAACATACAGTATATTGTTCCGAGAATACTGTAGCGGTAGATTGCAGATTGCTGTGACATATGCAGAATCTGCTTTTTTATCTTATGATAAGAAACATTGGATATTTTCATTTCATAGACTTCACAGGCGGTATCCGGATGCAGCCCCATATAGCCTGTGTAGGGACTTTCAATGGTAAATCCGGCAGGCAGGGGCTTTTCCGGCTGAAGTCTGGAAAAAGTATATAAAGAGTTCAGTTTTTTATCCATGCTGATGGAAGCATGGGTATATGGTTCAGAAGTAACAACTCCGATTACTCTTGATAATGCAGTGTTTGTTTTTGTTAATACAATATATATGGATTTCAACTCGTTCACCTCGTAAAAAATAAATCTGTTTTTGCAATTCAGCAGATATCCCATGACAAAAAGTCTTAATATAGTATATATGATTCACAGGAATTTGTATAGTGAGAAATTTTTTATAATATAAAAAACAGTATTGACAAATGTATATAAATAGTTTATTATGAACATATGAATAAATGAACATATATTCAAAAAAAGCAATGGAGATAAATTTTCAGGAAAGGAGTAGAATGGACGAAAAATTACAGGAGATTATGGAGCAGCAGCCGGATGATGAGATATTATATGATTTGGCGGAATTGTTTAAGATATTTGGGGATTCTACCAGAATAAAGATATTGTATGTGTTGTCCGAAAATGAATTGTGTGTAAATGATATTGCACAGGTGCTGAATATGACGCAGTCATCTGTAAGCCATCAGCTCAGGATATTAAAGGATTCAAAGCTGGTAAGGTTCCGGAGGGAAGGCAAGAGTATTTTTTATGCACTGGATGATGAACATGTGAGAAATATTATTAATATGGGTATGGAGCATGTGGAAGAATAACAGAAAGATTGATGGATTTAGAAAGGAAAGGTATTAATTATGAAGAAGACATATAAGATAGAAGTAGATTGTGCAGCATGTGCATTAAAGATGGAAGAAGCAGCAAAGAAAACAGAAGGTGTCCAGGATGCAACGGTAAGTTTTATGACACAGAAGATGAAGGTTGAATTTGCAGAAGGTGCAGAGCAGAAAAAAGTTATGAACGATGTATTAAAAGCATGCAAGAAGGTAGAACCGGACTGTGAGATTTTCATGGACTAGGAAAAGTACCTGGAAATGAGGAGAATATGACAAAAAAGCAGAAAAAAGTTTTATATCGTATTATTATAGCAGCTGTACTGCTGGCGGCATTTATGCTGGCACCGATAGAAGAAAAACGGATCCGCTTTGTACTGTTTCTGATTCCGTATGCAGTAATTGGTTATGATATTTTGCGAAAAGCAGTTCTTGGAATTGTGCATGGGGAAGTCTTTGATGAGAATTTTCTGATGGCAGTGGCAACGATTGGAGCGATCTGTCTGGGTGACTATGCCGAAGGTGTTGCGGTTATGCTTTTCTATCAGATAGGAGAACTGTTCCAGAGCTATGCGGTTGGAAAAAGCCGTAAGAATATATCTGCTCTGATGGATATCCGTCCGGATTATGCGAATATTGAAAACGATGGAAAACTGGAACAGGTCGACCCGGATGACGTGGAAACCGGAACGGTTATTGTGGTACAGCCTGGAGAAAAAGTGCCGATTGATGGTGTGGTAACGGAAGGAAAATCAACTTTAAATACAAGTGCGTTGACAGGAGAAAGTGTTCCGCGTGAGGTACAGGAAGGCGATGAGATTATCAGCGGATGCGTGAATTTGTCTGGTCTGTTAAAGATCCGTACCACGAAAGAGTTCGGAGAGTCAACGGTTTCAAAGATTCTTGATCTGGTAGAAAATTCCAGCATGAAGAAATCAAGATCTGAGAACTTTATTACGAGATTTGCAAAATATTATACACCGGCAGTCTGTTATTCCGCACTTGCACTTGCGGTTCTTCCGACCGTGGTAAATCTGATTATGGGAAATCCGGCAGAGTTTGGAAAATGGATTGAACGTGCATTGACATTTCTTGTAATCAGCTGTCCATGTGCATTGGTTATCTCGATTCCACTTAGTTTTTTTGGAGGAATCGGCGGTGCATCTGCAAGAGGAATTCTGGTCAAGGGTTCGAGCTATCTGGAACTGCTTTCCCAGTCGAAGTACATTGTATTTGATAAGACTGGAACACTGACAGAAGGTGTGTTTAAGGTAACGGATATCAGACCTCAGAATATGGAACAAAGGGAACTTCTGTACTATGCGGCATATGCGGAAAGCTATTCCACACACCCGATCAGTAAGAGCCTGAAAGAAGCATATGCAGAGAAGATAGATAATACAAGAGTAACAGATGTGGAAGAAATCAGCGGACACGGTGTGAGTGCCATGGTGGATGGACACCAGGTGTATGCAGGAAATGGCAAGCTGATGAAGAGAATTGAGATACAGGCAGATATGCCGGAGAAAGCAGGAACGGTAATCCATGTTGCTGTTGACGGCAGATATGCAGGATATATTCTAATATCGGATGTCATTAAGAAGAACTCAAAAGCAGCAATTCAGGGGCTGAAGGAAGCAGGAGTGAAGAAAACGGTGATGCTCACGGGAGATGCGAAGAAAGTAGCGGACAGTGTGGCAGCAGAGCTGGGTGTGGATGAAGTCCACAGCGAATTACTTCCTGCTGACAAGGTAGAGAAGATAGAGGAACTCCTTGCAATGAAAGGTGCAAAGGAAAAACTTGCATTTGTGGGAGATGGAATCAATGATGCACCGGTTTTATCGAGAGCGGATATCGGAATCGCCATGGGAGCTATGGGATCGGACGCAGCGATTGAAGCCGCAGATATTGTCCTGATGGATGATGATCCCGCTAAGATAGCACTGGCGATGAAGATCTCAAGAAAGACATTGCGTATCGTATATGAAAATATTGTATTTGCACTGGCAGTAAAATTTGTCTGCCTGGTACTCGGAGCACTGGGTATCGCCAATATGTGGATTGCGATATTTGCTGATGTCGGAGTTATGGTAATTGCAGTATTAAATGCAACAAGAGCATTGCGTACAGGTAATCTTTAAAAATATCACAATAATGATTAATAAGAGAAGAAACTCCGGGAGAAATTTTCCCGGAGTTTCTTCTCTTATTTTGTTAAAATTTATTTTGATTCACTGTATGTTACAGCTGCATTTACAAATCCACGGAATAAAGGATGTGGTCTGTTTGGTCTTGATTTTAATTCCGGATGTGCCTGTGTGGCAACGAACCATGGATGGTCATCCAGTTCGATCATTTCTACAATTCTTCCGTCAGGGGAAATACCGGAAAGCTTCATGCCATGTTCAATCAGGGCTTTGCGGTAATCGTTATTTACTTCATAACGATGTCTGTGACGTTCATGAATGGTCTCTTCGCCATATAATGCATAGGCTTTGGATGTCTTATCAAGAACACATGGATAAGAACCTAATCTTAAAGTTCCGCCGATGTCTTCGATACCATCCTGATCCGGCATTAAGTGGATAACCGGATGTGTGGTCTGCGGATCCAGTTCAACACTGTGAGCATCTGCATATTCCAAAACATTTCTTGCATATTCCACGATGGAAAGCTGCATTCCCAGACATAAGCCGAGGAATGGGATCTTATGTTCTCTTGCATAGCGGATAGCAGTAATCTTACCTTCAATACCTCTGTCGCCAAAACCGCCAGGTACAAGAATACCGGACACCTGTCCAAGAATTTCATCCACATTTTCAGGAGTAACGGTTTCGGAATCCACCCATTTAATATGAACTTCGGCATCGTTGACGATACCGCCGTGTTTTAATGCTTCAACCACACTGATATAGGCATCATGCAGGGAAATATATTTTCCGACAAGTGCAATATCAACGGATTTCTTAGGATGCTTTGCACGTTCGATCATTTCGGTCCATTCTTTTAAATCTGGTTCCGGGCAGTCAAGCTGCAGACATTTGCAGGCAACTTCGGCAAGATGCTCTTTTTCCATTGCAAGCGGAGCTTCGTATAAAAGTTCCACATCAAGATTCTGTAATACATGATCGCTCGGCACATTGCAGAATAAAGCAATCTTATCTTTTAAAGATTTGTCTAACGGAAGTTCGGTACGGCATACAATGATATCCGGCTGGATACCCATTCCCTGCAGTTCCTTTACACTGGCCTGTGTAGGTTTCGTTTTCATTTCACCTGACGCACGCAGATAAGGAATCAGGGTAACGTGAATCAGGATCGCATTTTCACGTCCGACTTCATGCTGGAACTGACGGATGGATTCAAGATAAGGCTGGCTTTCGATATCGCCGACCGTTCCGCCTACTTCAATGATTGCAATCTCAGTTTCCGTTGTGGAAAAGTTTCTGTGAAATCTGCTCTTGATTTCGTTTGTGATATGTGGAATAACCTGAACCGTTCCTCCGCCGAAATCCCCGCGTCTTTCTTTCTGCAATACGGACCAGTAGATTTTACCGGTAGTTACGTTTGAATTTTTAGTCAGGTTTTCATCGATAAATCTTTCATAATGTCCAAGGTCAAGATCTGTTTCGGCTCCATCATCCGTTACAAATACTTCTCCATGCTGGATTGGGTTCATCGTACCCGGGTCAATATTGATATATGGGTCAAACTTCTGCATGGTAACTTTGTAGCCACGCGCTTTTAATAAACGTCCCAGAGATGCTGCGGTAATACCCTTACCAAGTCCTGAAACAACACCGCCTGTAACAAAAACATATTTAACTGGCATTTTAATCCTCCTCGTGATTTTAAATCGGAATATTACATTTTAGACAAAATTCGCCTTTTAAGATATTATTATACAACGGAAAGAAAAATAATCCAATAGAAATTTTAAAAATCTTGAAAATAATCATTTAACAAAAAAATCACAATATCATTATTGATTTATGTGAAAACTAACAGTATACTATATAAGTATAGCTTTACAGGCTTGCAAATTTAATACGGAAAGAGGACAGAATGGAAAATAATAATGAAAATCAGCCATTAAAAGATGGTGATGACAATAACAAGAATAAGAAAAATAAACAGAAAGTGATAACCATTGTTGTTGCACTTCTGGCAACACTGATGTTAGTTACCATGTTCAGCTCGGTTGTACAGAGTACCTCACGCAAGGAGATAAAGTACAGCAAGTTCCTGTCCATGCTTGAGAAGGGTGAAGTTGATGAAGTAGAAGTAAGTTCCAAGGGAATGATTCTCATTTATCCGAAAGAAGAACGGTATACCCTGACAGGTGAGAAATTCGCCTACTGGACCATGGTACTGAGTGGGGATAAGCTTCAGGAAGAACTGGAAGCTTCCGATGTTGACTGGAAGGTGAATGATGAGAGTACGAATTCCGTGATTGTGGAATTTATTGTATCATGGGTACTTCCATTTGCATTGATTTATTTTGTGATGGGATTTTTCCTGAAACGTATGACCGGCGGCATGGGTGGCGGCGGAATCATGGGTGTAGGAAAGTCCAATGCAAAGATGTACGAACAGAAGAAGACCGGGGTGACCTTCCTGGATGTGGCAGGTCAGGAAGAAGCAAAAGAATCTTTGAAGGAAATTGTGGATTTCCTGCATAATCCTGGCAAATATGCAAAAATCGGTGCAAAACTGCCGAAGGGAGCATTGCTTGTCGGACCTCCTGGTACCGGTAAAACACTGCTTGCCAAAGCAGTTGCAGGTGAGGCGAATGTACCGTTTTTCTCCCTGTCAGGTTCTGATTTTGTAGAAATGTTTGTCGGAGTTGGTGCTTCGAGAGTAAGGGATCTGTTTAAACAGGCACAGCAGGCTGCTCCTTGTATCATTTTTATCGATGAGATTGATGCGATCGGTAAGAGCAGGGATTCCAGATACGGCGGTGGAAATGACGAGAGAGAACAGACATTGAACCAGCTGCTGTCTGAGATGGATGGTTTTGATTCTTCCAAGGGACTGATTATCCTGGCGGCAACGAACCGGCCGGATGTGCTGGATAAGGCATTGTTAAGACCGGGACGTTTTGACCGGAGAATTATTGTAGATAAGCCGGATTTAAAGGGAAGAGTGGAAACCCTGAAGGTGCATTCCAAGGATGTGCTGATGGATGAAACCGTTGATTTGGAAGAAGTTGCACTGGCCACCTCGGGTGCAGTCGGATCGGATCTGGCAAATATGGTGAATGAAGCTGCGATCAATGCAGTTAAGAACGGCAGGCAGGCAATTTCACAGGCTGATTTATTAGAAGCAGTGGAAGTGGTAATTGCCGGTAAAGAGAAGAAAGACAGAATCTTAAGTGAAGTCGAGAAGAAGACAGTGGCTTACCATGAAGTAGGTCATGCCATGATTACTGCTCTCGAGAAAAAGGCAGAACCGGTGCAGAAGATTACGATTGTTCCAAGAACAATGGGCTCACTTGGATATGTTATGCAGGTTCCGGAAGAAGAGAAGTATCTTATGACAAAGGATGAACTTCTGACCAGAATCGTCACACTGCTCGGAGGACGTGCTGCAGAGGAGATTGTCTTTGATACGGTAACGACCGGAGCGGCGAATGACATGGAGAAAGCCACAGATCTGGCGAGAGCCATGATTACACAGTATGGTATGTCTGATAAATTCGGACTGATGTGTCTTGAAAAAGAACAGGATACCTATTTATCAGGAAGAACCGTGCTGAACTGCTCAGATGCAACCTATACGGAAGTAGATACGGAAGTAAAGGAACTTTTAAAAGAATGTTATGAGAAGGCGAAGAAGCTTCTTTCTGAAAACAGGGAAGCAATGGATCGGATTGCGGATTATCTGTTTAAGAAGGAGAATATTACAGGAAAGCAGTTCATGGCATTATTTGAGGGAAAAGATCCGGATGCAAAAGAAGAACCGAAGCCGGAAGAAGACGAAAAGCCGCAGATTGAAATAGAAATAGAGAAAAAAGAAGACACTGCGGACACAGAAGAAGTAAACACAGAAGAAGTAAACAAAGAAGAAGAATAACATTGGACAGAGGGTGGATTCGCAGATGCGGCCCCCTCTGTTCTGCTATGACAGGAGGTAAAAGAAAAAATATGAAAAAGCTGGTTTCATGGAATGTAAACGGACTCAGGGCATGCATGGAGAAAGGATTTATGGATTTTTTCGATAAAGTGGATGCCGATATTTTCTGCCTTCAGGAGATAAAGCTCCAGGAAGGACAGATTGACTGGAAGAAAGAAGGCTATCATGCATACTGGAGTTATGCAGAGAAAAAAGGCTATTCCGGAACTGCCATTTTCACAAAAGAAGAGCCTTTGAGTGTGTTTTACGGCATTGGAGTGGAAGAACATGACCATGAGGGAAGGGTGATAACCCTTGAATTTCCGGAATTCTATATGGTGACCTGCTATACCCCGAATTCACAGCGAGGACTGACCAGACTGGAATACAGGATGCAATGGGAGGATGATTTCAGAAAGTACCTGATTGGATTAAAAGACAAGAAACCGGTTATTATGACCGGTGATCTAAATGTGGCACATCAGGAGATTGATTTGAAAAATCCGAAAACAAACCATAAAAATGCAGGATTTACGGATGAAGAGAGAGGAAAGATGACAGAACTGCTGAATGCAGGGTTTGTTGACACTTACCGGTATTTTTATCCGGATACCGAAGGCGTGTATTCCTGGTGGTCCTATATGTTCCATGCAAGGGAGAAAAATTCCGGATGGAGAATTGATTATTTTATTGTGTCAGAAGATTTTAAGGAACATCTGGAGGATGCCAAAATCCATACGGAAGTGATGGGTTCGGATCATTGTCCGGTTGAATTAACTATATGGATATGATGTTAGGGGCAAAAGATGCCTTACGGATTGTTTCGTACTTCGTACTCCCACAATCCTGCCCTATAT
>ENA-OPSJ01002709-OPSJ01002709.1-human-gut-metagenome-genome-assembly--contig:-NODE-2709-length-11005-cov-2.904566_pt1 | contig 11005 bp, 9 predicted proteins | sample MGYA00241801_ERZ501893 | MGnify/ENA primary metagenome ERZ501893 (study PRJEB25962, sample SAMEA2042219) | human gut metagenome | biome: human gut; feature: human-associated habitat; material: faeces...
CGTTCGTCGCGACCGTCCAGACGCCGGGGATTCCGAGCGTGGGGAAGAGCGCCGCGAAGTTGTACCAGAAGAGGAGCTGCACGAGAAGCGGAGTCGAGCGGAAGAACCAGAGGTAGAGGTCCGCGAGCCACGCAAAGAAGCGCATATTGCTCATCTTGAACATCGCGCAGAGGAGCCCGAGCACGGTGCCGAGAATCATCGAGACCACCGTGAGGGAGAGCGTCATCTTGATGCCCGTGAGAACGCTCGGCGCAAAAAGGTATTCGCCCCCGGTCTGCCAGCCGAAGTTGGGGTTGACCGCGCAGGCGGCAACCGCGGCGACGAGGAGAAGCGCGATGAGGAGGGTAACGGCGAGCCGCACGGGATGACGGCGCGGAACGGCGGTGCTCACGTCGATTGCCGTTCTGGCAAGCTCTTCGGATGTCCATTTCCGCGGCTTCTCTGCCGCGCCCGTAGTGCTGGTGGTCGTCATGTGGGGAGGCTCTGATTTGTTCTATTGAAAGGGGAAATGCGTGATGCCGCCCGGACGGGGGCTTGGGGAATCCGCTCCGTCCGGGCGAGAAGCGTGCGGAAATTACTTCTTCTGGGTGGCGAGGTTGATGCCGGGGGCTTCAAGCTTGTTGTAGGTGAGGTTCCACTTGTCGAGGACCGCCTGATAGGTGCCGTTCTTGAAGAGCACCTTCATGCCTTCAAGAATGACGGGCGTCAAAGCGCTGCCCTTCGGGAGCACCGCCCCCTGGAAGATGTCGCTGAAGCCGTTCTTTTCGCCCACGGCGGCGAGCTCAAGCTTTCCGCCCGACTGGCTCACGAAGTAGGTGAGCGGCGCCTGGCTCGAGAAGAAGGCGTCGGCGCGGCCAGAGGAGAGCGCCATCGTGGGCGCCGCCTGACCTTCAAAGGAGAGCACCGTGACGGGCTTCTTTCCTTCCTTCACGCACACTTCCGACTGCTTCTTGATGACGCGTTCGGCGCTTCCCGCCGCCATCACGGAAACGCGAGGGCCGCAGGTGTCGGCAATGCTTCTGATGTTGTGGGGATTCCCCTTCTTGACGGCGAAGACCACGAATTCCTGCACGTAGTCGACGAAGTCGTAATTGACCTCGCGGTCGGGATAGTCGCCCACGGGTTCAAGCGAGACGTCGTAGCGCCCGGACTTGAGGCCGAGCATCGTGGCGGAATGGCCGGCGATCTTCGTCGTTTCGATTTTGACGCCGAGCACTTCGCCGAGCTGAGCCGCGGCGGAAGCTCCTCCGGGAACGCACAGGTTAGCGGGCGCAGAGCCTTCCGCAAGAGCCTTCGCATAGCCGTCGCAGCCGGTAAAGCCGCAGGCTCCGCAGTTTGCGCCAGGTAAGCAGGCGCGTATTTTCTGCTCCTTTTCGTCGACCTTCACAGCAAAGAACTTCGCCGCGATTACGAGAATGAGCGCGCAGATAAGTCCGATAGCGACCAGAACTCCGACCGCGATAAGAACTGCTGATAATAATGAATCGTTCATCTTGCAGCCTCCTTACGCAAACAGCTTGTCAACTACGCCGGCAAAGCCCATGAAGCTCATGGAAACGATGGACGCAGCGGCGAGTGTGACAGGAAGTCCCTTGAAGCTCTCCGGGATATTTGCGCTGTCAAGTCTGGAGCGAACGCCGGCAAACAGCACCATAGCCAGCAGGAAGCCAAGTCCGCAGCCGAGGGAGCTTACCATGGACTCAAGGAAGCCATAGCCGTCCTTGATGTTGTTTATGGTAACGCCGAGAACCGCGCAGTTCGTGGTGATAAGCGGGAGGTACACGCCCAGCGACTTGTGAAGCGCGGGGATATACTTCTTGAGGATTATCTCAACGAACTGTACGAGGGTGGCGATAACCAGAATGAAAACGATAGTCTGGAGGTATCCGAGACCGAGCTTATCCAGAACGAATGTCTGTATAGGCCATGTTACTGCGGTAGCTACCAGCATAACGAAGGTAACGGCAGTACCCATGCCCGCCGCCTGGTCGAGTTTTTTGGAAACTCCGAGGAAGGGGCAGATACCGAGGAACTTGTTAAGTACATAGTTGTTAACAAGAACGCTCGACATAAGTATTACAAGAAGCGCCTTGATAGTATCCATATATTACTTGGCCTCCTTTGCTGATCCGGTGTTTTCGGGGTTCTCCAGGCATGCGCCGCGGGACGGGCAGTTTGCGCAGCCGAATTCCTTCTTGCTGATCGCCTTGCCTTTGGTGATCTTGTTTACAACAGCGATAAGCACGCCGAACACGAAGAATCCGCCAGCCGCCTGCGTAAAGAACGGTATGGAGTAATCCTGAAGGAACGGGATCTTAAAGCCGAGGAAGCTTCCGGAGCCGAGGATCTCGCGGACGGTGCCCATGCAGAACAGAGCGAGGGTGAAACCGCCGCCCATTCCGATGCCGTCGAGCGCGGACTCGACAACGGTGTGCTTGCTTGCGAACATCTCAGCTCTGCCGAGAATGATACAGTTTACAACGATAAGCGCGAGGTACGTTCCGAGTGCGGTATACAGATCGGGGAGGTACGCGTTCATCAGCATCTGGATAATGGTAACGAAGCCTGCGATAATAACGATGTATGCAGGGATACGCACCTTATCGGGGATAACCTTGCGGAGCGCGGATATTGCCATGTTGGAGCAGATAAGAACTATCGCTGCTGCAATACCCATACTGAGCGCGCGTGATACTGAATCGGTCACGGCAAGGGTGGGGCAGGTTCCAAGAACCAGCACGAATACAGGGTTTTCCTTAATGAAGCCCTTTAACATAATGGAAAGCTTGCTTTGTTTCTCCATATTACTGAGCCTCCTTTACTGCGTTGAAAGCTGCTGCCACGTCAGCGGCTGCCGTTTTAACAGCGTTTGTTGTGAAGGTGCAGCCGGATACTACGAGTACGTCGTCGCCTATGCTGTCGAGCTGCTGACCCGGATATCCATTAGTGTAGGAGCTCTGGGATACAACGTCGCCATAGTACTCGGTTTCGTTGTGCGACATTACCTTGAACTTCGCGATAGTGCCGTTTTCGTCAACGATATAGAGCAGATTTACAGGACCGCCGTAACCGAATGCGGAAGCGGTCATTGCGTAGTAGGTGGCGCCTTCGCTTGTGAATGTGTACGCGCCGTTTACGGTCGACTGAACTCCGGTGGGAGTAAGTGTAACAACCTCTGCGTCCTTGTACATCTTTACGATACGGCTGATGTTCTTCTCGCTTGCCGCAGCGTATGCCCCAGCAGCGGCAGTCTTGACTGCCTCAACAACGGAAGCGTCCTCGGAAGCCGCGTCGTCAAATGACTTGCTTCCGACATAATTGCCGAATGCGTCGGTAACATATGCTACCTTGTCTGCGACCATCGCATAGCCTGTACGGTTGGAGCTTACAAACAGACCGTCGTTCTCCTCGACCTTGCATGCGCCTGTGTTGTCAAGAGAAGAAGGAAGCAGCTCGCCGATAGCCTCGGCAGCCATCTGGTCGTCGGACATCTCGCCGGCGGCTACGTCAGCGACTGCGAACAGCGCGGTGTAAGCGTCCGTTACAGCGTTTCTGAACGCCGTGGAGGAGTAGGTAACTCCGGAAACCAGCTCAACGCCGGCAAGCGCGGAATCCTGACCGATGTAGCTTGCGGGGTAGTCGTCGCCGAAATTCTTTGTTTCAGCGTAGTTTGTCAGCACGATATTCTTGATGATACCGTCGGTGCCGATACCTACTGTAATTCCCATCGGGGATTCGCTGTACTGGGAAGTTGTTTCGAGGATAACAACATAGCCGAGACCGTTGTTTTCCTTGTAAATGCTCTTTACAGTCTCGGGAGCGTCGGCGGCGGGCTCGAGTTCTTCGAATCCGTCGGCGCCGGGCAGAGCCTCGGCAAAGGAGCCCTGAACAGCCTTAGCGTTGTTTTCCGCGATTACGGGAGCGGTGAAGTAGTTGACCGCAGAAAGAGCCAGCGTAACAACGAGGCAGATGACAACAAGCGAAACAACGCTCTTTACTGAATCGTTCATGCCTTAGCACCTCCAAACGGCTTGGTTCTGGTCCATCTCTCAATATAGGGAGTGAGGATATTCATAAGGAGTATGGAGAAGGAAACGCCCTCGGGGTAGCTTCCGAATACACGGATAAGTACGGTGATAAGTCCGCAGCCAACGCCGAAGATGACCTTTCCCCACGCGGTGTTAGGAGTGGTCGCGTAGTCGGTCGCCATGAAGATCGCGCCGATGAACAGACCGCCGGAAAGGATCTCAGCGACAGGATCCTGACCCAGAACGAGGGAGAACAGGAAAACCGTAGCGATGAAGACTACCGGGGTGTGCCATGTGATAACTCCGCGGATAACGAGGTAGATACCGCCGACGAGGAGCGCCAGAGCGCAGGTCTCACCGAGGGCGCCGCCGCACTTGCCGAGGAACAGGTCAAGGTATGTAGGCAGGGTTCCTTCCTGACCGCTGAGGACTCCAAGAGGAGTTGCGCCGGAAACAACATCAGCATTCTGTGGGAATACTGCGGCGGTCATGGTGCCGCTGAAGGACAGCAGCAGGAAAATTCGTGCGGTGATCGCCGGGTTTGCAAAGTTCTGACCGATGCCGCCGAACAGGCACTTTACAACGACAATAGCGAATATTGCGCCGAGAGCGGCCTGCCAGAGCGGAATAGTCGCGGGGAGATTCAGCGCGAGAAGGAGACCGGTAACGGCGGAAGAAAGGTCGCCGATGGTCTGCTCCTTCTTGCAGATGAGGTTGAATACTAATTCGGAAAGCACCGCCGCAGCCATGCAGGTGAGTATAACCATCAGGCTGCTGAATCCGAACAGGATAACCGACGCAACAGCGGCGGGAAGCAGCGCGATGAGCACGTCAAGCATGATGGAGCGTGTTGTGCGGGGCGTAAATATATGCGGAGAAGAAGTAACAGTTAACTTGCTCATTTCTTTCCCTCCTGAGGTTTATAGTTTCTTAGCATAGCCTTAGACAGCTTGTTTCTCTGAACGAGGGGCTGTCCTGTAGGACAGACGAAGGAACAGCAGCCGCACTCCATGCAGAGGTTTACCTTGAGCTTCTTCAGCTCCTCGCAGTCGCCGTCCCTGTAAGCCTTTGAAATTGCCACGGGGTTGAGGTGCAGCGGGCAGTGGGAAACGCAGTTTCCGCAGCGTATGCAGGCGGTCTGCTTCTTGGGCTGGGCGTCCTTTTCGTTGAGCGCGATTATCGCGTTTGTGTTCTTGAGGATAGGGCAGTTGGCGTCAGGAACGGCAATTCCCATCATGGGACCGCCGTAGAGGATCTTTCCGGGTTCTTCCTTGAAGCCGCCTGCAAAGTCGATCAGATCCTGAATAGAGGTGCCGATAGGAACTATAACGTTCTTGGGTTCCTTGATGGCGCTGCCGTCTACGGTAACGCACTTTTCAACAAGCGGCATACCTGTCTTGCAGTACCTTGCAAGGCACGCCAGTGTAGTGCAGTTCAGAACGACTGCTCCGGCGTCCAGCGGGAGCTTACCCTCGGGAACTACCGCGCCGGTGGTGTGGTAAATCAGCACCTTTTCACCGCCCTGGGGATATACGCTCGGAAGCGGCTTTACAGTAAGGCAGGGATCCGCCGCTGCAAGTTCGTTCATCTTTGCGATGCACTCGGGCTTGTTCTTTTCGATGCCGATGATGATGTTCTTTACCTTGAGGAACTTTTCCAGGAGCGCAAAGCCCTCCTTCATGAGATCCGCCTGGTCGAGCATGGTTCTGGTGTCGCTGGTGATATACGGTTCGCACTCCGCGCCGTTGATAACAACAGCCTTTATGCGCGAAAGATCGTCGATTTTCAGCTTGACCGCAGTGGGGAATCCCGCGCCGCCAAGACCTACCAGACCGCTGTCCTTTACAGCGTTGATGAAGTCCTCGTAGGTTTCCAGCTTGGGCGGCTTGACCGCCTCGGACACCTTCATCTCGCCGTCGGATTCGATCGTGATCGCATTCACGTTGTTTCCGGAGCTTACGAGAATGGTGTCGATTTTCTTTACTGTACCGGAAACGCTGGCGTGAACAGGCGCGCTTACAAAACCGCCTGCAGTCGCGATAACATCGCCGATATCAACATGATCTCCCACCTTTACAGCGGGAACGGCAGGCGCACCGATATGCATCACAACGGGTATTGTGACGGATTTCGGTGCAGGCATTCTTACTGCCGCCATCTGCGCGGTGTTCTTCCTGTGCGGAACATGCGCGCCTTTGAGCTTGATTAGTGGCATTTGACCTAACCTCACATTCGCATTATTATTGAATAGTTGTGCCCCTTTGCACATGAGAAGGGCATACCATATTCAGTATATATCAAGATGGGTGCTTTGTCAACACCTCTCTCCATATTATACTTTTTTACATGAAAATTTTCTAAGCAATTCTGACATTTTCACTGCTTAAAAGTCAGTCGATTATCAGCTTCGCGAATCCCTCCGTGCAGTCGTAGCTTCCGTCCGGAAGAACCCATATCGCGTCGACGCCTTCAAGATTTTCCAGAAGAGCTTTGCCATCTTGAATCGTCATGTTGAACAGCGCGGTGGAAAGCGCGTCGGCTTTACCGCTGTCATTGCAGAGAATCGTCACCGAGTCAAAATAATTGAGCGGCATAAGCGTGTCCGGGTCGATTATATGGTGATAGCGCACGCCGTCGACCTCGTAATAGCGCTGGTAGTTTCCGCTGGTTACAAGAGCCATTCCGTTGAGCTTCAGCCGCACGATATACGGCTGCTCGGATTCCGTGTCGGGGTTCTGTATTCCAGCAGCCCAGTCGGAGCCGTCGCTCTTTGTTCCGATGGTGCGTACGTTTCCGCCGACATTAAGGCTGTAACCGCTGGTGACGCCTTCGCTGGCAAGAAGCTCTGCGGCTCTTTCCACGGCGTAGCCCTTTGCCGCTGCTCCGAGGGCGAGGGACATCTCCGGGTCGCTGAGGTAAACAGTTCCGGCAGCCCTGTCGATTATCAGATCGTCGATGCTGCAGTGCTCCGAAGCGCTGACCAGATCCTCCACAGGCGGAAGTTCAGCGGATTCCGGGTCGTCTATGCCCTGTTCGCGGTACTTGTGCCAGATTGACAGAACGCTTCCCATTGCAATGTTGCACTTCCCATTTGTCACGGTGTACATTTCCTTTGAGAACTCAAGCAGATCGATCAGCTTTTCGTCGACTTTTACTGGCTCGATGCCGGCGCTGCGGTTTATCGTGCGGACGTTGTTTACGCCTTCGTAACTATGATATATGTCGGTGAGCTGGTGATATTCCTCGAACAGAGAATATACTTTCTCGCAGTTCTGCGAAAAAGTTTCCTCGTCCTCCTCGTATCCGACTATCTGGGTAACAGTGTCGAAGAACTCAAGGTAGGCTTTTGAATACCGCACCTTTTCCTTTTGCATGCTGCAAGCGGAGAGATTAATGGCAGCAGCGATCACAAGAAAGGCTCCTACAGCCTTCTTGACCATACTTCTGTACATTGAAGAACTCCTATTCAAGCCAAAAAGATGAGAGGCGTACAGCCTCTCATCTTCTTGCGTCGTATCAGAACTGTCAGTTTAACCGAATTATCAGCCTACCAGACCCATTGCCTTAACAACAGTCTGGATCATGCCGCCTACGCTCATGGTGCAGCCAGCCTTGAGGGTCTCATCGGTGGTTACAACGTGACCGTTATCGGTGGTCTCAGTGGGGATAGCGGAGATCTCAGCGCTGGTCTTGCCAGTTACAAAGGTCTCGAATGCCTGGTTCTGCTCGAACCACTCAGCGGAGATAGCGGAAGCGCTTCTCATGCCGTACTCGTCCTTCTTCTCTCTCTTGGTCTTGATCTCAGCAGTAGGATCGGAAGTGATCTCGCCTGCTTCGTCAAATGTTACCTTAGGCTGAACCTCGTCGTAGCATACTGCTGCGAGCTTGCCCTCGCCGTCAACTGCTACTGCTGCGAAAGAAGTGTACATTGCAGCGGTGCCGTCCTCGCCGTCAGCTGCGGAAGCTGTTGCAGAATCAACGGAGGTGGAAGTTGTAAGTGCGAGCTTAGCGTCGCCGGTGAAATCAGCAGCGCCGTCATCGTTGCAAGCCTTTACGGTAGCGTCGATCAGAGCGCTGATGCTCATTGTGCAGCCAGCCTTAAGAGTTTCGTCGGTTGTAACGACATGACCATTATCAGTGGTCTCAACAGGGATAGCAGCTACTTCGTCAGCGGTCTTGCCAACTACATAAGCCTCGAAAGCCTCAGCCTGCTCGTACCACTCCTTGCCGATAGCGGAAGCGGGTTTCATGCCGTATTCCTCGAGCTTCTCCTTCTTGGACTTGAAAGTCATGGAAGCAGCGTCCTCGGGAACCTCGCCGTCTGTTACGTCCATCTTGTTCTGTGCAACATCGATAGCGCAGGAAACGATCTTGCCGTCAGCGTCGAGAATGACTGCTGCTACGGTTGCGTCAACCTGTGCGTTGCCTGCTGCCGAAGAAGCGGTAGAGGTTACAACGCCCATACCGAGCTTGTAAGCTGCTGCGTTGTCAGAGCCGCCCTCGCTGTTTGCGCTGGAACCGCTCTCGCTGCTGTTGCCGTTGGAGCAGCCTGCAAGGCTTACTACCATGGCGGCCGCCATCATAGATGCAAAAATCTTCTTCATAATTCTTCCTCCTGAAATACATTTACAGCCATGTGCTGTATTACACTCTTTTTACAAGAGTGATTAGGCGCTTAGGCTAACGTATATTTTACTATAAAAGTTCATTCAGGTCAAGATGTTTCATGAGCGCAACTTGAATATTTGTAGCATAAGTTCAATTATTCGACAAACGAGTTGCCGAAAATGTGCAAAATCAACAATGCTAATGCAATGTTTTTCATGAAAACGTCAACTGTTCACTTTGTAATGATATAGATACATTAAATTAGTGTAGAGTGTTTGCGTGTGCGTAAAAGGAATGTTTTAACCAGATAGTACATGCTTTGACAACTGTTGAGCGAAGATCAGACATTTATTCTTACGGCTGACGTGAACGCAGAAGATGCTGCCCATCAGCACTCATATCAGAGATTTTGCCGGCATCGGGCGGCTATGACGTTATCCTGATGGAAGTCCAGATGCCGAAAAAACGTACCTGAAGCCGCAAGGGCTGTTCGCAGCGGAGCAAATTCTCTTGGTAAAGACGATACCGTTTCTGCTATGACGGCGAATTCATTCTCGGACGACATGACGACATTCAGAACAGATCCAGCATGCTGTCAAGATATATTTTTTCCCTGACATTGATATGATACTCCGGCTTAGTCATGTAATAGAGCAAAAATTCCAGAACAATTGCGCTGCCGAGACTTCGCCCTTCTATTTTGAAATTAGAGAAACCCATAGGCAGGTAGATGTCTTGAATATCGTTTGTGCCGATAAAACCGGGATTTCTCATTGCCTTAGAAAACAGATATCCTTCCGCTGCGCCGGGAGATTTGCAGTGATGATCCGGGCAGTTTTCCCCGAGATTCCTGCGGCTGACATTTTCGTAGCAGAGCTTCCTGTCTCTGCAATAGAACCAGCAGCATTCGTTGCATAGAAATTCAGCCTTGTCTTTTTCCGACTGAGAGAGCTCACCCAACCGTCCGAACTGCTTGTTAAGCCGAAAATCTGGCACAACGTAAAGGAAATCCCCGCGCTGGAGTTCGCTCCTGAGCTGCTCAAATTCCGTCAGCGCCTTAGTGGTCGAGGACACAAAATAGAATCCCGGATAATTCGTTTTCAGGTAGTTTAACAGTAAATCAGAACAGATGATAACGCCGTTCTGGACTCCGCTGTTTTCGCTGAACAGCTCACACAAATGGTTGCATTTTTTGTCGGAAAGATGTTCATTCCTGAGCAGGGAGTTGCTGAATGTCAGCCGCGCTGATATCTTGTATTCCCGCATGAGCGCCAGAACTTCTCCCGGGTCGTTATCGCCGAATCCGACGCGCCCTCCGCCCCAGAGGCAGTCCGCCGGGGCGCCGTAAATTGAGCCTATTTCACACCAGTCGTAAAAGTACTCTCTGTGTTCACGGAACAGCGGAAGAAAAACGCGGTATAGTTCGTAGAACTCAAACAGACCCGGAAGGTGATAGTAAGCCTTAGACTTTGATACATTGTCCATACTTTTTGTGCCTCGTGAATCTCAGCATTTTAGTTTGTGAAGTTCAGCGGTTCGAATGACTGAACGTTTAATTTAGTATAGCATATCAGGAGTTCATTGTCAATCTGACATTATCTTGACTTAATAAAAGTAATGTGCTATAATTGATTTGGAAATCAATAGTCCCACGGTTTGGAAATAATGAAAGGGAAACGGCATGGAAGATAATCACAGCAAGAATTCGGTTCCTGGTGATTCCACCGATTTAACAACTGTCAAAGGCGAAAAAACAGGCATTCCAAAATGGCTTATGGTCACTGTTATCGCAATGGCGGCCGTGATAGTCGGGCTGACGGTTACGCTGGTAGCTGTAATAGCCGGAAAATCCTCGGGTGAAACTTCGCATGGGCCGCAAAGTTTGCAGAGTTCACAAGGGGCACAGAGTAATTCCGATTCCACTGGAAACGGCGGTTCGTCCGTGACGGAGGTTCCGGAGAGTCAGACCGGGACTTCGCAGCCGCAGGTTACGGAAAACGGCGTAGTGCTGCAATATTCCGTGGATAACTCCTGGGGAGAAGCCGGAAGTATGTTTTACGGGCTGCAGCTCGGGATCACCAACAACACAGGCAATAATATCTCAGGCTGGGAGCTTGTGATAGATGTAGACGGCCTGCTCGGGTGCGATGGCTGGAACGGAACGTATTCTCGATCCGGGGATACCCTCGCCATAACCAGCATGGAGTACAACGGCGACATTCCCGTTGGAAGCACTGTTGCAATAGGCTGTAATATCAATACGGAAAATGAATTTAAAATAAGCAGGGCGGTTCTGAATGAAATGGAATGCACGGTAAAACAGGGCGCGGTTGTTCAGAATAATGTCTCGGCAGACGGCGGAAATCAGA
>ENA-OPSJ01002710-OPSJ01002710.1-human-gut-metagenome-genome-assembly--contig:-NODE-2710-length-11004-cov-2.065668_pt1 | contig 11004 bp, 10 predicted proteins | sample MGYA00241801_ERZ501893 | MGnify/ENA primary metagenome ERZ501893 (study PRJEB25962, sample SAMEA2042219) | human gut metagenome | biome: human gut; feature: human-associated habitat; material: faeces...
GAAATTGTTTTATCAAGTTTTATCCCGATTTGTTTTGCTTCGTAATTTATTGCAACAGCTTCCTGTGCAATTGAAGGGTCGACAAATCCGCCTGAGTGCATTATCAAGTCATTAAATTTACGGCTGAGGGCGTAACTTGCCGAAATTTTAAATTCATCAGGTACAGCAAGGCTTAAGTTCTGCATATGATATATTGAACCTTTACTGTCTTCATACATTTCTTCGTATGTTTTGGCAAATTTTTCCATTTTCCCTTTTAGGAGGATTTGAAGAATTTTTCTTCTCTCTTCAATAAATATGTCTTTTAATGTAAAGTATTCTTTGCCGAAATACTCATCAAGGGCTCTGATAATTTCAGTAAGCGGGTTTTGCATGAATATTTTTGCCAGTTCATTTTTAATTTTGTTATACTCATTTTCATCAGAAAATTCTTTTAATGCACAATGATAATCTCCGCCGGCATATTGTATTAGAGCAAATATAAGATTTGATTTTTGCTGGGTGATTTTTGATTGTATTTCAATATGCCCGATTACAAAGTTTGAATTGCCTTTTGGTACTTTCTGGTAATCGTGGCGGGTTACTGTATAGCAATATACATTTTCTTCATCCTCAAAATCCTGATAGAGTGACGAAATTGCCCATAAACTTGCTATTTGTTTTAAGGTAACAATTGAAGGTTTAACAAATCTTTCAAAAATATCTTTACCTGTTCCCATTTCAGGTATATTACTTTTTGCTTCAGAAAGAATTTCAAGGAAGTGCTTTTCAAGCTGTTTCTTTGTGAAGCCGGATGCAAGCTGCATTGCCCTTGCCGCATATTTCATAAGCTGAACAGGTTCAATTGATGAAATTTCCGAGAAGAACCAGCCGCAGCTTGTATACATAAGCATTGCCTGACGCTGAATTTCTAAGAGTTCCATTGCCTTAACTTTTGCTTCATCGCTAAGAGTTGGCAGGAAGTTTTCCTGCTGGAATTTTTCAACACTTAATGAACCTCTGTCAAGGATTACTGAGATATAGTTGTTTCTTACTTCCCAAGGACCGTTTTTGTAATATTTAGGAGCCTCTGCCTCAAATATTTTTGCAAATTCATCTCTAAGATAATCCAAAGCTTCTCTCAGCGGTTTTCTCCACTTCTGATTCCAGCCCGGATGTCCGCCTGTTGAGCAGCCGCAATCTTCTTTCCATCTGCCGACGCCGTGGAAGCAGCTCCAGCTTGACGCCTGTTTTATATCTGCTTCATAATCGCTTCTGTAATTCTCAAGATATTCTGCATAATTTGTTATTTTAAACCCTTCATCTTTTGCTTTTATCTGAAGGACATATGCAAGGGCCATATCGCCAAATTTAGTGTGGTGACCGTAGCTTTCTCCGTCTGTTGCGATATTAACAAGCTGAGGATAATCCCTTAGATCTGATACGCCTTCTTTTAATCTTTTACTAAACTTGTTTCCGTCTTTTAACAATTCATCAAAAGCTACAGAACGTGAAATTGCACCGTCATAGAAGAACAAATCTATAAATTTACCCGGAGCGGATTTGATATAATATCTGTATGATCTTGCAGGATCAATATTTCCCCAGCTTACATCCTGCCATTCTTTTGCTCCCTCTTTTCTGATTTTGAGCGCCTGATACGGTGAGAGAATTGTAAATTTTATTCCGTTTTCTTCCAAAACTCTCAGAGTATCGTCATCAACGGCAGTTTCAGCCAGCCACATCCCTTCAGGTTTTCTTCCGAAGCGGTATTCAAAATCTTTTATGCCCCATTTTACCTGGGTTTGTTTATCATGTTCGTTTGCAAGAGGCATAATCATATGGTTGTAGACCTGTGCAATAGCATTTCCATGTCCATTATGCTCCATCGTGCTTTCAATATCAGCCTTGATAATTCTTTCATAAGTATGCGGAGCAAACTTTTCCATCCAGGAAAGAAGTGTCGGACCGAAGTTGAAACTCATATGTTCATAGTTATTTACAACATCAAGAATGCGGTTTCTGCTGTCTACAATTTTAGATACTGAATTAGGATTGTAGCATTCTTTATTAATTCGTTCGTTCCAGTCATGAAACGGCAGAGCACTATCCTGTAGTTCTATAGCCTCAAGCCATGGATTTTCGCGCGGCGGCTGGTAGAAGTGTCCATGAATCGTTAGAAATATATCTTTTTTATCTTTATTTTCAGTTTCCATAATCTTAACTCCGTATATTTAAAATTTTTACTTAGCCTCACTATTTGCTTTTGTACTTATGACAGTGAAATTTTCAGCGTCCATCCATACATCGCCTAAGGCGTTGGAGAATACTTTTCCGGATACTTCGATTTCATCACCGGAATTCAGGTCAATATGTTTTTCCGCTTCTGTTCTTGTTAGAAATATTTTCAACTCGGAAAGCGGTACGTTATGAGTTGTTATGTTACCTCTCTGGATAAGGAATGAAATATATTTTTCAGAACTTCTGAATGCCGGTTTATAATCAAGACCAAGCGTTGAAAATTTGTCGAATTTAGCTTTGAATTTTACATTTTTATTTAAGTAAATCTCAGGGTTTTCTACCATTGCAACCGGATTGACAGTTTCATATTTTTTTGCCGGACAGTTTGAAATAGCTTTGGTAGCTTCAGGTATTGCCGGGCTCTTAAGCGTTGCCGGTGTCTGCTGGGCATGTGTCAATGAATTAATTCCCAGACCTAAAATTATTAAAAACGCAGCTGATAATATTTTAACTTTATTCATCCTCAAAGACCTCTTCTTATTTACTTACAATAACATATTAGCACACATATATTTTTTTGTAACTACCCTGTAATACTATTAGTTTAAAATGTCTTGATTGTGTTTTTTTCTTTTTGTGCTAGCATAGGAAGTAGAAGGTTAATGTAGATAAGCACTTTGTGTGAGTGTTTAAAAGAAGGAGAAAAATATGGCTACAAAAGAATTTTTTACAAATTCTGAAGAATTGAAAAAGCTTTATTCAGCTGCCCGCGCAACTATTACAGCCCCATTCTTCGGTAACAATGTAGAAGAAGTTAAGTCTGTTTCAGAAGCTTACAAGCTTGCTAAAAACAGCCCGGGTACTATTGAATTAACAGGCATGCCTGTTTATAAACCTGAAAAAGTAGGTTTACCTCAAGGCGCTAACCAGTTATTATTCAACGATGGTACTGTAGTCGGACGCTGCGCTGCTGCAAGAAAAATTGTCGGTGAACCTAACTGCGATTTGAAATACCTGCTTCCTATTATTCGTGAAGCTATTTACAATACCCGTGACAGATTAATGTATAAAACAGAAGTTGTTGTTGGGTTGGAAGAAGACTTTATGGTAAAAGCTCATTTGATGATTCCGGAAGGTTTTGAAAACATCATGTATTCTTGGATGTTAAACTTCCAATATATCAATGAACAATATGCCCAAATGTACGCTGATTCAAGAGAACTTCCTGACGGTGACATTTTTGTATTCTCAGATCCTGACTGGTCACACCCTGACTTCCCATACGGTTTGACATTCTTCGACCCTGAACACAACTGTGCTGCTATCTTGGGTATGAGATATTTCGGCGAACACAAAAAAGGTACTTTAACTCTTGCATGGGGTTGTGCTGCTCGTAACGGTTACGCTTCTTGCCACGGGGGTATGAAACGTTATAACCTTGACGGCGGTAAATCATTCCAGGTTGCAGTATTCGGACTTTCAGGTTCTGGTAAATCAACTATTACTCACGCCAAACACAACAACAAATACGATATTACAGTTCTTCACGATGACGCATTTATCATCAATGTTCATGATAAATACACTATTGCTTTGGAACCTGCTTACTTCGATAAAACGGCAGATTACCCAATCGGATGTGATGATAACAAATATATCTTAACTCAGCAAAACGCAGGTGCTATCGCTCTTGCTGATGGTAAAGTTGTTTCTATCACCGAAGATATCAGAAACGGTAACGGTCGTGCTGTTAAATCTAAACTCTGGTCACCAAACAGAGTTGACAGAATTGATCAGCCAATCAACGCTATTTTCTGGTTAATGAAAGACCCTACAATTCCGCCTGTATTAAAATTATCAGGTGCTTCATTGGGTTCTGCTATGGGTGCTACCCTTGCTACAAAACGTTCATCTGCTGAAAGATTGGCTGCAGGCGTTGACCCTAACGCTTTGGTTGTTGAACCTTACGCTAACCCGTTCAGAGTATATCCGCTTTCAATGGATTACGAAAGATTCAAACAGTTAATCGTTGATGGTGTTGATTGTTATATCTTGAACACAGGTGAATTTATGGGTACTAAAGTTAAACCTGCTCATACACTTGGTATTATTGAAGCTATCGTTGAAGGTACTGCTAAGTTCCACAAATGGGAAAACTTCTCTGATATTGAAATTATGGATGTTGAGGGCTTTGACGCTTCATTCTCTAATAAAGAATACGCTTCTCAATTTGTTGCTCGTATGAACGACAGAATTGAATTCGTTAAATCTAGAGAAATTGAAAAAGCCGGCATTGATAAACTTCCAGCTGATGCTCTGGAAGCTCTTGAAGCTGTTGTTAAACAGGCTTCTGCTGTTGCAAGCGTTTAGTTCTTAAACCAATAACTAAAAATACGGACTCGAAATGAGTCCGTATTTTTTTATCTATTTTATATTTAATTCATCTAAAATTTCCTTTGGGAGATCCATTTCCCTAATTTCTTCTTCTGTCATGACCCTGCGAGTGCTGGTAGGCGGCTCCGGTTTAATATGGTAATCCTTAGGTTTCAGACCGAAGAAGCTTTTAACTTTATTTGTTTTTTGATGTCTTATTTCTTTTTTTAGAATAACTATTGCTTCATTGTATAACTGTGCAAGCATTTCAGCTTTTGTAATGTTTTGTGATATTGAAGCTTGTTCGCCCGAGTTCTGGTATTTTTTGATTTTGCTGTTAATGTAGTTTCTTTCAGCTGTTCCTCCGGCTTTGTATGCTCTTGATTCATCTTTTAAAATAACTTTCACAGCTTTTAATATTTTAAGGTTTCTTTTATCACAGTCAGGCAGCAGAATTTTTTTTCGTATAATATTTGTAATCATTTCATGTAATTCTTCTTTTGATTTTAGTCCTGTTTGTTTAAGCAGCCCATCTATACCTGCTTCATAAGACGTAAATCCGTGTGTAGCACTCAAGCCAACTTTAGATTTCAGAAGAAGATTTCCCTGCATAGCCATATTTTTTTGTTTAATAATTCTCCATATTTTTTAGTATAATTTTCAAGGTATTTTTTCCCTCTGACTTTCGTATATAGGTTCTCCATTCGAGCTCTAAAACCTAATCTCTGGTTCAGAACATGTTCGAGTTCATGTGTTGTTAGATTAACTATTTCCACAGGTTTCATTGAATTGGTGCGTAAACTAAGCATGCTGCGGTTAGTTTTTGGACCCGGAATGACTGCAGATTTTGAGCCGTAAAAGAACTGCTCTGATAGTTCATCCGAAATATCAAGTTCTTTTTTCATAAAAGCTTTAAAGCTTTCTAAATCATCTGTAATTTGTACTTTGCCAGCCTTTTTCGCGCCTATATTTTTTACAAGTATTTCCTGAACTTTTTGTGCATTCATGCTATTTCCGTTAAGCAAGTTTTCAGAAACCTCATTGCCGATTTTCCCGCAGGTTTTCATAATCTGTTTTTTTGACATAATCCCGGTAGCCTTATAGGATTACCTTTGATAGATTAATCATATTCACCCCTTTTTATTTTGATAAATATCCCCTATAATTTTATAAAAACATTTGCAGCTAAATAATTGCTTCTGCTAAAATAGTTTTTTTGGTGGAAACAAAAAAGCTATGTTTTATGTTATAATTCTTTAATATTAATAAGGAGAGTTTTGAGTATGAGAAGAATATCTGCATTTACAATCGGTGAACTCGGAATAGGGCTTATAATTATTACATTTATTATTCTGGCTTCCGCTCCGATTATTTCACATAACAATCAGCAAAAACAGCAAACTCAGGCTGAATATATTGCATCACTAAATAACGGTGCTGAAAAGTCTACTGTTACAAAATTAAAACAGCAGACACTTGAAAATGAACAGAAAATTAATGCCTTAAATACCCGCCTGACTGGTGTTGAAGAATATGTAAGACAGTATGTAGGGAAAACTGTTACAGGAACTTCCAATAATAATGTTATAAGCAACAGCAATCCCAGAGTTAATGACGGCAGCTATGTATGCAATATTACAGGTTACACTGATGCAGAGGGCAATTCTATAACTCCAAACCCGCAGCAGATGGCTGATATTAATAAAGAAATTGCTAATGGAACAAGAAAAATAATTCTCACATGCGGTACTGTAAAGCGCTAAGATATTCTTTATAAAAAAAGAACCTGGACAAAATTATCCAGGTTCTTTTTTTAGTTGTTAAAAAACTATTCAACTTCGATAGCGCCAACAGGGCAAGCTTCAGCAGCTTCCTTAACGCAATCCATATTATCAGCAACAGCAGATTCATCTACTACTGCAATATCTTCTACTTTAAATACAGCATCGCAGATTGATTCACAAGCGCCGCATGCGATACAAGAATCGTTAACTTTTACTGTCATTTTACTTTCTCCTTTTATTTGTTTATCAACATATTGTGAAAATCTTCACATAAAAGATTATAAAACAAAAAATTTAAAATATCCAGTCTTTTATAATTTTTGCAACATAATCAAATCCGATAATATTACCAAGGTCTTCACCTTTTTTAGTCTTGTTATAAACCAAAACAGGAACCATTTCTCTGGTATGATCGGTACCCGGTACGGTAGGGTCACACCCATGATCTGCTGTAATAATTAGCAGGTCATTGTCATCAAGTGCCGGAATAATATCACTCAGATAACAGTCAATTTCTTCAATTGCTTTGCCATAGCCTTTGGCATCATTTCTATGTCCAAATAACATATCAGTATCGACAAGATTTGTGAATATCAATTCAAAATCCGTACAGCAATTAATATTTGGATATGCAATTTTTCCTAAATCCAGTTCCCGTTTAATAGCCTTTAGTGTGAGTTCCAGCCCTTCTTTGTTAGAACCTGTATGGATAGCATGAGTTATGCCGGACTTTGAAAATATGTCTTCAATTTTACCTATACCTATAACTTTTCCGCCTTTATCTTTTATTTCATTTAACAGAGTATGCTTAGGAACCATAGAGTAATCTCTTCTGTCCTTTGAAATTCTTGTTGGTTTACCGTCAATAATTTTATAAGGTCTTGCAATTACTCTTGAAACATTGTAGTCCCCTTCATCAAGAATTTTCCTGGCTATTTCACACCATTTGTAAAGTGTTTCCAGAGGTATTAAATCGGTATCAAGCGCGATTTGAAATACACTGTCAGCCGAGGTATAAATAATAGGGAATTTTGTTTTATGATGTTCTTCATTCAATTCTTCAATAATGGCGGTTCCGCTTGCCGGACGGTTTGCTAAAATTCCGCCGCAACCTGTTTCTTCAATAAATTTTTCAATAAGTTCTTCAGGAAAACCTTCAGGGAATGTTGCAAATGGTTTTTCTGAAATAAGTCCGGCAATTTCCCAGTGTCCGGTTGTAGTATCTTTTCCTTTTGATTTTTCAAACATTGTTCCATATTGTGCTGTAGGCTGTTCTGATTTTTCAATGCCTTCAAAATCCTGAATGTTTCCAAGCCCCATTTTGGAAAGGTTAGGAACTTTAAGACCTTTATTAAATTTACAGACATTTTTTAATGTATTGCACTCTGGTATGTCATTAAAATCTTTGCAATCCGGCATTGCTCCAATACCCATAGAATCTATAACAATAACAATAGCTCTTTTCATATTTCCCCCTGTTTTTATTTTTATTTATTTATATTTTAACATAAAACAACATAATATATGTAATCTCTATGTTCTTTTCTTTCTCTTTTATTGCGTGTAAAAGAGAAAGAAAAGAAACAAAGAAAGAGAAAAACGCAAAGAAAACAGCATCGCTAAGCGATGCGAACGTAAATGGCATTTGTTAAATTCTGACGCATTTAACCGCACACGCCTCACTATTGCATAAAATGTACATGTTCGGCAGCAGGTGCTATTAGTCCGGTAATAAAAATGCGAGCGTGTGCGAAGCACGATAGCGAGCAAAGAGGTGAAAAGCTAAAGCTTTTCACGAACAGCAATTTGATCTTGCAATGCCAGAATGGCATTGCTGGCATATTAGCGAGTTTTTCTTTTTCGGTTCACTTTTTCTTTTTGCTTCGCAACAAAAAGAAAAAGTGAATGGTACTGATAACCTATATTATGTAAAATTTTAAAAATCTTGCGTAGATAATATGTTTAAAGTAAAATGTTAATAGCAATAAATAAATAAGAAGGGGATATAAGATGGCTATAGAAAGACAAAGAGTTATAGAACAGGATAAAATGCAGAGAAGACATAATTTTGATCCTGTAGAAAGTAATTTGACAGAAGAGCAGGTTAAGCTTGAAGCTTCAAGGTGTTTAAACTGTAAAAATCCCAGATGCGTTCAGGGTTGTCCTGTAAATATTCAAATCCCGCAGTTTATTCAGGCTATAAAAGAAAATAATTTGGAAAAAGCCGGTGAAATCATCAGAGAAACAAGCATGCTTCCATCTGTTTGCGGGCGTGTATGTCCTCAGGAAAGACAGTGCGAAGGCAACTGTGTTCTTGGAATTAAAGGCTTGCCGGTTGCAATTGGTGCTCTTGAAAGATATGTGGGCGATAATACAAAAGCTGATATGCCTGAAATTAAATCATCAGGCAAAAAAGTTGCAGTTGTCGGTTCCGGTTGTGCCGGTATTACTGCCGCAGCTGATTTGAGAAAAGAAGGTCATGAAGTTGTTGTATTTGAAGCACTTCACAAACTCGGCGGGGTTTTAAGATACGGCATTCCTCCGTTCAGACTTCCAAGAACTGTTCTTGACAGAGAAATTACTAACCTTAAACAAATGGGTGTTAAATTCCATACTAATGTTATTGTTGGTAAATCAATTACATTAAAACAATTAAAAGATGACGGATTTGATGCAATCTTCATCTGTTCAGGTGCAGGGCTCCCTAAGATGCTTCATGTTCCTGGTGAAAATCTTAACGGCGTATTCTCAGCAAACGAATTTTTGACACGTGTAAACCTGATGCACGCAGGTCAGCCTGACAGCCCTACTCCTTTAAAAGTAGGCAAGAAAGCTGCAATCTTCGGCGGTGGAAATGTTGCCATGGATGCTGCAAGAACTGCTGTAAGAGTAGGCTTTGAAGAAGTTTATATTATATACAGACGTACAGAAAAAGAACTTCCTGCTCGCTTGGAAGAAATCCGCCATGCTAAAGAAGAAGGTGTTGTATTTAAATTTTTGTACGCACCAAAAGAAATTATTGGGGAAGATGGTTATGTTAAAGCTGTTGACCTTGAGGTTATGGAGCTTGGCGAACCTGATGAAAGCGGCAGACGTAAACCTGTTGCAACCGGCAAAATTGAAAGAATGGAGCTTGATACTGTAATTGTAGCTTTAGGTACTGGTCCAAACCCTATTATCCAGCGTTCAGCAGAAGCCGAAGGGTTGGAAATTATAACAGACAAACGCGGATATATTACTGTTGACGGCGAAACAAGATGTACAAATATTCCTACTGTTTATGCCGGCGGTGACGTTGCTCCTGTTGGAGAATCCAATGCTATTAACGCTATGGGTGCAGGTAAAAAAGCAGCTAAAGCTATTAACGAATTGTTAAAATAGTCAAAAGAAAGTTGTGAACATATGAATTGTTCATTTTATACAAAACTGTTATGTTTGGCAATGTCAGCTTATATGCTGGCATTGCCCGCATTTTCTTTTGAACTTGATATGTCTGTTGATGAGGAGATTAGAAAAAACTATAATCCTTCACAACTGGAGCTTGATACGTTGCCTCCTGTTCCTGGTGTTCCTGCCTCAACTCCTCACCCCCCTAAGAAAACAACTGCACCGGTATCTTCCTCAACAGATAATAAACCTCCAAAATCACTTCCGGTCGGGGAAACTTCTTCAAGAGTCGGAAGAGTTCAGAAGACTCTCCCGAAAACAGATGCAGCGTCCGAAAGCTTTACTGCTATTAAAATCAAAAAAGGTACTAAGTTTAAAGTAGTTTCTAAAACAAAAGTGTCTGACTGGTCACAGTCTGGCGCAAGAATAAGATTTGTTTCTCTTGCTCCCGTAACGCAGCGGTATGTCACAATTCCTCAGGGTACAATCTTTAAAGCTGTTGTAGTGGATTCCCACCCTCCGCAGGGTACCGGCAACGGTGGTTTAATTGTTATAAAAGCTGATCAGATGATTTTCAGAGGTGCAACTTATTATATTAATGCAAAAATTACCAAGGCTAACAGCAAAAAGATTTTCTTTAATAACATAAAAGGTAAACGCGGTTATCTTAAAGGCATTGCAAAATCTATTCAGCCAGGAAGCCGCTTTTATAAAAAGGCTATGCGTGGCACTTCAAAACTTGCACAGAATAAGTGGACATTAATTCTAACTCCATTTCCTGCTGTTGCCGGGGTTGTTGTTTATGGTGTAAATATTATCGGCTCTCCGCTGTTTGCAATGTTTTCAAAGGGAGGACATATTACAATTCCTGCAGGGGTTCAATATGAGATTAAGCTGCTGGATGATGTTTATATGTATTAATATCCCTGCATTGCTCTCTCTGCTGCTTCATAACGTTTCTGTCTTGCCTGCTGTACAGCATTGATAGTTTTTTCTTTTTGTATTTCCTGAGTGATGTTTTCTTTAGTAATAGTATGTTCATTGACAAACTGGTAGCTTAATGAATATATAAAAACTATTATTACAAGAAAAATCAATCTTACCATACAAAATCTCCAAATTTATTCTTTTATAATTAATTATAACATATTTATATCTAATTTTCCATCTTTAAATTTATCTTTAAAAATTGAATTATTAGGTAATTTAGAGCTAAAAAAATTAGAATCAACTGGAAAAT
>ENA-OPSJ01002711-OPSJ01002711.1-human-gut-metagenome-genome-assembly--contig:-NODE-2711-length-11002-cov-2.977802_pt1 | contig 11002 bp, 8 predicted proteins | sample MGYA00241801_ERZ501893 | MGnify/ENA primary metagenome ERZ501893 (study PRJEB25962, sample SAMEA2042219) | human gut metagenome | biome: human gut; feature: human-associated habitat; material: faeces...
CTTACTTCCTATATGTCTGACATCAGCTTAAGTGCTGCATACAAAAATGCTTTGCGGGCTAGTTTTACTGAGGGCCGATGTGGCAGTCATCGACTATTCCCATATGTCGGACGGATATATCTGTGCCAGTTATACCGGCACCTGCCCAAAAGTCAAGCTGCGGATCACCGGTCCCGACACGATTGTCTATACCTACGATCTGCATGGGAACGGCTATGAGACCTTTCCTCTGTCCTCCGGGGACGGCTATTATGATGTGACGATCTATGAGAATATCTCCGGTACGAACTATGCCACCTGCCTGTATGCGGATCTGGAGGTACAGATCAGCGATACCTTCGGACCTTTCCTCTATCCGAATCAATATGTGAATTTCAATGCGGACAGTAAAGTCGTGGCGAAAGGGCAGGAACTTGCCGAGGGCGCTTCCTCGGACCTGGAAGTGATCACCCGGGTATACGACTATATCACACAAAATATCACTTATGATTATGCGAAAGCTTCCGATCCCCCCACCGGATATACTTCCGATGTGGATGCTATCCTGACTTCCGGAACCGGTATCTGTCTGGACTATGCCGCTGTTATGGCAAGCATGCTCAGAAGTCAACGGATCCCTACCAGACTGGAAGTCGGTTATGCGCAGGATGCCTACCATGCCTGGATCAGTGTATATACTGCGGATACAGGCTGGCTGAACGGTATTATCGAATTTGACGGCAATGTATGGACACTGGTGGATCCCACCTTCGGTGCCAACACCGATGATAAGGCACTGAAGAAGTTCATCGGGGACGGCAGCAATTATATCCTGCAGAAAATGTATTGATCAGCTAAGAAATGAGAGGAAACAAAACGACATGAAGACCACTGAAAAAAAATTACTTTGCAACGAAGAGATTGCTTCTTTCTGCAGTCAGGCTGCCATGCTGTTTCAGGCAGGTATTCCTCCCGTGGAGGGAATGGCAATTCTGCAAAGCGATGCTCAGTCGCCCGAAGGCAAGGCTATCTTCGATGAGATTCTTACCGTGTGCAGACAGGGAGAAAGTTTTCATAAAGCACTGAAAGCCACGGGAGTTTTCCCTGATTACTGCCTGCATATGATCGCTTTGGGCGAGGAATCCGGTAACCTGGATGTATGCATGAGTTCTCTGGCAGATTATTACGAAAAAGAAGATACCATTGCTAACAGCATCCGGGATGCCGTTACTTATCCTTTTATTATGATCGCCATGATGGCCGCTGTCATTGTGGTGCTGGTCAGTCGTGTCATGCCGATCTTCGAACAGGTCTATGTGGAGCTGGGCAGTGAGATGACAGGGTTTGCCGCATCTCTCCTGCGCTTGGGCAACCATCTGAACCGTTATTCCTTCATCTTCGTGAGTATTCTGTGTGTGATATTGCTCCTGTATCTTTTCGCTACCAGAACCCAGACCGGCAAACGCGCCACCGCCCGTTTTCTAAACTGGTTCCCGCTCACCAGACGTTTTTACGAAAGTGTGGCCTGCGAGCGTTTTGCCAGCGGTATGGCCCTGACCCTGAGCAGCGGTATGGATACCTACTCCAGTCTGGATATGGTAGCAGCCCTGGTAGGCAATGAAAAAATGAAACAGAAGATTTTAAGCTGTAAGGAGACTATCAGTGCCGGTGCCAATTTTGCCGAAGCACTGACCGGTGCGGGTATATTCAATCATCTGTATTCCCAGATGGTATCCGTAGGTTTCCGCAGCGGTAACGTAGATGTCGTGCTCAAAAAGATTGCCGACCGCTATGAAGAAAATACCAATCGTAAACTGCAGTCCATCATCGCGGTCTTAGAGCCTACACTTGTAATCCTTCTCTCCGTTATTGTCGGATTGATTCTGTTATCGGTCATCCTGCCCCTGATGGGTATTATGACCAGCATCGGATAGGAGTGCTGCTTATGAATCGTTTTGAGCAAAAAAATATATTCCTTGGACGCAGACTGATTTATCTGCTTCCCATTCTGGCTTTTCTGGTATTGTTTGTTCTTTTTGTACAGGGAATCGGATCGGTCAGTGAATCTACCTTAAGCAAACAGCAGGAAAGTCTGGAGACAGCCCTGGAGCGAAGCATTTCCCAGTGCTACGCCGTAGAAGGCAGTTATCCTCCATCCCTGGAATATCTGAAACAGCATTACGGGCTGTTATATGATGAAGACAGCTTCTTCATTGATTACGAATACTATGGCAGCAACCTTCTGCCGGAGGTCACGGTACTCCGCAGAACCGTTGGCCGTTAAAGGAGTTCTGACATATGAACGATAAGACACAGGAAAAACATTTTATTGTGGATATCTTGTTCGTTTTGGCGTTGTTCGGTGTATTTGCCGTCTCCGCCCTGGCTCTCGTCACCATCGGAGCTGATGTCTACCAGCACACGGTGGAAGATATGAGCGTGAACTATGATAGCCGGACTGCTGTATCCTATATTATGGAAAAGGTGCGTCAAAGTGACACCTCAGATAGTATCTCCTTAACTACATTGGCGGATCTTCCTGCACTCTGTATGCTTTCCCGGATCGATGATGAGGCCTACTGTACCTACCTCTATCTCTATGACGGGCATTTAAAGGAATTGTTCATGCGTGATGGTACTTCCCTCGGTGGGCAGGTTCTGCTAGCCGGCACTGATATTATGGAATTACAGGATTTTACTTTATCCTACGCTGAGGATGACCTGATCTGTGTGTCTCTGCGGACATCTTCCGGAGAGGACCACACGTTTTATATTCATATGCACTGTAGTACCGCTGCAAAATAGAAACTGACAGAAAGGATTCCGAACTAATTATGAAACATTCCAGATCCAGTTTATTTTTAATGGAAATGATCATAGCGATTCTGTTTTTTTCACTGGCCAGTGCTGTCTGCATCCAACTGTTTGCCAAGTCACACCTGTTGAGCACACAGACCGTAAATCAGAATCAGGCGGTCATTCAGGCACAGAATCTGGCAGAATCATATCTCGCTCTGGAAGGAGATCTGAACGCCATACATGACTTATTCTCTTCTTCGGAACTGCTGGAGGAAAATATACTCTGCCTTTCTTTTGACAGCGAATGGCAGCCCTGCTCCACAGAAAATACTGCCTGCTTCCATGCAGAACTTCAGCATTCTCCCTCCATGGAAAACGGTATTATGAAAGCCGAGATTACTGTATATGCTGTCGCTTCCCCGGACTCTCCTATTTACACAATTTCTGTCATGCACCACACCGCAGCAAGGAGGGACACCCATGAGTAATTCTTCTAAGAAAAAACAATTCGGTATGAATATCGGCTCCGCTTCGATCCTGTTAGTATTCGTAATTCTCTGTCTGGTATCCTTTTCCGTGCTGTCCATCGTCAGTGCCAATGCCGACAGCAAACTCAGCGGCCGCGTGCTGGAACGTACCACAGCTTACTATAATGCCTGTAATCAGGCGGAACAGTCCCTGGCGGGTATGGATAAGACATTGCAGCGGATCTACGCATCCAGCGAAAGCGAGGAGGCTTACTTTACTTCCGTCGGACACGGCAAATCCTATGTGATCCCCATTTCCGATCTGCAATCCCTGCAGGTCACCATTGAAATTCTTTACCCGGTCTTCCCGGAGGATACCTTTTACCGGATCACCGCCTGGCAGGTACTGAATACAGATGAACTGTAGATTATGCCTGATTCAATTCCTCTACGGTCTCTGACAATCTCCGGATATCCTCGTTCAATTCCTTCAGATTGTCCAGATTTCTCTGATTCAGTTCCAATGTATTCTGTGCGTTGGCCGTCACTTCTTCTGTGGATGCACTGATAGAGCTGACAGAATCCACCAGGGCTTTCTTGGATTTCTGCATTTCCTCAATGGAACGCACGATCTTTTGGTAATCGGAATCCATAGCCTCGGAAGCCTCCGTGATTCCGCAGAAGAGCTTTCCCGTATCCTCTACCAGACCGTTCTGTCTGGAGAATACCTCAGATAACTGACTCATATCTTTGGTTACTTTCCGGGATCCATCGTTGATTCCCTGGATCTCTTTGCGTATCTTCTCCAGAGAGTCGTTAGTCTGCTCTGATAATTCTCTAATCTCTCCAGCCACTACAGCAAAGCCGCGACCGGCTTCCCCTGCACGGGCAGCTTCAATGCTCGCATTCAGTGACAACAGATTCGTCTGCCTGGAAATATTATCGATCAGTCCCACAATCTGGTTGACATTCTGTATTTTCTCCATAAGTTCATTCATTGCTGCCGTCGTAGATGCGGACGTATCCGCTGTCAGTTTGGCAGAATATCCCAACTGCTTTACATTCTCCGTTCCGCTTTCGATCGCCGTCAGGGTATCACCGAGACTATTATGAAATCCGTCCACAGTCTCCTGAATGGAATCCATATCCCGGCTCATAGCATCAATATAACGGATTTCTTCCTGTACCGCTTCTGCGGTAGAATTGGTTCCGGCACATACCTGTTCCATAGCCTCTGTGGAAGACACAGAGGCGGTACGAAGATGATCTGTTTTCTGTAAAATATTTTCGGAACTGTCAGCGGTATTCTCCGCTACTTTTCGGATCTGCTCCAGCACGGCCTTGCGCTTCTCCTGTGCTGCTTCTATCTCGTCCATCTTACGTCCGGTCATACCGGCATCGATATAGCTGATCAGGCTTCCGTATAATGCCACCAGAAAAACTGCCGCAAGCTGGATCTCAATGTCTATCATGGGAACTGCTTCCAAAGCTCCCGTTGCCTTGACATATCCCAGATACATAATATTGCAGGACACGACACCAACACTGTAGCTGGTCGTATATTTCCACTTATGAAATAACGGAAAAATCATCAGCATCGGAATCATATACACGTACGTCATAGTCGTATTGCCTGTAAACAGGACAAAAATGTATACCACAAAATAACTGATAGGCAGAAGATATTTGACCACTTCCGATTCCGGGTTTCTCTTCTGTATCACCATATCAATAACAGCAGGGAGAATCAACAGCAGCAGAAAAATAGCTGTATATCCTCCGGTACGATTTCCTTTGATAAATTCCACCAGATAGGCCACCGCCAGGACAAATGCGATAAAATCATAGGCGATCAGTACGCAGCGATTGACTGTTCTCTTTTCTGTCAGTTTTCCATGTCCATCAATAATCATAGTTCTTCCCACCCTCTTGACTTATGTATTTTAAGATATAATTCAATTATCTTCTCCGCCTTTTGCGCTGTCAAGATTTTTTCACTATATTGTCAAAAAAGGAGACCTCCTGCCTGCGCAGAAGATCTCCTCTCCTATTTACTGCTTATTTTATTTTCCTGTGCCGGTTTTACTGATTATCAGTTTCTGCTTCCGTATTCACATCTGCATTTGCTTCTGTATCCTCAGAATCCAGATCAGTTCCATCGCTCAGATTCAACTCTGCATCATCACCGTACATATCACCACTAAAATCAATGGTCTCTACGGCATCGGTGCTCAGTCTGGTGTTACGATATCTCTTCATACCGGTTCCTACAGGAATCAGCTTACCGATGATAACGTTCTCTTTCAGACCGATCAGTTTATCTTCCTTACCCTTGATTGCTGCTTCGGTCAGGACCTTGGTGGTCTCCTGGAAGGATGCTGCTGACAGGAAGGATTCGGTTGCCAGTGCTGCCTTGGTAATACCAAGAATGATACGCTTGCCTTCTGCAGGCTCTTTGCCTTCTGCAATCAGCTTCTCGTTCATCTCTTCGAAATCCAGAACATCTACCAGAGTTCCGGGCAGGAACTCGGTGTCTCCGTTATTCTCGATACGAACTTTCTTCAACATCTGGCGTACCAGGACTTCGATATGCTTATCAGCGATATCTACACCCTGTAAACGGTATACACGCTGTACTTCACGCAGCATGTAATCCTGTACGGCACGGATTCCCTTGATCTTCAACAGATCGTGAGGATTTACGCTACCTTCGGTCAGTTCATCACCGGCCTCTAATACCTGTCCGTCCACTACCTTGATACGGGAACCGTAAGGAATCAGATATGCCTTGGATTCACCGGTCTCTTCATTGGTGATCACAACTTCACGCTTTTTCTTGGTATCGCGGATCTCCGCCTTACCACCGAATTCAGCGATGATCGCAAGTCCCTTAGGCTTTCTGGCCTCGAACAACTCCTCGACACGGGGAAGACCCTGTGTGATATCGTCACCTGCGACACCACCACTATGGAAGGTTCTCATGGTCAGCTGGGTACCGGGCTCACCGATAGACTGTGCAGCAATAATACCGACTGCTTCACCTACCTGTACAGCTTCACCGGTTGCCATGTTGGCACCGTAACACTTTGCACAGATACCAACGTGGGAACGACAGGTTAAGATCGTACGGATCTTCACTTCCTCAATAGGCTCACCCTGTGCATTTACGCCAACACTTAAGATCTTGGCCGCACGGCTGGGGGTGATCATGTGGTTGTGCTTTACGATCAACTGTCCGTCTTTATCGTAAATATCCTCACAGGAATATCTTCCTGTGATTCTGTCTTTCAGGCCTTCAATGGTCTCTTTACCATCCATGAATGCTTTGACTACCATACCGGGGATCTCTGCCTGACCCTCGCAGCAGTCTACCTCACGGATAGAGAGCTCCTGAGATACGTCAACCATTCGTCTGGTCAGATAACCGGAGTCTGCAGTACGCAGAGCAGTATCGGACATACCTTTTCGTGCACCATGTGCAGACATGAAGTACTCCAGTACGTCCAGACCTTCACGGAAGTTTGACTTAATGGGCAGCTCGATGGTTCTACCTGTGGTATCTGCCATCAGTCCACGCATACCTGCCAGCTGTTTGATCTGCTGACTGGAACCACGCGCACCGGAGTCTGCCATCATGAAGATGTTGTTGTATTTATCCAGACCGGACAGCAGTACGTCGGTCAGCTCTTTATCGGTCTCGTTCCAGGTCTCTACAACGGCACGATAACGCTCTTCCTCACGTCTGAAGTTGCTAGCGATCTTGTCTACGGTAGCCTGTGCGGCTGCCAGCATTTCACCCTTCTTCTCAGGGACGGTCATATCGGAGATGGATACGGTCATAGCTGCTCTGGTAGAGTACTTATAACCGATTGCCTTAACATCATCCAGTACTTCTGCGGTCTTGGATGCTCCGTGAGTATTGATAACCTTCTCCAGGATCTGCTTCAGCTGCTTCTTGCCTACATGGAAATCTACTTCCAGCTTCATGAAGTTCTCGGGATCGCTTCTGTCTACAAATCCCAGATCCTGAGGCAGGATCTCATTGAAGATAAATCTTCCCAGAGTGGACTCTACCGTACCGGTGATTGTCTCTCCGGCTGCATTTACCTTGTGCATACGCACATGGATACGGGAATGTAAGGTGAGTGCCTGATTCTCGTATGCCAGAATTGCCTCGTTTACACTCTTGAAATACTTGCCTTCGCCGATTGCTCCGGGTCTCTCCTGGGTCAGATAGTAGATACCAAGTACCATATCCTGGGAAGGAACGGCTACAGGACCACCATCGGAAGGCTTCAGTAAGTTGTTTGGAGACAGCAGCAGGAAACGGCACTCTGCCTGTGCCTCCTGGGACAGAGGAAGATGTACTGCCATCTGGTCTCCATCGAAGTCTGCGTTGAATGCGGTACATACCAGGGGATGCAGTTTGATGGCCTTACCTTCTACCAGGATGGGCTCAAATGCCTGAATACCAAGTCTGTGCAGTGTCGGTGCACGGTTCAGCATAACAGGATGTTCCTTGATAACCTCTTCCAGCACATCCCATACCTGTGTATCCAGTCTCTCTACCAGCTTCTTGGCATTCTTGATGTTCTGGCTGATTCCCTTGGCTACCAGCTCTTTCATTACAAAGGGCTTGAACAGCTCAATTGCCATTTCCTTGGGTAGACCACACTGATAAATCTTCAGTTCCGGTCCTACAACGATAACGGAACGTCCGGAGTAGTCAACACGCTTACCTAACAGGTTCTGACGGAAACGACCGGTCTTACCTTTTAACATATCGGACAGAGACTTCAGTGCTCTGTTGCCGGGTCCGGTAACAGGACGTCCGCGTCTGCCGTTATCGATCAGAGCATCTACAGCTTCCTGCAGCATTCTCTTCTCGTTACGAACGATAATATCAGGAGCACCTAACTCCAACAGTCTCTTCAGACGGTTGTTACGGTTGATGATTCTTCTGTACAGATCATTCAGGTCGGAGGTTGCAAAACGTCCGCCATCCAGCTGTACCATAGGACGAAGATCGGGCGGGATCACAGGGATCACGTCCATGATCATCCATTCGGGCTTATTGCCGGACTCGCGGAAAGCTTCCACAACTTCCAGTCTCTTAATGATGCGGGCACGCTTCTGACCGGAGGATTCCTTCAGTCCGGTCTTCAGTTCTGCTGCATCCTTCTCCAGGTCAATGGCCTGCAGCAGCTCTTTGATAGCTTCCGCACCCATGCCTACACGGAACTTGTTGCCCCAGGTCTCTCTTGCATCCTGATATTCCTTCTCGGACAGCACTGCCTTGTACTCAAGGTTGGTCGTTCCCGGATCCAGAACGATATAGGAAGCGAAGTACAGAACCTTCTCCAGAGTTCTCGGAGAAATGTCCAGAATCAGACCCATGCGGCTGGGGATACCTTTGAAATACCAGATATGGGATACCGGAGCAGCAAGCTCGATATGTCCCATACGCTCTCTACGAACGCTGGCTTTGGTAACTTCTACGCCACAACGATCGCAGACAACGCCCTTATATCTGATCTTTTTATATTTACCACAATGACATTCCCAGTCCTTGCTGGGTCCGAAAATCCTCTCACAGAACAGACCGTCTCTCTCGGGCTTCAGTGTTCTGTAGTTGATCGTCTCCGGCTTTAATACCTCTCCATGGGACCACTCCCGGATTTTCTCCGGGGAAGCTAATCCGATCTTGATGGAATCAAATGTCATAGGCTGGTAGGTTGTTTCATTTTTTGTTTCTGACATTAATGGCACTCCCTTCTATACAAACTATACAAAGCATTAAAATTCATCATCACTGCCGTCAAAGCTATCATCGGTGTAATCGTCGTCAACGTAATCGTCGTCCTCGGAGTTCACCAGTTCACCGTTATCATCGAATTCCTGTGACTGATAGCCCATCTCACCAAGGGAGTTCTTATCGTAATCGTCATCGTACTTACGATCACCTTCCATCTCATAACGGTAATCGGTATCACCGTAATCAACGGTCTCCATGATCTCAACCTCGGTATGATCCTCACGCAGCACTCTGACATCCAGACCCAGTGCCTGCAATTCCTTCAGCAGAACCTTGAAGGATTCAGGGATACCGGGCTCAGGGATATTGTCTCCCTTGATGATCGCTTCGTAAGTCTTCACACGTCCTACAACATCATCAGACTTCACAGTCAGAATCTCCTGCAGGGTGTAGGATGCACCATACGCCTCCAGTGCCCATACTTCCATCTCTCCGAAACGCTGTCCGCCGAACTGGGCTTTACCACCCAGAGGCTGCTGTGTTACCAGGGAGTACGGTCCGGTAGAACGCGCATGGATCTTATCATCTACCAGATGATGCAGTTTCAGGTAATGCATGTGTCCGATGGTTACAGGACCGTCGAAGTATTCGCCGGTTCTACCGTCGCGCAGACGTACCTTACCGTCTCTGGAAATGGGAACTCCCTTCCATACGGATCTGTGGTCTCTGTTCTCGGACAGATACTGCATAACTTCAGGGAGAAGCTCCTCCCCATGCTTGCTGGTGAAGGTCTCTCCGGCCCAGGGCTTACCGTCTGCGGTAGTCTCCTGACCCTTTTCCTTCCACTCTGCACTCTCTGCATCGTCGAAAGGAAGATTTACATAATCGTTGGCAAGATCCAACGTATCCATAATGTCTTTCTCGTTTGCACCATCGAAGACAGGTGTTGCCACATTGAAGCCCAGTGCCTTAGCAGCCAGGGAAAGGTGGATCTCCAGGACCTGTCCGATATTCATACGGGAAGGCACACCCAGAGGATTCAGCACGATGTCCAGAGGACGTCCGTTGGGCAGATAAGGCATATCTTCTACCGGAAGCACGCGGGATACGACACCCTTGTTACCGTGACGGCCTGCCATCTTATCACCTACGGAGATCTTTCTCTTCTGTGCAATATAGATACGGACTGCCTGATTTACTCCGGGAGCCAGCTCATCGCTATTCTCGCGGGTAAATACCTTGGCATCCACTACGATACCGTATTCACCGTGAGGTACCTTCAGGGAGGTATCTCTTACTTCTCTTGCCTTCTCACCGAAGATTGCGCGTAACAGTCTCTCTTCAGCAGTCAGCTCAGTCTCTCCCTTAGGAGTAACCTTACCTACCAGAATATCTCCGGCACGGACTTCTGCGCCGATACGGATGATACCTCTGTCATCCAGATCCTTCAGTGCATCATCACCGACACCGGGAACATCACGGGTGATCTCCTCGGGTCCTAACTTGGTGTCACGTGCTTCTGCCTCATACTCCTCGATATGAACAGAAGTATAGACATCATCACGTACCAGTCTCTCACTTAACAGAACAGCATCCTCGTAGTTGTAACCTTCCCAGGTCATGAAACCGATCAGAGGGTTCTTACCCAGAGCCAGCTCACCCTGTGAAGTGGAAGGGCCGTCTGCAATGACCTGACCTGCCGCTACATGGTCGCCCTTGAATACGATGGGCTTCTGATTGTAGCAGTTGGACTGGTTACTACGGGAGAACTTGGTCAGATGGATCTCTGCCTTCTCACCGTCATCATAAGCGATACGAATGGTCTTGGAAGATACGTAAGTAATGGTTCCGGGCTTTTTAGCCACAACGCAGACACCGGAGTCAACCGCTGTCTTTACTTCCATACCGGTACCTACTACGGGTGCCTCGGTGCTTAACAGAGGTACTGCCTGACGCTGCATGTTGGATCCCATCAGCGCACGGTTCGCATCATCGTTCTGCA
>ENA-OPSJ01002713-OPSJ01002713.1-human-gut-metagenome-genome-assembly--contig:-NODE-2713-length-10994-cov-2.998994_pt1 | contig 10994 bp, 7 predicted proteins | sample MGYA00241801_ERZ501893 | MGnify/ENA primary metagenome ERZ501893 (study PRJEB25962, sample SAMEA2042219) | human gut metagenome | biome: human gut; feature: human-associated habitat; material: faeces...
GGCTGCCGCCATAGCTCTTGCGCAGGGTGACAGTAATCTTTGGAACGGTAGCCTCGCCGTAAGCATAGAGCAACTTTGCACCGTGAAGTATGACGGCGTTGTACTCCTGGCCGGTGCCGGGCAGGAATCCGGGAACGTCGACGAGCGAAACGATTGGGATGTTGAATGCGTCGCAGAATCTCACGAAGCGCGCACCCTTGCGGCTGGCGTTGACGTCAAGCACGCCTGCATAGCATGACGGCTGGTTGGCAACGATGCCCACGCTTTGCCCGTTGAAGCGTGCAAAGCCCACGATGATGTTCTTGGCAAACTTTGGCTGTACCTCGAAGAATTCGCCGTCGTCGACAATTGCGCCGATAACCTTGTACATGTTGTATGCCTCGTTGGGGTTCTCGGGGATGATTTCGTTGAGCGAGTCTTCCAGTCGGTCGATGGGGTCTTCACACTTTTTGCGTGGTGCCACCTCCATGTTGTTCGACGGTATGTAGCTAAGCAGTGTGCGTATCATCTGCATGGCCTCTTCCTCGGTGGCAGCCGTGAAGTGGGTAACGCCGCTCTTTGTCGAGTGCACGCTTGCTCCTCCGAGGTGCTCCTGGTCGATGTCCTCGCCTGTTACGGTCTTTACAACCTTCGGGCCAGTAAGGAACATGTATGACGTGTTCTCCATCATAAGCGTGAAGTCGGTGAGGGCAGGCGAGTACACTGCGCCGCCGGCGCAAGGCCCGAAGATTCCGCTGATCTGCGGTATCACACCCGAAGCCAGGATGTTGCGCTCGAATATCTCGGCGTAACCTGCCAATGCGCAGATGCCTTCCTGGATGCGCGCTCCACCGGAGTCGTTGATTCCGATGACGGGGGCGCCCATCTTCATGGCCATGTCCATGATCTTGCATATCTTCTGTGCCATGGTTTCAGACAGAGAACCGCCATTGACAGTGAAGTCTTGTGCGAATACAAACACGAGCCTTCCGTCTATTGTTCCCGAGCCTGTAACCACACCGTCGCCCAGATACTGCTTCTTCTCCATTCCAAAGTTGGTGCAACGGTGGAGCTTGAACATGTCGTACTCTTCGAAGCTGCCTTCGTCCAGCAGCATATCAATGCGTTCACGGGCTGTGTACTTGCCACGGGCGTGATGTTTCTCGATGGCTTTCTCGCCGCCACCCATGCGTGCTTTCTCGCGATTCTCGATAAGCTGCTTTATCTTCTCCAATTGTTTGCTCATTGCTCTCTATGTTTTAATGTTCACAAAGTTCGGTCAGGATTCCCACTGTTGACTTCGGGTGCAGGAACGCAATGTTAAGGTTCTCCGCTCCCTTGCGCGGCTCTTTGTCGATGAGGCGTATGCCTTTTTCATCACATTCAGCCAGCGCGTTAGCCACGCCGTCTTCGATGCAGAATGCTACGTGGTGTACTCCGTGGTTGCCTTTGTCAAGCCATTTTTGTATGGTGCTGTCGGGTGAAGTTGGCTCCAGCAGCTCAAGCTTCACCTCGCCGCATTTCAAGAATGCGGTCTTCACTTTCTGATCTGCCACTTCTTCGATGTTGTAGCATTTCAGACCCAATACATTTTCAAAGTAAGGCAGAGACTCCTCGATGCTTTGGACGGCTATGCCTAAATGTTCAATGTGTGAGATTTTCATTATGCTGTAATTTTGTTAGGGTTTAGTCTTCTTTTCTTTATACCATTGCAAAGATAGTTAATATAATCAAGATTGTAAAATTATAAATTGAAAAGATTGTTAAGGGAAGTGGCTGTTTTCGGGTGTTGTGTGTGCTGTGGTGCCGTGTGCTCTCAAATGCAATGGCCACATGTCAATTGGCTTCGCCCTTGCCGTGGCATTTGTGGCATTGCGGGCGGCTGTTCGGATGGCCGGAAAAGCCTTGTCGGGTGTAAGGTTTTGTTGTTGTTTCCGGATTTTTCCGCAATCCGCTGACGTACAGCCCGTTGGCGGCCTATGTCGTTTGGGGGCCTAAAACGGCCCTTGCGGGCGGCCCAAACGGGCCGTTCCGCGTTGCAACGGCGCCCGTTTTGCAATGCAGAGTCAGGGGCGTTGCTTGTCGTGAGTGGTTTGTAAATGATTTTGCCCGAAGGTGCCAGGGATTTCATGTCGCCTGTAGTCCGGCCATTTGCTGTGGCTCATGGTCAGTGGCACAGGCTGCATGACGGCTTGGCACCGGACTGACAGCGTGGGCGGCAGGGAAGGGCAAACCGATGCCTGTGTGTTAACGATATTATGATGCTGCCATTGTCAGAACTCAAATATTACCCTTCCGTTAATTTGGCGCCCTGTTAGGTAGTTGGGTACGGCATACTGCTGGTTTGTGACGTCAGTCACCCAATAGTAAGAGTTGACGTTGCTTATCCCGAAAAGGTTAAGGCAATCGACGCCGAGCCAGATGTTTTTGAATATGCTGTGCTTCTTTCTGTCGTCGTTGTCGTAGGCGCGATAGCTCAGTCCAACGTCTACGCGCTTGTATGCCGGTGCCCTGAAGTTTTGGTACTCCAGGCCCTTGTGCGGCGCTCCGAATGGCAATCCGTCGGCGAAGGCCAGGCTGAGGGTCATCTTCCAGCGCTCTGTTCCGGGGAAGTAATCGGTGAAATGCAGGTTTATAGCATACCTTTGGTCGGTTGGCATTGGCACCTGCTTGCCGTTGATCTTTTGCTTTGTGCTCATCAGTGAGAAGGTAACCCACGAGTCTGTGCCCGGCACAAACTCGCCGTAAAGCTTCAGGTCGAGCCCGGCCGCATATCCGCTGCCCATGTTTTCGCCGTAATACGTCACCTTGACGTTGTTCACGTTATAGGGTATTATGTTTGACAGTGCCTTGTAATATGCCTCTGCCGTAAACTTATACGGGCGTTCCTTGATTTTGAACCTATAGTCGAATGCTGCCACGAAATGCAGCGATCGCTGGCTTTTTATCCTGTTGTTGAGCGTGACCACGGTCACCCCGTTGACCTTTGTCGTGTCTCTTAGCTCTTTGAAGAACGGTGCTTGGTAATAGAGGCCGGTGGCAAGGCGGAATGTCATGTTGTTGTTGAAAGCGGGGATAATGGCCAGCGATGCCCTTGGCGACACAATTGTTTCGCTGTTGAACGACCAGTTGCTGAACCGTATGCCGTAGTTGAGCGTGTAGAACGTTGAGTTTTCCTCGCCGCTTGTAAATTTGTATGTGTCTTGTATGTAACCCTCTATTCGGTGGCTGTTTAGCGTGTTGCGCGAGTTGAGCGTATAAATCAGGTCGAGCCTGTCGCCGGTGTGCGGTATGGAATAGCCGCTTGAGTCTCTCATTTCATATTCGCGTGAGTTCTCTTCGACATGCTCTATCTTGTAGGTCAGGCCTCCTTCTATCGTGTGGCGTTTTGTTTTGTGGTTCAACATGAGCTTGAAGCTCTCGACGTTGGCTGTCAGGTAGTTGCGTGCATGCTCCATGTAGGTGCCTACACCAAGGTTTTCGCTCGTTTCTGTGTCGTCGAGCCAGTATTGCCCTTGTATGTCGTAGGTCTCCTGTTCCTTCGTGCGGAAGGCCGAAGCAATCAGTGACAGTTTTGTGTTGGCTCCAAACTGGCGCGATATAGTCAGTGCCCCGAAGAGTGTCCTGAACACGTCTTTCTCTTGACCGTCGAAGTAGACCCTGAACGATTTCACGTCTTCCATCGTGCCAAACGACGTCTCGCGGTCGGTCGGTACAAAGTTATAGTGGTTGTCAGATATGTTTCCTATGAAGTCGATGCTCCACCGTTGGTTTGGCCTGAAGCAGATATAGGTCTGGTAGTCAAGGAAGTTGGGCTTGTATTCGCCGTTGGTCTCAAGCGAGCCAAGCAGGTAACGGTTTGTCTTGTAGCGTATTCCGTGGCTCATCGAAAACTTCTTGGTGCCCACGCCTACATAGGCGCTTGCCCCGAGAAGCGAGGCTGAGATGTTTGCCTCGAACTTCTTCGGTTGCTTGTACGTTATGTCCAATGCCGACGACATCTTGTCGCCATACTTTGCTTCAAACCCTCCTGTGGAGAAACCAATCGACTCCACCATGTCGGGGTTTATCACGCTCAGCCCTTCCTGCTGTCCGCTCCTTATGAGAAGCGGGCGGTAAACTTCCACATTATTTATATATACAGAGTTCTCGTCGAAGCTTCCTCCACGTACGTTGTATTGTGATGACAGCTCGTTGTGGGTCGAAACACCGGCCTGTTGCTGAATCAGGGCCTCCACTGCGTTGCCGCTTGCGGTGGCCAAGCCCTTCATGTCTTTTATGTCAAGGCGTTCGGTGCCTGTCGTCTGCCTTCGCTTCTCGGTGACGACAATCTCGCCCAGGGCAGCCATCGATGGCAAAACGATTTCTATCCTCTGCTTTCCGCGCGGGTTGCGGAACAGGCGCTTGCGCGCATTGTAGCCAATCATCGAGAACTTAACGACTACGCTGTCTGCCGAAGCCAGCGTTATGCTGAACTCGCCCTTTAGGTTGGTCATCGCGACCTTGCCTTGCTCCAGGCACGACACGGTGGCAAGTTCTATGGGGTTTTGCTCTTCGTCCACGACCCTTCCGGTCAGGGTGAAGCTCTGTGCAGAAGCGGTGAGTGTGGCCACCAGCATGAGGGTGAGCACAGCTATGATATGTTTGGCGGTCGTTGTCTTCATTTGCTAATTAAACGTATGAATCGTTGGTAATATTGTGTTGGCCATGTCACAAATACACCGTGTTCCCGCCGTTTGCTCGGCGTGTCGCGAATTATGCCTGGCAAATGTGCATTGAATGAAATTTATTCGCTATATTTGCAGGCGTTTACAGCGAAAGGCCGTTGCACATGTAGCTTTGGCGCATGTCGTAACGGACGGTAATGACATGGAATCAACTTAAACCGCATGAACGAAGATATAGTATTGAACAGCCATAACAAGGAGGAATTTCCGCCTGCGCATACCGCCGAGCATCTGTTGAACCAGACTATGGTGCGCATGTTTGGGTGTGAGAGGTCGAGCAACGCTCACATAGAGCGCAAAAAGAGCAAGATAAGCTATGTGTTAGACCACAAGCCTTCGCGCAAGGAAGAGAAGGCCATCGAAGACAGGATGAATGAATTGATAGGCGAAGACTTGCCCGTTAGCTATGAGTTTGTTAGCAAAGACAGCCTTCCCGACGATGTCAAGGCCGACAGGTTGCCTGCTGATGTGTCTGACACCATACGCCTGGTAAGGATTGGCGACTACGATGTGTGCCCATGCATAGGCAAGCACGTGCGCTCAACGTCACAGATAGGACGTTTTGAAATGCTCGGAACCAATTGGGATGAGATGTCCAAGTCATTCCGCATCCGCTTCAAGGTGGTTCAGTGAATGCCTGCCGTTGTCGGCGGTTAGCAATGTTTCCGCTTGGCGGGCCAGTGGCACAAATGAAGAGTGGAGGCGCCTTCCGGCTGCCTCCACTCTATTCATTTGGTTTCTATTTCCTCTTTCATGTCGATGAAATTGCCCTTCTTGTCATAGAATTCATATTGCAAGAAAGCCAGTTTCTGCGACGGGATGATGCTGAGTCCAAGCCCGTATTTCATCTGCCATTTCCGTTTTAGCGAGAAAAGCCCTTGGTTTATGTAGGCCGCTACATACGGATGCACATGCAGGTTGAACTTCTTGATTCCAATCTTTGTTACCAGTCGGTCAATCTTGCTCTCCAATTGGTCTGTAAACAGGATGCTTGACTTAATCTTTCCTTTGCCGAAACAAGTGGGGCAGGTCTCTTCCACGTTGACATCCATTGCCGGGCGCACGCGCTGGCGGGTTATCTGCATAAGCCCGAATTTGCTCAATGGCAGGATGTTGTGCCTGGCCCTGTCTTTCTGCATGTTCTTGCACATACGCTCATATAGCATTTGCCTGTCTTCAGCGAGGTTCATGTTGATGAAGTCAACCACTATGATGCCTCCCATGTCGCGTAGGCGCAACTGTCTTGCCAACTCGTCGGCAGCGCCAAGGTTCACCTCCAGGGCATTGGCCTCTTGGCCGTTTTCAGAGCGCGTTCTGTTTCCGCTGTTCACGTCAACCACGTGCAGTGCCTCGGTGTGCTCTATGATTAGGTATGCACCACGCTTGTAGTTGACTGTCTTTCCGAATGCCGACTTGATTTGCTTTGTGACGTTGAAATTGTCGAAAATGGGCACCTGGCCGGTATATCTCTTGACGAAGTCTACCTTCTCCGGGGCAATCAGTTTCACGTAATCGCGCACCTGGTTGAACACCTCTTCGTCGTTGACGTATATACCGTCGTACGTTGGGTTGAATAAGTCGCGAAGCAATGCTACAACCCTGCCGGTCTCTTCGTAGACAACTTGCGGTCTTGTTGTGCTCTTTTGAACTTTTGTAATTGTGTCTTCCCACCGCTTGAGCAGTGTTTTCATTTCTTTGTCAAGTTCGGCCACCCTCTTGCCCTCTGCCGATGTGCGCACTATGACGCCAAAGTTCTTGGGCTTGATGCTTTGGATGAGTTGCTTCAGGCGTGTTCTTTCTTCGCCTTTTTTGATTTTGGAAGATACTGAGACTTTATCGTTGAATGGTATCAGCACCATGTACCTGCCTGCGAAGCTCAGTTCGCACGTGAGTCTCGGGCCTTTGGTCGAGATGGGCTCTTTCACGATCTGCACCATCACTTCTTGCCCAACCTTAAGTGTCGTTTGCACGCTGCCGTCTTTTTTCAGCTCGGGCAGGCGGGTTGCCTTAGATATCGGATAAAGTTTCTTTCTGTCGCTTTGTACCTGTTTGAGATACTTCTCGTAAGAGCTAAATTGAGAACCCAAATCAAGATAGTGCAAAAATGCATCCCGTTCAAATCCGACGTCTACGAAACAGGCATTGAGACCGGGCATAAGCTTCTTAACCTTTGCCATGTAGATGTTGCCCACAGAGAATGAAGCCGACCGCGTCTCGTTCTGGTATTCAACGAGGCTTTTGTCTTCGAGCAGTGCTATTGATATCTCTTTGGGGTGGACGTCAATGATAACTTCGCTTGTCATTACTTTAAACGGTTTTCTTTCGTTGGTTTCACAAGGTGCACGGCCATTGGCCTTGCACCGCTGTTTCTCTCTTCGACGGAATCAGTGCCTATGTCTTTTCACAACAAAAACTATGCGATTTGCCGTAAAAATAGACAAAAGAGATGGTTAATTGTTTGTTTTTGGACAAATGCACGGATTCCCTGCTAATTTAACAGAAAGGGTGTGCCATAATCCGAATGGATTTTCTGACACACTCCTCTCATTAAAATCTTTGAACAAACCTCAGAGGCTGTATTGCTTACTTGCTCTTGTGCCTGTTCTTTCTCAGTCTTTTTTTACGCTTGTGCGTAGCCATCTTGTGGCCTTTCTTTTTCTTTCCGCTTGGCATAGCTTGATATTTTTAAATGTTATTTGTAAAATTGTTGATTATTTCATCTTTGCAATAAAGCTCTTGGCCGGCTTGAATGCAGGGTAGTCATGTGCCTCGATGACGATGGTCGTGTTCTTTGATATATTGCGGGCAGTCTTCTGTGCCCTGTGCTTAACGATAAAGCTACCGAATCCCCGCAGGAAAACATCTTCTTTGCGTATGGTAAGGCTCTGCCTCACTTCTTCCATAAAAGCTTCTATTGTCGTGGCTACATCCTGCTTGGCGAGACCGGTGTCCTCAACTATCTTGTTGATTATATCAGCTTTTGTCATCTTTCTTTTATGTTTAATGTTGTGATATTTTATTCGTCTCCGATTATTCGGAGTGCAAATATACTCATTTTTGGCGGTATGAGGAAATTTATAACGACTTTTTTTGTGAAAATGGCAAGAATCGGGTGGCGGCGATTTAAATTCCACATATTAAGTGGTTTACACATTAATTATAACACCGACTTTATGGCTCGGAAGGCTGCTTTGCCACTTGTTTGGCTTGTAAGAAAATGCGAATCCGCCGACACTGTTGAGGCGTTTTGCCGTGCTTTATGTCACAAAATGCGCTGTTTGCACATGGCGCGGCTTTGGCAATTGCCCGGAATGGCAGTGGCTGTCGTGGCGTTTGAAAAAATAATTTCCTTTTCGGCGTGTTCGGCGTAATGCGTTGACAGGCAACATGTTGCAATACGGGCGTTTTTGTCGTGTCAAACGTGTTGTTTTGAGGCATGATACGGCTCGTTTTAGTGTGCAAAACGGCCTCTTTTGTAGTCTGTATGGGGTGTGGTAGTGTGTTGGGGTGGGTAAATTAGGTTGCTTGTATGAATATTTCATACGTGCCTTCCGAATGCCAATTAACGATAATTTTGACTGCCAAAGACGTTGTTTGGGGTGGGGCGGCCTTGTCGTGGGCTTCACGTCGGTAGGTGCTGCCGCATCCGTGCGCATATCGTAGGCGGCTGACGTTCACGCGGCAACGGCCGTTCGCTTCGTGTTTATGTGGCGGGGGTGGGCGTGAGGCTGTTGCCGTGGCTGTGGAACATGGCGCGCAAACGTTTCTGTTATGTTTTTTTATGAAAAATAGACGGGTGCCAAATGACGTCTTATCAAAAAAAAATCGTATATTTGCAAAATACTAAAATCAATAGGTTATGGCAAAATATAATATCACAGAAAAGAAAGAAAAAGAGGCCGCTTACCGTGATTTGGTCAGCCCGCAGCTGATGGACGAGATGAAGGAAAAGATACTTAACATCATAGTGCTGCAGAAAAAGTATAAAGACAAGGACTATTCTGCCAAGAAACTAGCCGAAGACCTTGGCACAAACACTCGCTATATTTCTGCGGTCATGAACGTGAGGTTTCACATGAATTACTCTTCGTTCATCAACAAGTTCCGCATTGAGGAGGCTATGGCCATACTTGTAGACAAGCGATACCTTGACTTGAAGATGGAGGACGTGAGCGACATGGTGGGCTTTTCCAACCGTCAGTCGTTCTATGCGTCGTTCTATAAAATCATGAGGATGACCCCGCGTGCATACAGGATGCAGCACATTGCCCAGCATCCCGAGAAAGCCAAGGCCGCCAAGGCCGCCAAGGCTGCGCGAAAGAGCAAAAAAGCGGAGGGGGGAAACTGAATGGCTGGCAATAGCTTCAATTACTCTGACATCCGCTTTGCGGACATCCAGATGCTGAGGTACAGGCTGCATGGCTTTGATGGATTGTCATTGCGCCAAAAGCAGTATGTCTATTGCCTTTCGCAGGCCACGCTCTATGGGCGCGACATCACATTCGACCAATTCGGCAAATACAACCTCAAGATAAGGAAAACCCTCGAGGCCATCTACACCGACGGCGCCATAGACCATGGCGACAAGGAGTTTGCCGCCCTCGAGGAGTACCTGATGCGCGTGTGGTTTTCCAACGGCATATACCATCATTATGGCTGCGATAAGTTTGTTCCTGGCTTCAGCAAGGAGTATTTTCGTGCAGCCATGAATGCCGTGGACAAGTCGTCGTTGCCGCTCGGGAACGGAATGACTGTTGATGACCTGTGCAACGAGCTCGTGCCGGTGATGTTCGACAGGGATGTCTTGGCCAAAAGGGTAAACAAGGCTCCCGGGGTCGACATCGTGGCCACGTCTGCTTGCAACTACTACGATGGCGTCACCCAGGCCGAGGCCGAGGAGTTCTATAGGGCGAAGAAAGCCGCTTGCGGTGACTGCGTCCCGTCGTTCGGCCTCAACACCAAGCTGGTCAAGACCGCAGAGGGGCTGCATGAGGAGGCTTGGACGGAAGGAGGACTTTATGGACCGGCCATCGAGCGCATAACATATTGGCTCGGCCGGGCTTCGTCGGTGGCCGAAAACCAGAAGCAGGTGGATGTGATAAACAAGCTGATTGAGTATTACCGCACTGGCGATTTACATGTCTTTGACGAGTATTCCATACTTTGGGTCGAGGCGCTCGACGGTAAGATTGATTTCATAAACGGCTTTATAGAGGTATATGGCGACCCGTTGGGAATAAAAGGCTCGTGGGAAGGTATTGTGGAATACAAGGACGAAGAGGCCACCAAGCGCACCCGCACCATCAGCGAGAATGCCCAGTGGTTTGAAGACCACTCGCCTGTGGATGCCCGTTTCCGCAAGCCCGAGGTAAAGGGAGTCACCGCCAACGTTGTCTGTGCGGCAATGCTCGGGGGCGACGAATATCCGTCGACAGCCATAGGCATCAATCTGCCCAATGCCGATTGGATAAGGGCGCAGCACGGAAGCAAGAGCGTCACCATTTGCAACCTGACCGACGCTTACAACAAGGCGGCTAAAGGAAACGGCTTCTACGATGAGTTTGTCATCGACAGAGACACGATTGGGCTGATAGACAAGTATGGCGACCTGTGCGACGACCTGCACACCGACCTGCACGAGTGCCTCGGCCACGGAAGCGGCAGGCTGCTGCCCGGCACCGACCCTGATGCGCTGAAGGCTTACGGCAACACGATTGAAGAGGCGAGGGCCGACTTGTTTGCGCTATATTACATGGCCGACAGCAAGATGGTTGACCTCGGTCTGCTGCCAGACCGTGACGCATACAAGTCTCAGTACTACACTTACATGATGAACGGGCTGCTTACCCAGCTTGTACGCATAGAGCCCGGGGCTTGCATCGAGGAGGCCCACATGCGCAACAGGGCGCTGATTGCGAATTGGTGCGTGGCAAAAGACGATGCCGTCAGGCTGGTTGGCAGAGGTGGCAAAACCTTTGTCGAGATACTCGACTATGACGGTCTCAGGGCCCTTGTGGCGCAATTGCTGGCCGAGGTTCAGCGGATAAAGAGCGAGGGCGACTACGAGGCCGCCAGGGATTTGGTTGAAATATATGCTGTGAAGGTTGACCCCGAGGTGCATGCCGAGGTACTCAAGCGTTACGCCGGACTGAACATTGCGCCATACAAGGGCTTTATCAACCCGGTGCTGCGGCCCGTGCGCAATGGCAATGGTGAAATCACAGACATAGAAGTCGACTACTCTGAGGGCTATGTTCACCAGATGCTGCGTTACAGCAAGGAGTATTC
>ENA-OPSJ01002716-OPSJ01002716.1-human-gut-metagenome-genome-assembly--contig:-NODE-2716-length-10980-cov-4.449062_pt1 | contig 10980 bp, 9 predicted proteins | sample MGYA00241801_ERZ501893 | MGnify/ENA primary metagenome ERZ501893 (study PRJEB25962, sample SAMEA2042219) | human gut metagenome | biome: human gut; feature: human-associated habitat; material: faeces...
AGCATGACCGGCGCGTAGTACAGCGACAAGGACGAGGAGATGATGACCCCTGCGCCCAGCAGCTGCCCCACGTTATGCGCCAGTGCGCCGCAGACCGACAGGATGAACCATGTAGGCCGCACCGGCAGAAGATAGTACAGCACCCACATCACCGCAAGGGACAAAAGCCCGCCGCACAGCGAGAGGAAGCCCGCCGTAAAGCCGGAAACCAGAAAGACGAACAGCGCCTTGAGCACATCCAGCACCAGTGCCTGCCGAGCGCCCATGAAGAACAGGGCGTACATGACCACGATGTTGGCAAGGCCCAGCTTCATGCCCGGCAAAAGCCCCGGGATGACCAGCGTACCCTCGATGAAGGAAAGCGCCATAGCCAGCGCAAACAGCAAACCAGACAAGGCGATGTGCCGTGTTTTTTGATAGTTGCGGTGATTTTTAGGCATAGAGGATACGCTCCTTTATTCTTCGGGCTGCTGCGTCTGCTCGTAGGCTTCCTGCTCTTCCATGGCGGCTTCCCATGCGGCAAAAAGTTCCTCCTGATGGAAGCGCAGGTCGCTCAGTTCATCGCTTTTCTGGCGCAGCAGATCGGGGTCGTTGTACACCTCCGGGGAGTTGATCTCGTTGTCCAGCTCCACCTCGCGTGCACCGCAGGCCTCCATCTCGTCCTCACAGGCCTTGATCTTGGCGCGCAGCTCGGCGCGGCGGCGGCGCTGTTCCTTGCCGTAGCCGGTCTTGGCGGGCTCGGCCGCCTTCTGGGCAGCCTGCACCGGGGCGGCACGTCCCATCAAGGCATCGTAGCTGGGGTAGAGCACTGCCTTGCCGTCCTCAAGGTAGAGGATGGGACAGGCCAGACTGTTCATCAGGTGACGGTCGTGAGTGACCAGCAGCAGCGTGCCGGTGTACGCCATCAGTGCTTCGGTCAGGTTCTCGCGGGTGTAGATATCCAAGTGGTTGGTGGGCTCGTCCAGAAACAGCAGATTCGGCCGTTCCAGCACGATCTCCGCAAAGCGCAGACGCGCCAGCTCGCCGCCGGACAATGCTTCGCAGGGCTTGAACACGGTATCGCCCCGGAACCCCAGCTTTGCAAGGTGGCTGCGCACCTCCAGCTCGGTCATGCGGGGGTACTTGTTCCAGATGACATCAATGACCCTGCCCTGTCCCAGACGGTTCTGCTGCTGGGCAAAAATACTGGGACGCGCCCCGGTGCCCAGCCGCACCATGCCGCCGGAGGGGCGGCGCTTGCCGTCCAGCACCTGCATCAGGGTGGATTTGCCTGCGCCGTTGGGGCCGGCAATAATGAGCCGCTGCCCGCGGCAGACCGTATAGGTAAAGGGTTCCAGCAGGGTACGCTCCCCGATCTTGATGCTGAGGTTTTTCATCAGCACCAGCTCGTTCCACGGCTCTACGTCATATTCAAAGCGGAACTTCAGCTGGTTGGTCTCGTCCTTGGGTGCCTCGGTGATCTCCAGCTTTTCCAGCTGCTTGCGGCGGCTCTGCGCCATTTTGGTGGTGGAAGCGCGCACAAGGTTGCGGTCCACATAGTCCTGCAGTTTTTCAGCCAGTGCCACATCGGCATCGTGCTGCTTCTGGCGCAGGGCATCGGCGGCTTCCTTCTGGGGCAGATAGGCCGAGAAGTTGCCCTTGTAGGTGGTCATGGTCTGGAAGGATACCTCCCAGATCTTTGTACAGACATTATCGAGGAAATAGCGGTCGTGGCTGACCACCAGCACCGCGCCGGAGTAGCCCTTGAGGTAATTTTCCAGCCATTCCATGGTGGCAAAGTCCAAGTGGTTGGTGGGCTCGTCCAGAATGAGCACATCCGGCTTTTCCAGCAGCAGCTTCGCCAGACGCAGCCGCGTCAGCTCGCCGCCGGAGAGCACCGCAATGTTCTTTTGCCATGTATCCTGCGCAAAGCCCATGCCGGACAGCACCTTTTTGATGTTCACATCCATGTTGTAGCCGTCGGCAGCATCTACGATGTTTTGCAAAGCATCGTGCTGCGCCAGCAGGTCGGCGTTATCGGGCTGGGCAGCCATGCGGCGCTCTAAGATCTGCATCTGCGCCATGGCGTCCAGCACCGGGGCAAAGGTGGCGCGCATCTCGCCATAGATATCCAGCGTGGCATCCAGCTTTGCGTTTTGTTCCAGATAGCCCAGCGTCACCCCATGGGTCACGCTGAACTCGCCCTCGTAGTCCTGATATTCGCCGGTAAGGATTTTGAGCAGAGTGGTCTTGCCTGCGCCGTTTTGTCCCACGATGCCGATGCGGTCCTCCCGCTCGACACTGGCGGTCACATCGTGCAGCACCACCTTTTCGCCAAAGGTCTTACCCAGTTTTTCCAAATGTATCAGCATAGTTTTGATCCGTTATCCGTTCTTTTTCATATTTCAGCACTGATGGCGGCGGTTCTTCAGGCCAACATTGGCCAGCTCCTCCTGCTCCATCACCAGCGGATACAGCTCTTCCAGACTGGCGATCTCGTAGGTAGGGATCACCTTGCCGGGGTTCTCGGCGTGGTTGGGGTTGTACCAGCAGGTATCCAGCCCGGCGTTGCTGCCGCCCTGAATATCGCTGGACAGGCTGTCGCCCACCATCAGAACGTGCTCCCGGTTCTCCACACCCAGCGCGCGCAGGGCTGCATCAAAGATGCGGGCATTGGGCTTTTCGCAGCCCATTTTTTCAGAGATGAACACATCTTCCATAAAGTTCATCACGCCACTTTCCGCCAGACGGCGGGTCTGCACCTTCTGGGCACCGTTGCTGACGATGGCCAGCGTTGCCACCTCGGAAAGCTCGCGTAGCACGTCCAGCACCTCCGGGCTCATCAGGTCCGGGTGGGTGGACAGCTGCTCCAGATAGCAGCGGTTCATCTCCACGCCGTCGCCGGCGGCATTGATGGCCTTTAAAAAGCGGCTGAACCGCTCGCCGAACAGCTTTTCGCGGCGGATCTGGCCTTTTTCCAGCTGACGCCAGAGTTCTTCGTTGATGGTGCGATAGGTCTGCACCGTCTCGGCGTCCGGCTCGATGCCGTAGTTCACCAGCGTTTCGGCCAGCGCCTTGTTTTCGGCTGCGTCAAAGTTGAGCAGCGTATTGTCTGCATCGAACAGGATGCAATAGTATTTTGCCATAGTATCTCACTTTCTTTTCAGCATTTCCCACTTTGGTGTATCAACAGGGAGAAGCCAGCCCCACCCCCGGCAGAGCTGGCTTCTCGTTATTCAGAAACGATTTCATACGCAGACAGGTCTGTTTGTGCCGGGGTATTGTCCGGGCACGTTGCCTTTCCTTCGCAGGGCGTCAGACCGCATTTCTGCATTTCTTCCTCCAGTGCGCTGTTATCCACGTTTTCCCAGTCGGTGTCGTAGTAGTCCACGCTGCCGTCGGTCACGTCATTTTCCCCGGGCAGGGCGGGCGTGCGCATCGCTTGCCAGTACATAGGGCTCCACCTTCCTCTCACGCCAGCCTATGCGGCGCGGGAGCGGAGTGTGCGCTCAGTTGGCGGCTTCCTTGCTGGCGCTTGCCTCCGTTTTGGAGGAAGCAGGCTTTTCTTCTTTAGAAGAAGCCGGTTGTTCTTCCTTGGAGGAAGCTGTGTGTTCCTGCTTAGAGGAAGCAGTAGTTTCTTCCTTGGAGGAGGTGCTGCTCTGCGAAGAAGAGACGGGCTTTTCTTCCTTGGAGGAAGCAGGAGACGAAGCCGGCTTTTCCGCCTTAGAGGAGCTGCCGGTGCTTTCAGAGGTGCCGTTCGAGGAGGAAGAAGCAGGTTTTTCTTCTTTAGAAGAAGCCGGTTTTTCCTCCTTGGAGGAGGCAGACGTCTCTTCCTTAGAGGAAGCATCAGAGCTGCTGGAGCTGGTGGACGAGCTGGACGGTGCACCGCTGACCGTAAACTCCAGCTTATTGCTGGTCACTGTGCAGTCGTTATAGCTGGCAGTGGCGTACACCCGGAAGGTGCTGCCCAGCATGGAGGGATCCACCTCACCCTTTACGGAAGTCTTGCCGGCAGCCTGTGTCACCTCGCTGCCGTTGACATACCAGCGGATGCTGGAAGCATCCAGATACTTGCCCTTGAGGGCAGCTTTGAAAGTGTAGGAGTCCCCCAGCATAGCCTTGCCGCTGCTGCTGATCTGGATGGAAGCGGCTGCAAACACAGCGGTCACATCCACATTCTGGTCAAAATTGGTATCGGTGCGGGTGCGCTTGGTCACACCATCGCTCCACTTGACGAACACATAGCCGTCCTCCGGCACAGCGGTAACGGTAACGCTCTGGGTGGCGCTGGTCACCTTGACGGTAAGGGACTTGCCGCTCTCGTTGCCGCAGGTCAGGGAGCCGCCGCCGGTTTTATCTACACGGTAACCGGCCTGATACTCCGTTTTCTCCTCAACGGCCGAGGAAGAGACTTCCTCCGAGCTGCTGGGTGCTTCCACCGCAGAGCTGGGGTTTGCGGTATACTCGGCACGGGTGGGGATGTTATTGGTATCCGGGCGGCGATCCTCGGTCTCATAGGCGTGGGTGCGCAGATACTTCAGCAGCACCTTCAGACCTGCGGGCTTGAGGTGGATATCGCCGCTCTGGTAGTAATCGACATTGCCGTAGCCGTTGGCGTCCTTGAGCGCCTCAGCAGAGTTGAGGAACTTGACGCCCAGCTGCTCGCACATGGTCAGCAGCGCCATATTGAAATCATCAATGCGGGTCTGGTCCATATTGGGGTAATTAGAGTGGTTGGACGGGACCGGCGGCACCGTGTTGACGATGATGTCGGTATAAGGATAGCTGGCCTGAATGGCCTGCACCAGTGCGGTGTAGTTGCTGATGAAATCCTCGGTATTCATGCCGTTATCGTTGGTGCCCAGCATGATGACCACACGGCGGGGCTTCATTTTTGCCACTGCCTGCGCGATGGTGTAGCGGTTATCGTCCCGCTTGAAGGTGACGATGCCTTCGTTCAGGGCGGCACCGGTGCCAATGCCTTCCTTGGCGCAGAACTGCTGCAGCGAGATCAAACCATTTGCATACAGGCGTACCGTGTTGGAATCGCCGATAAAAAGGGTCTGCTCCTGATAGGCGTCACCAGCATCAGCGGTCCCAGTGAGCAGTGCGCTGGAAGTCTCGTTGATCTGGTAGTGGTCAGAGATATCCTCCTCCCCTTCCGGGGCGGGCGCGGGGGTAATAATGGAAGAATCCCCCGGCTGCTCCGTCGGGTTCTTGCCCCGCTTGAGCATAGTAAGGGTGATGCCGATGGTCAGCAGCGCCGCCAGTGCACACACGATGCACACCAGCACCGCCTGCTTCTGCATCGGGGTCAGCGCCTGATTCTCCTTTTGGTTATTGCTTCTCATATTCTATCCATTCTCCTTCCGAAGGAATGAAACTTCCTGTCATACCCGGGCTGCCAGCAGCCGATCGGTAAGGTCGGTGCAGCTTTCGGCCAGCAGCACCGGATGGAAGGGTTCCAGCTCTTCCCGGCTGCCGTAGCCGTACAGCACACCGGCAGCATCCAGACCGCAGTCGGCAGCGCCCCGCATATCATCGTTACGGTCGCCCACCATCAGCACCCGCTTGCCCTGCAAGGCGGGCTGGCTGAGCACATAACGCACGACCTCGGTCTTGGTGTCCCGGCTTTCGTCCATAGAGGCGCCACCGATAAAATCAAAATACGGTGCCAGCCCCTGCTCTTCCAGAATGGGGGTGACCACCTTGGTGGGCTTGGAGGTGGCAGTGCACAGGAGAAAACCCGCGTCTTTCAGGGTTTGCAGCATCTGCAGAACGCCCGGGAACACGGCACACTCGTGACTGCCCTTCACCGCGTAACTCGTGCGGTAAAGGTCGGTGGCTTTTTCGATCAGCGCCGGGTCGGTGAAGTGCTCGCCGAAGCTTTTGCGCAGCGGCGGGCCCAGATACCGGCGCAGGTTTATGCCGGATACATCCACACCCATGGTACAGAAAACCTCTTGCAATGTATGAATGATACCGGGAGCCGAATCGATCAGCGTCCCGTCCACATCAAATAGGATCGCATCATAATGCAGCAATGTTTTATTCCTCGCTTTCATGGTGATACATCCAATAGTATAGCACAGATTTGATACATCAGCAATTCCAACAAAAGATTTTTCTGTCTCTTATGCAGAATTTTCCTGAAAAGGAAGACCGCTGTACCGTATTATGCGCAGCAGCCTCCCTTGCAATAGAACGATTTAGAATGCCCTCCGCGTGCGCTCTGGGCATTATTTAGAGGAAAAAACATTTTATTAGAACAATGCCGGGCAGCCTGCGGGCTGCCCGGCATTGCATTTTCACGGGTCAAATTGCAGCGGAGAGCGCCCCGCCCCAAAAAACATTACTGCGCAGGTGATGGGCAGCTGCTGTCCCCCGGGACATAAAGGTTGTTGGAGACGAACTCCAGCTTATCCTTGAGCACCAGTTCAAGGTTTGCGACGGCGTGCACCATATTGGTGGCGGAGTCGTTCACCTCCAGCAGCTTGCAAAGATCCAGACCATCCAGATCCATGGCCTTCTGCATCTTCCGGCTTTCGGCGCACAGAATGTGGCTGAGCGCCGTTTCCTGCAGGGCAATGCTTTCCATCAGGTCCACAACAGCCTGATCTAGGCTGACCTTGGGCATTTCCGGGCACTGAGAACGGGCGCAGGGTGTATCGATCATCATAGGGCAAAACCTTCCTTTCCGGTCGTGTGCCCTATCCTATGCTGCGGCAGGTGCGGCTGTTACTGCTTTTCCGCCTGTGCGCGCACCTTCTCAATGGTATCACGGTAGCCGCCGGAGCCGTACTGGATACAACGGTTGATACGGCTGATGGTGGCAGTGCTGATTTCCACTGCCTTAACGATCTGCTCATAGGTGGCACCGTCCAGCAGCAGCTTTGCCGCCTGCAGGCGCTGTGCCATATCCGAGATCTCCTTTACAGTGCACAGATCCTCAAAAAAGGCGTAGCACTCCTCCCGGCTCTCCAGACTGAGGATAGCATCAAACAGTGCGTCCGTTGTCTCATTTCTTCTGGAATTTTTCTCAGCCATTGTTTTTCTCCTTATTATAACAGCGGCGGCAGCGGGCAAAGCAGACAGTGCTGCCGCGCGGAATATTCTGCACGCTATTACTTTAGCACTTCAAAGTGCGAAAGTCAAGACCTGTGGGTGAATGGTTTTCAATTAATGTACTATTCAGTTTTATTCTCTTCACACATGAAAGAAAATCATCTAAAAATTATTCCCAGAAAATGGCTTGAATTGGCGTATCCTCTGAACTTGTGACAAGAATATTGACAATTGATGAAAACGGGAATAAAGTAAGACACAATCATTCAGCAAATGCAAGGAACAGGACATGATCTTCTGCATCACCCTCTTTCAGCGAGCCGCTTCTCGGGTGAAAAAGCGGCAGTCAGGAGCAGAGGACCCTCGCCTGCGAGCAGCCTGTGTGAACCGGGTTTTGTGCCCCTTAGTAGCACGGTGCCGTCCAGCCCACGTTATCGGGCAGCATGGTCAGCGTACCATGCGTGGGAGAGTGGCTGTTTTACACAGCAAGCGAAGTGGTACCGCGGAGTATTGCTCCTGCCCTGGCAGGCGGGAGCAGAAGCCTTCGTCTTCGGAGCGTGACCGGGACATCGGTCATGTGCTGAGGACGAAGGTTTTTTACGCTCCGGGGCAACGCTTTGCCGGACGGCAGCCTAACGTTCCGAACCTGTTGCGGAGTGAAAAAAGGAAAGAGGTAGAAAACTATGAATACGCTGGTCATCGTATTGATCGCAGCGGTGTGCCTGTTTGGCGCTTATGTGCTTTACGGCCGCTGGCTGGCTAACAAATGGGGCATCGACCCCGCAGCCAAGACCCCGGCAGTCGTCCACGAGGATGGCCGGGACTATGTGCCCACCAACGGCTGGACGGTGTTTGCTCACCAGTTCAGCTCCATTGCCGGTGCAGGCCCTGTTACCGGTGCCATTCAGGCCGCAGCCTTCGGCTGGCTGCCGGTGCTGCTGTGGGTGCTGCTGGGCGGTATCTTCTTCGGCGCTGTCACCGACTTTGGTGCCCTGTATGCTTCCGTTAAGAACGACGGCAAGAGCATGGGTATGCTGATCGAAAAGTACATCGGCAAGACCGGCCGCAAGCTGTTCCTGCTGTTCTGCTGGCTGTTCTGCGGCATCGTCATCGCTGCCTTTGCGGACATGGTCGCCGGCACCTTCAACGCCTTTGGCGCAGACGGCGCAATGGTCGAGGCTGCCAAGACCAACGGCGCTGCCGGTATGGTTTCCATCATGTTCATGGTGTTCGCCGTTGTCTTTGGCCTGCTGCAGAAGAAGTTCAACTTCTCCGGCTGGAAGGAAAGCGTTATCAGCATCGTGTTCATCGTGCTGTCCTTTGTCATCGGCGCAAACCTGCCCCTGATCCTGGGCAAGGCCGCTTGGAGCTACATCACCTTTGTGTACATCTTTTTTGCTGCCGTGCTGCCCATGTGGCTGCTCAAGCAGCCCCGTGACCACATGACCACCTTTATGTTCGTGGCCATGATCGTGGGCGCTGTGGTTGGCCTGCTGGTTGCACACCCCACCATGAACCTGCCTGTATTCACCGGCTTTACCAACGAAAAGCTGGGCACCATGTTCCCCATCCTGTTCGTCACCGTGGCCTGCGGTGCAGTTTCCGGCTTCCACAGCCTTGTTTCCTCCGGTACTTCTTCCAAGACCGTTGAGAACGAGAAGGATATGCTGAAGGTCGGCTACGGTGCCATGATCCTTGAAAGCCTGTTGGCTGTTCTGGCTCTGTGCGTGGCCGGTGCTGCCGCAGCTGCCGACGGCACCCCTGCCGCCGGTACCCCGTTCCAGATCTTCAGCCGCGGCGTTGCCGGTTTCTTTGAGATGTTCGGCGTGCCCGCCTACGCTGCTACCGTGTTCATGACCATGTGCGTTTCCGCACTGGCTCTGACCAGTCTGGATGCCGTGGCCCGCATTGGCCGCATGAGCTTCCAGGAGCTGTTCAGCGTGGACGACATGGAGCACGCTGAGGGCTGGCGCAAGCTGTTCTGCAATGTGTACTTCTCCACCTTCATCACGCTGGTGTTCGGCTTCATCCTGACCAAGATCGGCTACGCCAACATCTGGCCGCTGTTCGGTTCTGCCAACCAGCTGCTGAGCGCACTGGTGCTGGCTACCCTGTGCGTATTCCTGAAGGTGACCGGCCGCAGCAACAAGATGCTGTTCCCCCCGCTGATCATCATGCTGTGCGTCACCTTTACCGCACTGGTGCAGCGCCTGATCGCTATGGTCAAGGCCATCAGCACCGCCGCTTCTGTTACTATCCCTGCCGGTGAGACCACTTGGGGCGCCGTGTTCATCGCAAACGGCCTGCAGCTGATCCTTGCCGTGCTGCTGATCGTGTTGGGTCTGAATATTGTGTTCCACTCCTTCTCCGCTTATAAGAAGGCTGCGCACAACAGCGAAGCAAAGGTCTGATTTAATCCCACCATTCACAATCCTGTTTTCAATAAACAAAACGCCGCTGACGATACACAAAGCCGTCAGCGGCGTTTTGTTGTGGAAGCGTATTTCATATTGTAAGCCCGGAAAATCTGCGGATCTTCCGGGCTTACGTTTTCACAGGCTAGAGAAAAGAGAAGCTGCTTATTATATGTGACAGCTTTCCCAGCCTTGCAGGGCGGCAAGCTGGGTCTCGGTATGGAACCAATGCTCCCCGCCCTCCAGAATGGTCAGGTGCGCCCCGGTCTGCTGTCGGAACTGCTCCATGGCGGTGTGCCCGGTAAGGGGGTCTGTATCGGCATAGAGCACCTGTGTGGGCACTTTCCAGTGCAAGGGGTGTTCCCTTACCCAGCACAGATACGGCCACGAGAGGGTCTCGCCCATGGCGGTGGGGATCTCCCCTGCCGTGCGCAGCTGCTCCTCCGTTACCCCTGCCTGCTGCATCAGGTCAAGGATGAGCTTTTCCATATCCACGATCGGGGAGACAAGCAGCGCTTTTTCCGGCTGCTGCGTTTGCAACGCCTGCATGGCAAGCCATGCCCCGATGCTGACCCCATACACCCGGATATGCTTCCACACCGGCTGCATCCGGGCGTAGACTGCCTGCAGCTCTCGGGTGACCACCCACGGCATCAGCTTTTCCGGGCTGTCTTTCCGGGCGCCGTGCTCCGGCAGGTCGACAGCCAGCACCTGCCAGCCTGCCGGGCAAGCTGTGCGGGCAAAGCGGGCAGCCTCGGCTGCGCTGCCGTTTTTGCCGTGGACATAGAGATAGACCCTGCGGCTGCGCTTGCCGTACAGGACAGCCGGAATGCCTGCAACCTCAAGCTTGATTTTTTCCATAACGGCTTCCTCCTGTTTTAGGGCATTTCGTGCCCTGTTTTCTCTATGATAGCACAAGCAGCCGACAAACACAAACAGGAAAAAGTTGCTATCATCCTTATTGCAAAACGATTTTGAATGGCCTCCGCTGCCGCTCCGGCCATTGTTCAAGGAAAGTATATTTTAATATTTGAGGTTCTGAAACGCCTGCGGGCGTTTCAGAACCTCTTTTTCACAGAAGGGGTCGTAAAGACAAGCTGCATCTGCCGCACCGCTTCCTGCGGAAGCGCGGCGCGGAAAGTAGAAAGTCATGCTGGCAGCGCGACTGTTTCCGCAGGAAACAAGCGCTGACCTGCCATTTATCTCTACGACCCCACTCGTGAAAATGGAATACCGGAGCGTCCGCAGACGCTCCGGTATTCCGAAATTAATAATAATTTTTCCGCTGAAAATGGCTAGAGCGCAAGCGGAAGCCATTTAAAATCGTTTTGTAGTACGGTGCTTATCAGGCCTTCTCAGAGGGCTTGCTCAGGTCTACGCTGCGGATGATCTTGCGCACCGGCAGGATGCTCTTGGCGTTCATGGACAGTTCGTCCACGCCCATGCGCAGGAAAGTCTCGGTCAGGGCGGTGTCAGCGCCCAGCTCGCCGCAGATGCCCACCCAGATGCCGTGGCGGTGACC
>ENA-OPSJ01002717-OPSJ01002717.1-human-gut-metagenome-genome-assembly--contig:-NODE-2717-length-10967-cov-6.644428_pt1 | contig 10967 bp, 10 predicted proteins | sample MGYA00241801_ERZ501893 | MGnify/ENA primary metagenome ERZ501893 (study PRJEB25962, sample SAMEA2042219) | human gut metagenome | biome: human gut; feature: human-associated habitat; material: faeces...
AAAAATTGGATCAGATCGAAGGTGCTTGGAGTGATTCGGTGGGAAATCCAATCATTATGAAGCTGAATCCGGATATGATGCCGGTCATGGTTGCGGCGCTGGAAGGAGGGGATCTGTCCCAGAGTGAGTTGACAGATCTGGTGGAGAATGAAATCCTGCCGGAACTGGAGAGTATCGAAGGTGTAGCATCTGTGTCGTCAACGGGTACGATTGAAGAACAGGTGCAGGTAGTTCTGCGGGAAGACAAGATCAGAGAGGTCAATGAAAAAGTCCGCAGTGCACTGGATAAGAAGTTTGATGATGCGCAGGCAGAATTAGAAGAGAACAAAAGTGAACTGGAAAGCGGCGAACAGTCCTTAAACAGTGGACAGGAGCAGTTGAAGACACAGACAGGAAAAGCCCAGGAGCGGATCAGTTCAGGATCCAGCCAGATGTTAAGTGGAAAGCTGGAATTAAACGAAAAGAAAAAGGAAATAGAAGAAAAGGTGCTTTCATATGTGGAAAAGCATCATATGCTGGCAGCAGGCGATCATGTGCTCTGCGGTCTGAGCGGCGGCGCAGATTCTGTGTGTCTTTTGTATCTGCTGCTTGCCATGAAAAAGCATATACCGATCACGATCACTGCAGTACATGTGAATCACAGACTGCGGGAAGAAGCAGATGCGGATGAGGCGTTTGCAAAAGAGCTCTGCAGTAAGCTGGGGCTTCCTTTTTACCGGGAAGAGGCAGACGTAAAAGCGCTGGCAAAGGCAGAGGGCATGACACTCGAAGAGGCGGGCAGAATGGCACGGTATCAGATCTTTGCACAGCTTGCAAGTAAGCTGAAGGCAACTAAGATTGCTGTGGCGCATCATGCGAATGATCAGGCGGAAACACTGCTGTTTCATCTCTGCAGAGGCAGTGGTCTGACGGGGCTTGTCGGAATGCGTCCGGTCAGAGAGCAGATCATCAGACCGCTTCTATGTTTAAAAAGAGAAGAGATCGAGGTATATTTACAGACAGCCGGGCAAAGCTATGTGACAGATGTGACAAACGCGGACAGCACTTTCGCCAGAAATGCGCTGCGCAATCAGGTGATCCCTGTTCTGGAGGAAAAGGTCAGCAGCAGAAGCGTGGAGCATATGGGACAGATGGCGGAGATCGCCGGACTTGCCTGCGATTATCTGGAGGACTGCCTGCAAAGAGAGCTGGAAAGGTGTACAAAATCAGAGGAAGGAGATAACGGAGGTTGTCTTAGGCTGATTCTTCCTGTGTTTGATACATTGCATCCATACATGAAAGGACAGGTTCTGCTTACGTGCCTGGCAGAGATGTCGGGCAGCAGAAAAGATCTGGCGAATATACATGTGCAGGCGCTGTTGTCACTTTGTGAAAAGCAGGTCGGAAGCAGTCTGGATCTGCCGTATCAGATCATGGCGTATCGCAGCTACGACAGTATCTGCTTTGTGAAAAAAGGGCAGAAGCAGACCGCGTTTTTTGAAAGAGAGATCAGTATCACGGAAGGCGCGGAGAGCAGGATCGATCTGCCGGACGGACAAAAGCTTCTGATTCGGCTGCGGGAAGCACCGCAGGCGGGGAATTCCATGGAAAATATACCGCGAAAAGCGTATACGAAATGGATTGATTATGATAAAATAGATGGGTCTTTGGTGATCCGCAGTCCACAGGCGGAAGATTTTTTCTATTTCAATGATAAGAACTGCAAGTTTGTTAAAGACTATATGGTGAATGAAAAGATACCGAAAGCGGACAGGGAAAAGCAGCTGCTGCTCGCAGACGGTTCTCATATGGTTTATTTTTTAGGACGCAGGATCAGCAATTATTACAAGGTAACGGAAGATACCCGTCATATATTAGAAATTACAGTTACAGGAGGATAAAAATGGCTGAAAAAATCAGAGTTATGATTCCGGAAGATAAGGTAGATGCCAGAATCAAGGAGATTGGAGAAGCGATCAGTAAACAATACGAAGGAGAAGAAGTACATCTGATCTGCGTACTGCGCGGCGGAAGTTTCTTTATGTGTGAGCTCGCAAAAAGGATTTCCGTTCCGGTAACACTGGATTTTATGTCTGTTTCCAGCTATGGCATGGATACAAAATCAAGCGGTGTTGTTAAGATCGTCAAGGATCTGGATGATTCTATCAAGGGTAAAAATGTGATCGTAGTGGAAGATGTTGTGGATTCAGGACGTACACTCAGCTATCTGCTGGATATGCTGAAAGACAGAGGACCGAAGAGCCTGCGTCTGTGCACGCTTTTAGACAAACCGGAAAGACGTGTTGTACCGGTGCATGTGGATTATACGGGCTTTGAGATCCCGGATGAGTTTGTTGTGGGTTACGGACTTGATTATGCACAGAAGTATCGTAATCTGCCTTACATCGGTGTTGTGGAGCTGGATGAAGCTTCCAAATAACACAGACAGGAAAGGATTTAATTATGAACGGAAATAGAACAAGAGGAATGGGTGGTTCATTCATCCTGATATTGCTTTTGCTGGGTCTTGTGATGTGGATCTCCGGTATGCGGAGTTCCGAGACCGGTTATAACTGGAATGATTTTATGGCAGATTATGAAGCGGATCAGATCAGCTCGGCTGTGATCAAACCCAATGCAGAAGTACCGACCGGTAGTGTCATCTTTACAATGAAAGACGGTTCCTCCAAAGAACTGTTTGTTTCGGATGTAACGGTCGTTGAAGAATATATGCATCAGAAAAATGTGGAAGTTGTCATGCACGATATGCCAAGTGAAAACTGGTTTTTGTATTATGTACTTCCGATCCTGATCGTATTTATTGTATTTGTATTTTTCTTCTCGCTGATGAATGCACAGGCAAACGGTGGCGGCGGTGCTTCCAATAAGATGATGAATTTCGGAAAATCCAGAGCACGCATGACGACCGGTGGTGATGTGCAGATCACACTCAAGGATGTTGCAGGTCTGAAGGAAGAAAAGGAAGAGCTGGAAGAAATTGTTGAATTTTTGAAAAATCCGGGTAAATTTACGAAGGTCGGTGCCAGAGTACCAAAGGGCGTTCTGTTAGAGGGACCTCCCGGAACAGGTAAGACGATGCTGGCAAAGGCGATCGCCGGAGAAGCAAATGTTCCGTTTTTCTCCATTTCGGGATCTGATTTTGTGGAAATGTTTGTCGGTGTCGGCGCATCCCGTGTCAGAGATCTGTTTGAAAATGCGAAGAAAAACCATCCGTGTATCATATTTATCGACGAGATCGATGCTGTTGCAAGACAGCGTGGAACCGGTATGGGAGGCGGTCATGATGAAAGAGAACAGACGCTGAACCAGCTTCTTGTGGAAATGGACGGTTTTGGCGTCAATGAAGGTATTATTGTCCTTGCAGCGACAAACCGTGTGGACATTCTCGATCATGCGATCCTGCGTCCGGGACGATTTGACAGAAAGATCAGTGTCGGCAGACCGGATATCGGTGGCAGAGAGGCTATTTTGAAAGTACATGCCAAGAATAAACCGCTTGCGGAAGATGTGGATCTGAAGCAGATCGCACAGACAACAGCAGGCTTTACCGGAGCGGATCTGGAAAATCTTCTGAATGAAGCTGCGATCATTGCGGCAAAGGATAACAGAAACTTTATCCAGCAGGAAGATATCAAGCGGGCATTTATCAAAGTGGGGATCGGCGCAGAAAAGAAGAGCCGTATTATTTCTCCGAAGGAAAGAAAGATCACAGCATACCACGAAGCAGGGCATGCGATCCTGTTCCATGTTCTTCCGGATGTGGGGCCGGTCTATACCGTATCCATCATTCCGACCGGCGTTGGCGCAGCAGGCTATACAATGCCTTTGCCGGAGCGCGATGATATGTTTATGACAAAGGGCAGAATGCTGCAGGATATTATGGTAGATCTTGGCGGCCGTATCGCGGAGGAGCTGATCTTCGATGATATAACAACAGGAGCTTCCAATGATATCAAACAGGCAACCAATGAAGCGCGCAAGATGGTAACACGTTTTGGTATGTCTGACAGAATAGGAACGATCAATTACGATGACGACAGCGATGAGGTGTTCATCGGCCGTGACCTGGCACATACCAAGACAATGAGTGAAGCTGTGGCAGGTGAGATCGATGCAGAGGTAAAGACGATTATTACAGACTGCTATGCAAAGGCCAAGAAGCTGATCGAGGAAAACATTGATGTACTGCATGCCTGTGCGGGACTTCTGCTTGAAAAGGAACGTATTACCAGAGATGAATTTGAGGCGCTTTTCCCGGTTTATTATAAGCAGCCGGAAGAAGAAGTGCCGATGGGTGAGCCGGTATAAAGGAATGGATTACCGGGCACGGTAACGGTATTGTGAAAAATTAACATTGAAAATGCTGAAAGGTGTGTCTTTTGTTGACACACCTTTCCTGCTATTGGTAATAATGAACAAAAAATATCATCAACTTTTATTAAATTTGTAGAATGTGAAGATGGACAATATAGGGGGGCTTTGCTACAATACACTTGTAACCCCCCAATACATTACATAGTTTTTTGCTATACCCCATAAGAAAGAAATACCTTCTCCGAAAGACCAGTTAACTTGTTAACTGGTCTTTCGACCGTTTCGGGTGGAAAAACTATTGAACTTACTTTGCATATACTATAAAATATAGAGAAATAGGGAGGGTTTCGTAATGGATTATCAACAATATGAACAGATAGAAAAGAATCTGCGCTATATCGCATCTATGCGGCCGGTTTTTAATAAGAGGGCCTTATTTTCCGATATGACGGCAGATTATATTTCTCCACAGGAGCCGGAACCTTTTTCAAAAGTGAAGATCAGATTTCGCAGTGCGATCAACAATGTAGACTATGTGTTGTTTGTACACAATAATGAAAAGCTGCTCATGTCGAAGGCATCACAGGATGAACAGTTTGATTATTACGAGATCGAAGTAGCACTGGATGACCAGAAATATGAATATTATTTTGAGATCCATGTGGGAAAAGTCTATTGCTTTTTTGACCTGCGCGGCGTGACGAGAGACGTGCAGGATTATTATAAATTTACACTGATTCCCGGTCAGAAAGTACCTGCCTGGGCAAAAGGTGCAGTCATGTACCAGATCTATATTGATCGTTTCTATAACGGCGATCCGGATAATGACGTGCTTACAGACGAATATACTTATATCGGAGAGCATGTAAACCGTGTGACAGACTGGGGAAAATATCCGGCTGTTATGGGCGTGCGTGAATTTTACGGTGGTGATCTGGCAGGCGTTTTGCAGAAAATGGACTACCTGCAGGATCTGGGCGTGGATGTCATTTATTTCAATCCGCTTTTCGTATCGCCTTCCAATCATAAATATGACATACAGGATTATGATAATATCGATCCGCATATCGGTAAGATCGTAGATGAGCAGGGTGATCTTCTGCAGCCCGGTCAGATGGAAAACCGTTATGCAACGAAATATATCAACCGTGTTGCCAATAAGAAGAACCTGGATGCTTCCAATGAGTTGTTTGCACAGGTTGTCGAGGAAGCGCATAAGCGTGGCATGAAGGTAATCTTAGACGGCGTATTCAACCACTGCGGTTCTTTCAATAAATGGATGGACAGAGAGCGTGTCTATGAGAACTTTGAGGGTTATCCAAAAGGGGCTTATGTTTCCGCTGACAGTCCATATCGTGATTATTTCCATTTTTATGACCCAAACCAGTGGCCGTATAACGGTTCTTATGATGGCTGGTGGGGACATGATACACTGCCTAAGCTGAATTACGAAGGCTCGCGTGAACTCTACGATTATGTACTGCACATCGGACAGAAATGGGTATCTCCGCCGTATAATGCGGATGGCTGGCGTCTTGACGTGGCTGCGGATCTCGGACATTCGCCGGAAATGAACCATCGGTTCTGGAAAGATTTCCGAAATGCGGTCAGACAGGCAAATCCGAATGCGATCGTTCTGGCAGAGCATTACGGTTCTCCAAAGGAATGGATCGAGAACTGTGAATGGGATACGGTCATGAACTATGACGCTTTTATGGAGCCTGTTACCTGGTTTTTGACGGGCATGCAGAAGCACAGTGACGATTACCGCGAGGATTTATACGGAAATGCGGACAGCTTCTGGGGCGCGATGATCCACCACAGCGCTGCAATGACAACACCATCTCTGCAGATCGCGATGAATGAACTTTCCAACCACGATCATTCGCGTTTTCTGACAAGAACCAACAAAAAGGTCGGTCGTGTGAACACAATGGGCAGTGAAGCAGCCAATCAGGGTGTCAACAAGGCTGTTCTGCGTGAAGCTGTTGCGATCCAGATGACATGGCCGGGCGCACCAACGATCTACTACGGAGACGAAGCAGGTGTCTGTGGCTTTACCGATCCGGATAACAGAAGAACCTACCCATGGGGACATGAAGATCAGGAGCTGATCGATTTCCACCGGGAAATGATCCGTATCCACAAGGAAAACCGGGAGCTTCTCACAGGCTCGATCAAAAAGGCTGCGGGAGATTACAATTTTATCTCCTATGCGCGATTTAACAAAGAGGAGCAGTGCCTGATCGTAGTCAATAACGGATACAATGACGTGACAAAGGATATCCTTGTCTGGGAATTCGGTATTCCGCGCGATTGTAAGATGGAACGTCTGATCCTGACAAGTAACAGCGGTTTCACGGTAGAGAAGGAAACATACAATGTTGTGGCCGGTAAGCTGACGCTGACTCTTCCGCCGACTTCCGTGATGGTGCTGAAGCATTATAAGGAATAGAAATGAATGAATATAGTATAGGATTGCATATACACATATACAACCGCTTCTGCATTTAATTTTGATGCAGGCTATGCATGCTTTTCTACTTAGCCAAGTAGAAAGACACATTTATAGCTGATTGCATCAAAATTAAATGCGGGAGCGGTTTTGTATTATTGTTATATATTACAGATGGCAGTTGTTGCAAATTTTGCAACAGTTGCCGATTGTGCTAATTCGCCTTCTTCAAATATATTTTTTATATGTCTTGAAATAGTTGACTTGTCACGCTGGAACAGTTTTGTCAATTACTTTTGTATAGATTGTGTGGTAGAGCGGAAATGCAAGGGATTTTGACATTTTCATGGATGCGTACTAATATGATGATAGAAAAAAGAGTGCCTTCCGTTATAGTAGTTTCGATGCCTTGATTATAACAGGCAAGGCTGGATCTGCAATCAGAAAGTTACGGATACATAAGGAACAGAGAAAGGAACCATCCATGCTATTTCAAAAGAAAACAGCGATTTCATTTCCATCTTATGACCCGGAGCGTCAGCAGGCGGTTCTGAAGTGCTCAATCTGTACCGGAGAGCAGGTCGCAGGCTTTTTGGACAGGCAGACCGGGCATTTCACGGATGTTATGCTGATCCGGAATGAGAAGGATTTAGAGGCGTTTCAAAAGCATTATAAGTTATCCGGTATTTCTAAAATATATTAGATCAAAAGGTGGATAACGCGCCGGAAAAGAGGCTGATATGTGGAAAATAAAACAGATTTTTGACGGAGATTACGGCTGTGAGGAAACCTGCAGTGAAACCGGACAGGTAAAAGAGCCGATGGTCTCTGTTACATTGGTCGAAGAAAACACCGGGGAAAACGGAAAAGAGCCTATAAAATATGTCACAGTTCCTGACCGATTTCTTACAGAGCATGGCTTGGAAGAGGGCTCTGACTGGCGGCTGGCAGATCAAAAGCCGCCAAAGGAATATGCCTTCTGGGGCTGGGAAAACGCAAATGTGCTGGCGGTCAGCAATGATTATCCGGGGATCAGAACGCCCTGGGATCTGTATGATGCCCTTTCTGAAATCTGGTGCAGCGAAACGTGTGCACCGCGTATGCGCGATGGCTGGACGAAAGAAAATAAAACATTGGGGCAGTGTTCCATTACAGCGTTTCTTGCGCAGGACATTTTCGGTGGAAAAATTTATGGAATTTTAAGAGCCGGAGGCAATTATCACTGCTATAATGTCATTGGAGATTGTGCATTCGATCTGACCAGTGAGCAGTTTGGCAGCGAAAAGCTGGACTATACAGAAAATCCGGAGCAAAGCCGGGAAGTACATTTTGCAAAAGAGGAAAAACGCCTGCGATATGAATACCTTAGACAGCAACTTAAGAAGTACTGTAATAAAACAAACGAGGTTTGGCGGGAAGGCATTTCAGCTTCCTGACAGAGGCAGGCTGTGTAAGCACAAAGCTGTGAAACAGAGAAGGATGAAATAATCATAGAGAAGGAGACAGAAATGACACGAGAAGAAGCATTTGCATTATTACAGAAGTATAATAAGGATCCGTTTCATATTCAGCATGCCCTGACTGTGGAAGCAGTTATGAAATGGTATGCGAATGAACTGGGCTACGGGGATGATGCAGAATACTGGGGCATTGTCGGGTTGTTACATGACATTGACTTTGAGCTGTATCCGGAGGAACATTGTCTGAAAGCACCGGAGCTTTTGCGGAAAGGCGGAGCCGGCGAGGAACTGATCCATGCAGTCTGCTCACATGGCTATGGTATCATGGTTGGATGTGGCAAGACAATCGATGTGGAGCCGGTGCATGAAATGGAAAAAGTGCTCTTTGCGGCAGATGAGCTGACCGGTCTGATCTGGGCAGCAGCACTGATGCGTCCGTCCAAGAGTACAAAGGATATGGAGCTGAAATCCCTGAAGAAAAAATATAAGAGCAAAGGCTTTGCCGCAGGCTGTTCACGTGAAGTGATCGAGCGTGGTGCGGAGCAGCTTGGCTGGGAGCTTGAAAAACTTCTGACTATGACGTTATCTGCCATGGCAGCAACGGAAGACCGGATACAGGAAGAGATGGATGCACTAAATGCATAAAACGAAATGATCTGATAATTGAGGATAGCTTCGGCTATCCTTTTTGTACGCAAAATAAACTATAGTGAAATATATCCATTATAATATCAGCTATTGGGTAGATATTCCTAAAATGTAGTCGGAGGAAACATGATAGAGAGTACAAAGAGAAATCAGATGATGGATGGGAAGTTCGTTTGCGCCACGTTCGTATCGTGCATACATGGTTTGTGATGTGCCAAGATAACTGGCAACATATCGTTGTGTGTAGTCATGATCTTCGCGCAAATTCCGTATCTGCTTGGTGTAACAAAAGGTATCCATTTGCAAAGCTCCTGAGAAAAATACTATGTTGGTAAAATTTGCCAAATCTTACAAAAAGAGTATCATATAAAGTGTACCCTTTGTCAAGGACACTATGACTTTTCCTTTTCAGATTTCTATTTTATATTTGTTTGTTGTGTAGAGGCATCAAAGTGATGCCTCTGATTGATTGTTTTTACCTTTTGCTTTAGGGATTATCAGTGGATAAATTCCTGTTGTCAGATATTGATAATATTCAACAGGTGACAACCTTGCTAAGTCCCATTGATAACGTTCTGTATTATAATATTCTGTCCAATCCCTAACTGCGTTTAATATCTCCTCATAGCCGTGGCACTCTGATAGATCTAATTCATCTTTCATATGACCAAAGAATGATTCCTGAGGAGCATTGTCCCAACAGTTTGCTCTACGTGACATAGACTGTCTCAGTTCGTTATCCTTTAACAATTGGATAAATTTAATGCTGGTATAGTGGGAACCCTGATCGCTATGTATTAATGTTTCTGTGCTTAAATCAGTTCCATGTTTTTCTATTAACTGCTTTACTGTTTCTAATACAAAATCAATTTCTAGTGATTCGCTGAGAACCCATGACAGCAGTTCCTTGGTACAGGCATCTATAATTGTCGACATATAGCACCGGGGTGCTTTTCCATTTATAATATACGTGATATCCGTTAACAGAATTTTTCTTGGTCCGTGTTCCTCGAATTCACGGTTTACTATATTGGGTGCGGTATATGCAGTTGCCATTGCTTTTGCCATTCTCCGATAGGGATTTGCCTTGCGGATAGGGCACTGTAAGTTGTACTTCTTCATCAACCGCCGGATTTTTTTGATATTCATCACTATCGGCGGTTCCATGTGTAACAGCCTCATATATATGCTACGGGCACCTTTATGATATCCTCGGTACTGGTATGCTTTCAGAATCAGAAGAAAATCCTGTCTGTCCTGTTCCTCCCTTTCCATTCGCTGGTCTTCTGTTGAGAGATAATGGTAATATCCCGAACGGGATACTCCTGCAATTTCGCACATGGCAGCTACATTCAATAGATTATCGTTTTTTTGCATGGTATCATAAATAATCTGATACTTTGCATGGGCTGGTATTTTCATTATTCCGGAGCCTCCGGATTTAAAGATACAATTTTTTTTAGAAACTCAATCTCCTGATCTTTATATGCCAGTTGCATTTCTAAATATTTTATCCGATTTTCAGCCGAAAGATATCCGTTGCAGCCCTGTGCATAGGTGTTAAGATCTCGAAAACCATTTCCCTTTTTTACTTCATTTCCAATCATGGTTTTCAGACCATTTATTCTGGAATCCCCCAGGATATTTGGATCTATCCCAAGAGTCGAAATAATCTCACGTGGAAGCCTGCCCTTTGACAGTTCCTCCCAAAACAGTTTTTTAAATTCTGCCGAGAAATGTACAATGCTCGGTGATACATCCAGCACATATTTGCTATTTCTCAGTGTGAGCATTTCCTGTTCTGTAAACTTTCTGTTTGCCATAATTTCCTCCAATTCATTATTATTGTAATATCAATCTGAATCGGAGTCAAAAAGCGATTTTGTCCAAAATGAAGGGGTTCATCAAAACCATGTCCGAAGTTAAGGGTTCCCTGTAAACTCATTGTATAGATTTAAGGGTTTTCATTAAAACTTACTGTCTAATGGTAAGGGTTTTAAAAACTCAATCTGTCCAATCTATAGGGTACATTTTATTAAGAGATTTAATAACTGTTATATTTTGTTATTAAATTCTCCGCAAACCCTTGA
>ENA-OPSJ01002718-OPSJ01002718.1-human-gut-metagenome-genome-assembly--contig:-NODE-2718-length-10960-cov-2.270702_pt1 | contig 10960 bp, 7 predicted proteins | sample MGYA00241801_ERZ501893 | MGnify/ENA primary metagenome ERZ501893 (study PRJEB25962, sample SAMEA2042219) | human gut metagenome | biome: human gut; feature: human-associated habitat; material: faeces...
AGCCTGCCTGCAGGGGCTTTTAAATCAGAACCGGGAAAAGGGGATCAATGTCATCGCCTTGTTTGACAACGAAGAGATTGGAAGCCGCACAAAACAGGGGGCAGATTCCGTTCTTTTATCCATCGTGCTGGAGAAGATTTATCAGGCACTTCATGAATCGAGAACTGCTTACCTGAATAAAATCATATCCGGATTCCTGCTTTCGCTGGATGTGGCACATGGATTTCATCCGAATAAACCGGAGAAATCAGATCCTACCAATATCAATTTATTAAATCGCGGAATCGTTATAAAGAGGGCATCTTCCCAGACCTATGCAACGGACTGCGAATCCATCGCCATCTTAGAACAGCTTTGCCGGAAAGAGGGCATTGCATACCAGAAATATGCTTCCAGATCGGATGGTACAACGGGAAGCACGTTGGGAACCATTGCCGGGAAATATCTTCCTATGCACAGTGCGGATGTCGGTATTCCGATTCTTGCCATGCATTCGGCGCGCGAAACAATGGGGGTTCAGGATCAGATAAATCTTGAAAAATTAGTACTGGCATATTTTGCCGGACAATAGAAGAAACGGAGAAATGAAATGACTGAGAATAATGGATACCGGACGAAGCAGAGGGAACTGATAGAAGCTTTTTTTCAGGAAAGGAAAGAACAGCATGTAACGGCAGAGGATATCCTGACTTTTCTGAAGGAACAGAATACCCCCGTATCAAGATCAACGGTCTATCGTTATCTTGACAAAATGCTTGCCCAGGGAAAAATCAGAAAATATACAATCGAAGAGGGCAGCCCAAGCTGCTATCAGTATGTCGGAACAGAGGATTCCTGCCATATGCATTACCATTTTAAATGCAGTGAATGTGGCCATCTTTTTCACGTCAGCTGCAGCCTTATGAACCAGATCGCCGAACATGTCTATCAGGAACATAACTTTATTATAGACAGCAGCAAAACAGTGTTCTACGGTCTTTGCGGTGAGTGCAGACGAAAACAGGAAGAAGCAGATCAATCAGAAAAAAAATAAAAGAGGAGCTTATATGAAATTCAGACCATGTATTGATATCCATAACGGACAGGTAAAACAAATTGTAGGAGGAAGTCTTCAGGATCAGAACGATGCCGCAACAGAAAATTTTGTATCCGGTCAGGACGCAGCATATTATGCCCGCTTATACAGGAAGTATCATATTACGGGCGGACATATTATTCTGTTAAATCCGGTTTCTTCTCCCTATTATGCAGCCACAAAAGAACAGGCTCTCATGGCTTTAAAGGAATATCCGGGAGGATTACAGGTCGGCGGCGGAATCACGGATGAGAACGCATCCGCTTATTTAGCTGCCGGTGCATCCCATGTCATTGTTACTTCCTTTGTATTCCGTGATGGCGAAATCAACAAAGAAAATCTTCTAAAAATCAGAAATGCAGCCGGCAAAGAGCATCTGGTGCTGGATGTAAGCTGTCGGAAAAAAGGTGATGATTATTATATTGTCACAGACCGGTGGCAGAAATTCACAAATGTCACGGTAACGCAGAATGTTTTTTATGAACTGGCAGAGTACTGTGACGAATTCCTGATTCACGCAGTTGATGTGGAAGGCAAGGCAAACGGCATAGAAGAAGGGATTGCTTCATTAATCGGACAGACGGAAGGGATAAAAGTCACCTATGCCGGAGGAATTTCCTCGTTTCACGATCTTGACCGTTTAAAAGAACTCGGTCATGGCAAAATCGACTTTACGGTCGGAAGTGCTCTCGAACTGTTTGGCGGCAGTATGCCTTTTTCTGACGTGGCAGCATATCACTGATGTTCGATCATGGAGTGAAGCTTTGACATGGCTTCTTTCATGCCGCCGACTTCATTGATGATTCCCTCATTGACTGCCTCGCTTCCAACCAGTATAGTCCCCAGATCCTTGGTCAGAAAACCGGTATTCAGCATGAGCTGTTCCATCCTCGATTTGCTTATTTCAGAATGTGCAGACACAAACCCCACGATCCGGTCCTGGATCAGCTTAAAATAATCATAGGTCTGCGGTGCACCGATAAATAAGCCGTTCATTCTTACCGGATGGACAACCATCGTACCGCTTGGCACGATAAAGGAATAATCCGTGGAAACGGCAACCGGTATGCCGATCGAATGAGAACCGCCGAGAACCAGTGAAACGGAAGGCTTGCTCAGTGAGGCAATCATCTCGGCAATCGCAAGGCCGCTTTCCACGTCCCCGCCGCAGGTCTGAAGAAGCACCAGCAGTCCTTCCATGGAGTCATCATCTTCAAAGGCGGCAAGCTGCGGAATGACATGTTCGTATTTCGTTGTTTTGCTGTTTGTGCTTAACAGATCATGCCCTTCGATCTCTCCTATAATTGTTAAAAGGTGAATCTTATGATGCTCCCGGTTATGCTCCAGGGTTACCTGTCCATACTGTTCGATCTTTTCGTCCGTCATTTTTTCCATTTCTTTTTTATTCTTTTCCTGTTCCATGTTTTCATCCTTTTTCTGCTTTGACATATTCAGACCTCCATTTTATTTCTACTGTTTTATCATGTGAAAAACCGGAAAAAATATACATCCCAAAACAAGAATGTATGTTCGAAAAAAAGCACTTGAATAAAACATAATTTAATAGTAGAATAGTAAAATATATAATATCTGGGAGGTGTCTGTGTTGGCACAGAATAAAAAGCCCGCGGCGAAAAAGACAAAGCCGGCGGCAAAGACAGGAAAAAAAAATCAAAATACAGAAACTGAATCAAAATACATGCTGACAGAACAGGATATGAAAATAAAAAGTGAGATCAAACTGTTATTATCGCTTGCACTTATGGCACTTCTTTTTATCAGTAATTTCGGATTACTTCCTCCTGTTGGAAATTACATCAGTTATTTTATGTTTGGAATGACCGGTATCCTTGCTTATCTTCTGCCGGTTCTTATTTTTCTTTCCACAGCATTTTTAATTGCAAACCGCAAGAACAAGCGTGCATATATCAAATTTGCATCCGCCTTTCTGCTGACCTGGCTGCTGCTTGCCATGATACAGATGATCTTTTTTGGCTATCAGAAGGACAGAAGCTGTTTTTATTATTATTTTTATTGTGGGGAACACAAAAGCGGAGGTGGTTTTTTCGGAGCATTGATTGCAAATACACTCTGCCATATCGTTGGTGAAGTCGGTGCCTGGGTATTGCTGTTTATCTTCTTTATCATCTGTGGGGTGATCCTGACGGAGAAATCTTTTATCGGCGGAGTAAAAAAAGGAAGCCGGATCGTATACGAATCTGCGAAGGAAGATGTGACCAGAATCCGGCAGTCCGGGAAAGACTGGAGCAAAGAAAAAGAATACCAGAAAAACCGCAGAATACATAAGGTGGCAAAAGGGGTAAATCTAAGCAGAATCGAAGATCCTGCCCATGAACAGGAAGGAATGCACGAAATTACGGAAGATTCCTTTAAAGAAGCGGAAGAGCCGCACGAGTTACCGGTTCTTATCCAGACAAAGCCGACCAGAAAGAAGACCATGGCACAGCGTTCCATGATGATAAATCTTGAACGGCCTGCTCAGGAAATAGAACCATCAGAAGATATTCCACCTACAGAAACAGTAGAAGAAGCAGAAGAATATGTTCCGCCGCTTCAGGAAGATATTCCGGTAAAAATACCAAGTTATAAAAGTGCGGCATTTGTCAGCCACATTGAAGATGTTGAAGAAGATGTAACGGAAGAACCAGACTTGTTCAAAGACAGTGCGGATACCGAAAAGGTCTACATTGACGAAGAAGGAAACTATAAGGCAAAAGAACAGATTATCGTGCCGGACAGTGCAAAGAAAGTAATGAACCGTCCTGCCTTTTCTGTTTCTAATGCCAGACCAGTCATATCTGCGGCGAAAACCGCTGAAAAAGAAACCGTGGAAAACCGGAATGAAAATGACCTGGGTGCTGACGGCATGGTGGAAATAGCAACGGCAGATGTAAAGAACAGTGTCTACGAAGCCGAACCGGAAAGGAAGCCGGTAAAACCGACGAAAAACAGGACTTACCTGCTTCCGCGTACCAGCCTGTTAAACAAGAATCAGGAAAACAGCCAGACCAATCTGGCAGAATTGCAGGAAACTGCGGCAAAATTAAACCAGATTCTTGAAAACTTCGGAGTAAAAGCATCTGTCATCGATTTTCACAGAGGTCCATCCGTCACAAGGTATGAAATCCAGCCGGAAATCGGAACACGTCTGAATAAGATTACGACACTGGCAGATGATATCAAACTGAATCTTGCCGCAACGGATATCCGTATTGAACCAATCCCTGGCAAGCCAACCATTGGTATCGAAGTCCCAAACAAAGTCCGCGAATCTGTTCTGTTACGGGATCTGATTGAATCAAAGGAGCTGGTAAACCACAAATCAAAGCTTGCATTCGGTGCAGGAAAAGATATTGCCGGACAGGTTATTGCCGCAGATATCAGCAAAATGCCGCATTTTCTGATTGCGGGTACAACAGGTTCCGGTAAATCCGTATTTACAAATTCCATTATAATGAGTATACTGTTTAGGGCGACACCCGATGAGGTAAGACTGATTATCATAGACCCGAAAGTTGTGGAATTCAGTATTTACAATGGAATCCCGCATTTACTCCAGCCGGTCGTAACCGATCCGAAGATTGCTTCTAACACCTTAAAATGGGCGGTTGCCGAGATGAAGAAACGGTACGATGCATTCGCTGAGGCCGGTGTAAGGGATCTGAAGGGCTATAATGCAAAGGTTTCGGAAGCCCCGGATGAACAAAACTATGAGAAACTGCCGCAGATCGTCATTGTAATCGATGAGCTTGCGGATCTTATGATGGCTGCTGCAAAAGAAGTAGAAGAATCCATCTGCCGTCTGGCACAGCTTGCCAGAGCAGCGGGAATTCATCTGATCATCGCTACCCAGAGACCATCCGTCGATGTTGTAACGGGTCTTATCAAGGCAAATATTCCGTCCCGCTGCGCCCTCATGGTTTCTTCCGGAACGGATTCCCGTACCATCATTGATTCCGTGGGTGCGGAAAAACTGCTTGGAAACGGGGATATGCTCTTCTACCCTTCCGGCTATGTAAAACCGGTGCGTCTGCAGGGGGCATTTGTTTCCGATGCAGAAGTACAGCGTGTGGTAGATTTCTGGAAAGAACAGGCGAATGGAAATAACTACGATGACAGTATTTCAGAATACCTTTCCAGCCAGCCGGAGGAAAATGAAGAACTGCCGGATTCTTCCGGAAAAGAACTGCGTGACAGTTATTTTGAAGATGCTGCAAAGCTTGCCGCCCAGAGACAGAAAGCCTCGACCAGCATGCTGCAGCGTGTTTTTAAAGTCGGCTATAACCGCGCCGCAAGAATTATGGAGCAGTTAGAAGAAGCCGGCATTATTGGTGCCGAAGAAGGTACAAAACCACGGAAAGTCCTGGTAACAGAGACGGAACTGGAAAACCTTTTGAAAAATATATAAATTAACTACGGAGGTTAAAAATGAAAACAGATATTGAAATCGCACAGGAGGCAGTCATGCTGCCAATTAAGGAAGTAGCTGCAAAACTTGGAATCGAAGAGGATGATTTAGAATTATATGGAAAATATAAAGCTAAAATTTCAAACGAATATTGCGCATCCGTCCAGGACAGAAAAGACGGAAAACTGATTCTCGTAACCGCAATCAATCCGACTCCTGCCGGAGAAGGAAAAACAACGATAAGTGTCGGCCTTGGCCAGGCATTTGGAAAACTCGGAAAGAAAGCTGTCATCGCTTTAAGAGAGCCTTCCTTAGGTCCATGCTTCGGCATTAAGGGCGGTGCTGCAGGCGGCGGATATGCACAGGTAGTTCCGATGGAAGATTTAAACCTTCACTTTACCGGTGACTTCCATGCCATTACTTCTGCAAACAACCTGCTTGCCGCACTCCTTGACAATCATATCCAGCAGGGCAATGCATTAAATATCGATACCAGACAGATCGTATGGAAAAGATGTCTTGATATGAATGACCGTGTATTAAGAAATATTGTTGTCGGTCTTGGTTCAAAGATGGACGGTTTTGTCCGTGAAGATCATTTTGTTATCACGGTTGCATCTGAAATCATGGCTATTCTCTGCCTTGCAAATGACATAGATGATTTAAAAGACAGACTTGGAAAAATCATCGTTGCCTATAATTACAATGGAGAACCAGTAACCGCAGCACAGTTAAATGCAGTTGGTGCTATGGCAGCCCTTTTAAAAGATGCAATTAAACCAAACCTTATCCAGACACTGGAGCATACACCTGCTCTGGTACATGGTGGTCCTTTTGCCAATATCGCTCACGGCTGCAACTCTGTAAAAGCCACCAAAACAGCACTTAAAATGGCTGATTATGTTATTACGGAAGCCGGATTTGGTGCCGATCTCGGTGCAGAAAAATTCTTCGATATCAAATGCAGAAAATCCGGACTGCATCCGGACGCAGTCGTTCTGGTTGCAACCATCCGTGCATTGAAATACAACGGCGGTGTACCAAAAACAGAATTATCGGAACCGGATCTGGAAGCATTAAAACGCGGAATCGTAAATCTGGAAAAGCATATTGAAAATCTCCAGTTGTTTGGTGTACCTGTCATTGTTACATTAAATTCTTTTATTACCGATACCGAAGAAGAAATCGCATTTGTGAAAAAATTCTGTGAGGACAGAAACTGCGAATTTGCACTGGCAGAAGTATGGGCAAAAGGCGGTGAAGGCGGTGTTGCACTGGCAGAGAAAGTTCTTGATACACTGGAAAACAAAGAAAGCAGCTTCCATGTACTTTATCCGGACGAAATGCCTCTGGAAGATAAGATTGAAACGATTGCAAAAGAAATCTATGGTGCAGACGGTGTTACCTATGCTCCGGCAGCAAAAAAAGCACTTGCAAAAATTTCTGAAATGGGGTATGCAAATCTCCCTGTCTGCATGGCTAAAACACAGTATTCCTTCTCGGATGACCAGTCAAAGCTGGGAAGACCTTCCGGATTTAAGATTAATATCAGGGAAGTATATATCAATGCCGGTGCCGGCTTTGTAGTCGCAGTAACAGGTGCAATCATGACCATGCCGGGACTTCCGAAAAAGCCTGCGGCAGATAATATTGATATAAACGGAGACGGTGTAATTACCGGATTATTCTAAACGAGGAGACAATTATGGCACAGATTATTGACGGCAAAAAGATATCACAGGAAATCAAAGATGAAATAAAGGAACAGGTAGCACAGTTAAAGGCAGAGGGCAGCGAAGTATGCCTGGCGGTAATACAGGTCGGTAACAATCCGGCCTCCACCGTCTATGTCGGAAATAAGAAGAAAGCCTGTGCATATACAGGAATTACCTCTCTGGCATATGAACTTCCGGAGGAAACAACCGAAGAAGAATTATTACAGAAAATAGAAGAATTAAACCAGGATAAGAAAGTAAACGGTATTCTTGTCCAGCTTCCGCTTCCAAAACACATGGATGAAGATAAGATTATCGAAGCGATCTCTCCAGCAAAAGATGTGGATGGATTCCATCCGGTCAATGTCGGTGCGTTATCCATCGGAAAGGACGGATTTATCTCCTGTACCCCTTATGGCATCATTCAGCTTTTAAAACGCAGCGGAACCGAAATCGACGGAAAGAACTGCGTAATCATTGGAAGAAGCAATATCGTGGGAAAACCGATGGCACAGTTGCTTTTGCGTGAAAACGGAACGGTTACCATCGTACATTCCCATACAAAGAATTTAAAGGAAATTACCGCACAGGCAGATATCGTAGTCGCAGCCATCGGAAAGGCGAACTATATTACCGCAGATTACATCAAAGAGGGAGCTGTCGTGATCGATGTCGGAATCAACCGCAACGAAAATGGAAAACTCTGCGGCGATGTAAACTTTGCACAGGTTTCTGAAAAAGCATCTGCGATTACTCCGGTTCCAGGCGGAGTCGGACCTATGACCATCGCAATGCTTATGCAGAACTGTCTGGAAGCTTTCAGGAGGCAGAATTCTTGATTTTTGCAGATATCATTGTAGATATTTCACATGAAAAACTCGACCGGCCTTTTCAGTATATCATTCCAGAATCCCTGGAAGATAAGATTCTGATCGGGTCTGCCGTAAAGATACCTTTCGGAAAGGGAAACCGTATTATTCCGGGATATGTCATCGGAATTACGGAGATCCCTTCCTGGGAAGTCGATAAAATGAAAGAGATTCTCTCTGTTGAAGAGAAGAAAATTACACTGGAATCCGAGCTCATCCAGATCGCCTGGTTTATCCGCGAAACCTGCGGGGCAACGATGAATCAGGCATTAAAAACCGTTATTCCGGTCAAATCCAAAACAAAAGAAATCGAAAAGGCGGAGATTTCCCTTGCACAGGACTATCAGACACCGGAGAAATGGCAGGAATTGCTGGAACATTATCAGAAAAAACATGCTGCTGTAAGAATACGGTTAGTAGAAGCACTGATGAAACAGACCGTTCTGAATCAGGAATATGTAAAAAATGTACTGAAAATCTCGTCCTCTGTTCTAAAAGAAATGGAAAAGGGTAATATTATTACGGTAAAACGAACCAGAACCTACCGTAACCCCCTGACTTTTCTGGATGATTACCGGACAGATACCGATAAGGATGCGGATGTAAGCCTGAATGAGGGACAGAAACAAATCGTGGAATCCATCTGCTCTGATTCTTCCATGGTTCATCTGATTCACGGAATTACCGGAAGCGGGAAGACACGGATTTATATGGAACTGATCCGCCGGACTCTTTTGGAAGGAAAACAGGCAATTATCATGATTCCTGAAATTTCCCTGACTTACCAGACGGTAAAACGTTTTTTTGACGTGTTTGGGGATCGGGTTTCTATCATTCATTCCAGACTTTCGCCCGGAGAACGTTACGATCAGTTAGAACGTGCCAGACATGGAGATATTGATATTATGATTGGGCCTCGTTCTGCCGTGTTCACACCATTTTCAAATATTGGTGTTATTATAATAGATGAAGAGCATGAAAGTTCTTATAAAAGTGAAACCATTCCGAAATATCATGCACGCGAAACCGCGATTTTCCGGGCAGGGCTGCATCATGCCAGAGTCATTCTCGGCTCTGCAACTCCTTCCGTGGAATCTTACTACAAGGCATTGCATGGGGAATACCGGCTGCATACCCTGTCCTTCCGTGCAAGTGGTGCTGTTGCACAGGTATCCGTCGCCGACTTAAGGGCGGAACTGGAAGCCGGAAATAAAAGCATTTTCAGCCGCCGGCTGGCTTCTCTGATCGAAGATCGACTTGCAAAAAAAGAACAGATTATGTTGTTTCTCAACCGGCGCGGCTATGCCGGCTTTGTAAACTGTAGAAAATGCGGAGAAGTCTTACAATGCCCGCATTGTGATATCAGTCTGACTTACCATAACGGTGAACGCCTGACCTGTCATTACTGCGGTTATACGACAAGGATGCCGCAGTTATGTCCGTCATGCCACTCCAGATATATTGCCCCATTCGGAACGGGAACGGAAAAAGTGGAAGCACTGGTGCATAAGCAATTCCCATCGGCAAGAGTACTGCGCATGGATGCTGATACCACTGCGCGCAAAGGGGATCATCAGCGACTCCTCGAGCAGTTCATGCTAGCTGATTCGGCGGTACTATTGGGCACACAGATGATTGCCAAGGGACTTGATTTTGATGAAGTGACGCTTGTTGGGGTAATTAATGCTGATACGATGCTTAATTTGCCTGATTACAAGGCTATGGAGCGCACCTTTAATCTGGTTGAGCAAGTGGCTGGTCGCTGTGGGCGCGGATCGTTACCGGGGCGCGTTATTGTGCAGACCTATCAAGCGGAAAATCCGGTGATTCGTGCGGTAGCGCATCATGATCGAGAGGCATTTTTGACTCATGAGCTTATGCTTCGTGCTGATCTATCCTACCCACCTTTTGTGGAGCTTGTGAATGTTTTATTATGGGGACGCGATGAGGCTAACGTTGCTCAGGCGGCGCGAGAAATCTACAAAGATCTGCTTGATGAGTTTAAGGCTCAAGATATACAAGATTGGGAGCTTTATCCGCCGCAGCCGTGTGTGCTTTCGCGCTTGAAGAGAGATTATCGCTATCACATGCTTATAAAAACTCCGCGTGATACGGATCCATCAGAAATCCTTGCGATGTATTTTAGAAAACGCAAGCCCTGTGAAGGAGTTCATGTGTCCGTTGATGTTAATCCCGATAGTTTATTGTAATGCGCAAAAATCATTCCTCAGATTGTTAAATTTGGGGTATAATGTTTCGATGTCTATTTAGCGGGTTGTCCAAAATTAAATGGAAAGCCCTGTACGGGATGAAAGGTAGGAAAACGTGGCAAAAGCCTCTACAAAATCTCCCGAAGTTGTAGAAGAAACTACAACAAAAGCATCTAAAGCAAGCCCGAAATCAAAAAGTTCTGCTTCTTCTGCCAAGAAGTCGTCTAAGAAAGCTCCTGCTAAATCAACTAAAAAATCTACAACAAAAACGACTGCAAAAGCAGAATCAGCGCAAAGCGCTCCCAAAAAGGTTGATGTTTTAGTTGAAGATGATGATCTTGATGATTTGGATGAAGAAGACATTCTTGATCAAGAGGTCGTTGAAAGTGATCTTAACGGCAATGTTGAAGAAGCCATTGATGTCAAAGAAGAAGTAAGCCTTGATGATGAGGATCTTCTTGATGGTATTCCTGAAGAAGAACTAAAGGCTACCGTTGAGATTGCTGTTCCTAAAGTGGGCGGTAAATCCAAAACAACACGTACACGGGCACGTAAACATACAAGCGATACGTCCGTTACTCTTTTGATCGGTGATCCGGTGCGTATGTATCTCAAAGAGATTGGTAAGGTTAATCTGCTTACGGCAGCAGAAGAAATTGACC